>VOFC01003604.1_pt1 | contig 42779 bp, 49 predicted proteins | sample 5384161 | NCBI WGS metagenome assembly VOFC01 (sample SAMN12384722, study PRJNA508395) | human gut metagenome | isolation source: healthy gut B | host: Homo sapiens
TTCGAACTCCGTATTCTCGTCCAGGCCCACGGCCAGGGCGTCCATGTCGCGTCCGGACATGCCGCCGTAGGTGACGTAGCGTCCCTCGTACATGATGCAGAACGACTTGGCCCGGGTGAAGAGCTCCTCGGAGCGCATGGCCACGAAAGCCGCCCATGTTGACCACGCCGTCCTTCTTGGCCGAGATGGTCATGATGTCGGCATACTGGTAGATTTCGTGCACGATCTCCTTGATCGAGCGGTCGGCGTAACCCTCCTCGCGGGTTTTGATGAAGTAGGCGTTTTCGGCGAAGCGCGCCGAGTCGATGAGCAGGGGCACGCCGTAGCGGCGGCACACCTCGGCCGTCTGGCGGATGTTGCGCATCGAGACGGGCTGTCCTCCGGCCGTGTTGTTCGTGATGGTCAGCACGACGCACGGCACCTTCTCGCGGGGATTCTCGCGCAGGACCTTCTCCAGTTTGGCCGTGTCCATCTCGCCCTTGATGGGGATTTCGAGCTGCGTGTCGGCCGCTGCGTCGATCGTACAGTCGACGGCGTGGCAGCGGCGGAACTCGATGTGTCCCTTCGTGGTGTCGAAGTGGGAGTTGCCCGGGACGATGTTCCCCTCGTGGAGCAGCGCGGAGAAGATCACGTTCTCGGCGGCCCGGCCCTGGTGCGTGGGCAGGAAGTAGGGCATGTCGAAGAGCCGCTCGATGACCTCCTTCAGCCGGAAGTAGGAGGAGGTGCCCCGGCGTAGCTCTCGTCGCCGGTCATCATGGCGGCCCACTGGCGGTCGGACATCGAACCCGTTCCCGAGTCGGTCAGCAGGTCGATCGCCACCTGGTCCGAGCGCAGCTTGAAGAGGTTGTAGTGTGCTTCGCGGATCCAGGCTTCGCGCTCGGCGCGCGTCGAGGTGCGGATCGCTTCGGTCATCTTGATCTTGTAGGGCTCACAATAGGGAAGTTTCATGCTCATGGCGTTTTTAGGTTATGGTTTTTCTGTCATTGTCAAATTTACGAAAAAAATCGGAAGTTGCGACCCGTTTCGGGTTGAAATCCGTTATCCGGCGCCAATAGCTCCCGAATGCCGCCCCTGTCGTGGCATCGTCCGGCCGTCAGCCCTCGGAAAAGGGCCGTTGTCGCAGGGGAAAAGCTATTTTTTAACCACGAAAATGTGTTTTTTCATCGAAAGAGTGTATTTTTGCGGCGCGAAATGGTGATTCACCGCATGTTGATCCGTATTCAATACCTGTTGTTCGTATCGCTCCTCGTTCTGTTGAGCGGCGTGCCGTCGATGGACCGGCAGCCCGGGCGGGCCGGCGCCGGTACGACCTTGAGCGAACGGCAGGATACCGGCATGCCCTCGCCGGCCCGCTTCTGCTTCGCCACGGTCTGCAACGGAGGTGAGTTTGCCGGTCTTTCCGAGCCGGCGCCGGGTGTGAAGCTCCCGGTCCGCCTCAATGCCGATCTGCGCTCCGACGTCGACCCCGACTTTGTGGCGTCGCTGCAGGTGCGGATCTACCGGGCGAAGATCCCGGCCCCGACGGTGGATTACTACGTCTTTTCGCTGGAGCATATCCTCATATAGCCGCCGCGGCCTTTCCGCGGGCCTTTTTCGTCGGAACGCATCGGATCCGCATGCCGTGCGGATCTCTCCATGGTGTCAATCGGTAAAGCATTTCATATATGTATTTTACGTTGTTGGTGGTCGTCATCGTTACGGCCATGGCGCTGGTGGCGCTGGCTCTGGGAATCGCCCGGGCCATTTCGCCCCGTTCGTACAACCCGCAGAAGGGCGAGGCCTACGAGTGCGGTATTCCCACGCGCGGACGTTCGTGGATGCAGTTCAAGGTGGGTTACTACCTGTTCGCCATCCTCTTTCTGATGTTCGACGTCGAGACCGTCTTTCTCTTCTCGTGGGCCGTCGTAGTGCAGGAGCTGGGATCTACGGACTGGTGAGCATTCTCTTCTTCCTGCTGATATTGATTTTGGGCCTGGCCTATGCCTGGCGGAAAGGAGCTTTGGAATGGAAATAAAGAGACCGAAAATCAAGTCGATGAAGTACGAAGACTTCAACGACAACGAATATCTCGAACAGATGGCGCAGGAGCTGCGCAAGAACGGTACGAATGTCATTGTCGGGTGCCTCGACCGGCTGATCGAGTGGGGCCGGAGCAACAGCCTCTGGCCGCTGACCTTCGCCACGAGCTGCTGCGGCATCGAATTCATGGCCGTGGGTGCCGCGCGCTACGACTTCGCCCGGTTCGGGTTCGAAGTGGCCCGCGCCTCCCCGCGTCAGGCCGACTTCATCATGGTCGCCGGAACCATCACGCACAAGATGGCCCCGGTGCTCAAGCGACTCTACGACCAGATGGCCGATCCGGAAGTATGTGATCGCCGTGGGCGGCTGCGCCATCAGCGGCGGCCCCTTCAAGAAGTCCTATCACGTGGTGCAAGGGCGTCGACAAGATCCTTCCCGTGGATGTCTACATCCCGGGCTGCCCGCCGCGTCCCGGGAGGCGATGCTCTACGGCCTGATCAGCTTCAGCGCAAGGTGCGCCTGCAGCGCTTCTTCGGAGGCGTGAACCGTCAGATCAGCAAGAAGGAGTACGAGGAGCTGCTCAGCGCGACCTTACGGCCGAGAAGAACGATTTGAACGTCGAAAGAGAGGATAAACAATGAATGCGACCCTGAAAGAGAAGATCACGGCCTGGGAACCTGCGGCCGTGTGGATCGGAGGCCGGCGAGGGGATGTTCACCGTGCCGGCGGAGCTGCTGCATCCGCTGGCCGAACTCCTGAAGGCCGAAGGCTTCGATTTCCTGCGCAGCCTCACCGGCATGGACTGGGGCGAGGGAGGGCTTCGGCGTGGTCTACCACCTCGAATCGACCGCCACGGGCGAGAACGTCGTGGTGCGGACCGTAACCCCGGAACGCGAACGCCCGGTCCTGGCCTCGGTGTGCGACCTGTGGAAGGCCGCCGAGCTGAACGAGCGCGAGGCGTTCGACTACTTCGGCATCCGTTTTTTGAACCATCCCGACATGCGGCGGCTGTACCTGCGCGACGATTGGGTGGGACTATCCCCTGCGCAAGGACTACGACCCGTCGCTCAACCCGCTGCGCATGAGCAACGAGGTGGTCGCGCGATAGCGGCCGACAGTTTCGAGCTGACCCCCGACGGCAGCTTCATCCGCCGACCGCAACCCGCTTTTCGAGGAGGAGGAGTACGTCATCAACGTCGGCCCCCAGCACCCCGCCACGCACGGCGTGCTGCGTTTCCGCGTCTCGCTTGAGGGTGAGATCATTCCGCAAGCTGGACGTGCACTGCGGCTACATCCACCGCGGCATGGAGAAGATCGCCGAGAGCATGACCTATCCCCAGACCCTCGGCTTGACCGACCGCCTCAACTACCTCGGGGCGTCGCAGAACCGCCACGCCCTCTGCATGTGCATCGAAAAGGGGCTGGGCGTCGAGGTGCCGGAGCGCGTGCAGTACATCCGCACCATCATGGACGAGCTGCAGCGCATCGACTCGCACCTGCTCTTCTTCTCGTGCCTCTGCATGGATATGGGTGCACTGACGGCCTTCTTCTACGGCTTCCGCGACCGGGAGAAGGTGCTCGACATCCTCGAGCAGACCACCGGCGGCCGCCTGATCCAGACCTACAACACGATCGGCGGCGTGCAGGCCGACATCCACCCCGAGTTCGTGCACAAGACCAAGGAGCTGATCGCCTACCTGCGCCCGACGCTGCGCGAGTACCACGAGGTCTTCACCGGAAACGTCATCGCGCAGGAGCGTCTGAAAGGCACCGGCGTCCTGACGCGCGAGGATGCCATTTCGTTCGGTGCCACGGGCGGCACGGGCCGTGCCTCGGGGTGGGCCTGCGATGTACGCAAGCGCCATCCCTACGCCGTTTACGGCAAGGTCGATTTCGAGGAGGTGCTCTTCACCGAGGGCGACTGCCTGGCCCGCTACATGGTCCGCATGCGGGAGATCGAGCAGAGTATGCACATCATCGAGCAGCTGATCGACAACATCCCCGAGGGGGACCGTGGCAGGAGAAGATGAAACCCGTGATCCGCATCCCCGAGGGCAGCTACTACGCCGCCGTCGAGGGAAGCCGCGGCGAGTTCGGCGTCTTCATCGAGAGCCGGGGCGACAAGTCTCCCCTACCGCATGAAGTTCCGCTCGACGGGTCTGCCGCTCGTCTCGTGCCTGGAGACCATCGCCCGGGGTGCGAAGATCGCCGACCTGATCGCCATCGGCGGCACGGTCGTGATCCGGATACGTCGATACCCGATATTGACCGTTAAACGCAAAACCCGGAAGTATGTTTGATTTCAGTATCATAACCGAATGGATCCACGGGCTGCTGATCTCGTTTCTGCCGCTCGGCGTGGCAACCTTCATCGAATGCGTGCTCGTGGGCGTCATCGTCCTGCTGCTCTACGCAATGATCGCCATCGTGATGATCTTCATGGAGCGCAAGGTCTGTGCGGCCTTCCAGTGTCGTCGTGGGGCCCGTGCGCGTTGGCCCGTGGGGCATCTTCCAGGTCTTCGCCGACGTGGTGAAGATGCTCATCAAGGAGATCGTTACCATCCGCCATGCGGACAAGTTCCTCTACAACCTGGCCCCCTACATCGTCATCCTGGCCTCGCTGCTCTCGTTCGCCTGCCTGCCCGTTCAACCGCGGCATGGAGGTGCTCGACTTCAATGTGGGCGTCTTCTTCATGATGGCCGCCTCGTCGATCGGCGTGGTGGGCATCCTGCTGGCCGGCTGGGCTCGAACAACAAGTTCTCGCTCATCGGCGCCATGCGAAGCGGTGCGCAGATGATCTCCTACGAGCTGTCGATCAGCCTGTCGATCCTGACGATCGTCGTGCTGACCGATACGATGCAGTTCTCCGAGATCGTCTTGCGGCAGGCCGACGGATGGTTTCTCTTCAAGGGCCACATTCCGGCGCTGGTCGCCTTCGTCATCTACCTCATCGCCGGCAACGCCGAGGTGAACCGCGGTCCGTTCGACCTCCCGGAGGCCGAGTCGGAGCTGACGGCGGGCTACCACACCGAGTATTCGGGCATGCACTTCGGCCTGTTCTACGTCGCCGAGTTTGTCAATCTGTTCATCGTCTCGGGCGTCGCCGCGACGATCTTCCTCGGAGGCTGGATGCCGCTGCACATTGCCGGCTGGGAGGGCTTCAACGCCGTGATGGACTGCATTCCGGGTTTCGTGTGGTTCTTCGCCAAGGCGTTCTTCGTGGTGTGGCTGCTCATGTGGATCAAGTGGACCTTTCCGCGCCTGCGCATCGACCAGATCCTGACCCTCGAATGGAAATACCTCGTGCCGATCGGTCTGGTGAACCTGCTGCTGATGGTCATTGTCGTCGTATTCAAACTGCATTTCTGATCATGTCGAATTATATCAAAGGCCTTTTTCACGGACTGGGATCCCTGCTCACGGGCATGAAGGTTACCGGCCGGGAGTTCTTCACGCCCAAGATTACCGAGCAGTATCCCGAAAACCGGGCCACGCTGAAGATGTACGACCGCTTCTGCGGTACGCTCACGATGCCCCACGACGCCGAGGGACGGAACCGCTGCATCGCCTGCGGGCTCTGCCAGATGGCCTGTCCGAACGGTACGATCCATCTGGTTACCGAAACCGTCACGGACCCCGAGACGGGCAAGCCCAAACGGCGCCTGGTGCGTTACGAGTATGACCTGGGCTCCTGCATGTTCTGCCACCTGTGCGTGAACGCCTGCCCGACACGACGCCATCCGTTTCTCCACGGAGTTCGAGCATGCGGTCTACACGCGTGAAAAACTGGTCAAAGTCCTGAATAAACAGTAAGCCATGGAGATCACACTCGAAACGATCGTCTTTAGCGCCGTGCTGGCGCTCTTCATCGACGTGAACGCCGTACTGGCCGTAACGACGCGCCGCATCCTGCGTGCGGCGACCTACCTGCTGTTCGTGCTCTTCGGCACGGCGGGCATCTATTTCCAGCTCAACTACTCGTTCCTCGGGGCCGTGCAACTGCTCATCTACGCCGGCGGCATCACGGTGCTCTACGTCTTCTCGATCCTGCTCACTTCGAGCGAGGGCGACATGGCCAAGCACCTGAAGGGCTACAAGCTCGTCGCCGGACTGATCGCCACCTGCCTCGGACTGGGCGTCTGCCTCTACATCACGCTGCGCCACGACTTCCTGCCGTCGCACTTGAACATGGCGAACTGTCCGTCCGGACGATCGGACACGCGCTGATGAGCAGCGGGAAGTTCGGCTATGTGCTGCCCTTCGAGGTGATCAGCGTGCTGCTGCTGGCCTGCATCGTGGGAGGTATCATGATCGCGCGCAAACGTAAAACAACAGTACGGCTATGATAAAAATGGAATATTACCTGATTGTCTCCACGGTGATGATGTTCGTGGGCATTTACGGATTCGTTACGCGCCGCAACCTGCTGGCGATGCTGATTTCGGTCGAGCTGATTCTCAACTCGGTCGATATCAACTTCGTCGTCTTCAACCGGTTCCTCTTCCCGGAACAACTGGAGGGGTTCTTCTTTACGCTGTTCGCCATCGGGATCAGCGCCGCGGAGACGGCCGTCGCCATCGCCATCATCATCAATATCTACCGCAACATCCGCAACATCCAGGTGAAGAACCTGCGGGAGATGAAGTGGTAATCTCAACGTCGCTTATGGAATATACGATTCTCATACTCCTGCTGCCGTTCGTGAGCTTCCTCGTGCTGGGCCTGCCGGCATGAAGCTCCGGCCCGTGGTGGCGGGTGTCATCGGAACGGCCGTCGTGGCCGTCGTGGCCGCCGGTGAGCTACTGCACGGCCTTCGAATACTTTTTGCCGTGGGCGCGATGCCTGCGGGGCTCTATCCGACCGTTGTTCCGTGGAACGGCGTCTGGCTGCCGATCTCGGGCGACGCTGCATATCGACCTGGGTATCCTGCTCGACCCCATTTCTGGGAGCTGGTGGGTGTCTGCTCCTACATGCTCATCGGTTTCTACTATCCGAAGCACGCAGCCGTCCACGCCTCCAAAAAGGCGTTCATCGTCACCCGCTTCGCCGATCTGTTCTTCCTGTTTGGTATCTTGATCTATAGCTACTATGCCGGAACGTTCAACTACGACCTCGGCGTGATGCCCGAACTGGCCAACAACCTCACCCACATGCAGCAGACGGCCTCGTGGCTCATCCCCACGGCGCTCTTCCTGATGTTCATCGGTGGTGCGGGCAAGAGTGCGATGTTCCCGCTCCACATCTGGTTGCCGGACGCCATGGAGGGTCCGACGCCGGTTTCGGCGCTGATCCATGCCGCCACGATGGTCGTGGCCGGTGTCTATCAGGTGGCCAGCCTCTTCCCCATCTACGTGAAGTTTGGCGCCGTCGAGCAGCTCCACTGGATCGCCTACATCGCTGCCTTCACGGCCTTCTACGCCGCTGCCGTGGCCTGTGCGCAGGCCGACATCAAGCGCGGACTGGCCTTCTCCACGATCTCCCAGATCGCCTACATGCTCGTGGCCCTGGGTGTCTGCTTCGCCCTCGACAACCATCATGGTGGCCTGGGCTACATGGCAGCCATGTTCCACCTCTTCACCCACGCCATGTTCAAGGCGTTGCTCTTCCTCTGCTCCGGTGCCATCATCGTGATCGTGGGCAGCAACTTCTACCAGTATATGGGTGGGCTGCGCAAGTACATGCCTATCACCAATGTGTGCTTCCTCATCGGCTGCCTCGCCATCGCGGGCATTCCGCCTTTCAGCGGTTTCTTCTCCAAGGACGAGATCATCGCCGCCTGCTTCCAGTTCTCCCCGTTCCTGGGCTGGTTCATGACAGTGGTGGCCGGTATGACGGCGTTCTATATGTTCCGCCTCTACTACCTCATCTTCTGGGGTAAGAGCTACTACGAGGCCGATCCCGACCACCGTCGCCGCCCGCAGGAGGTGCCCTTCGTGATGTGGGGCCCGCTGGTGTTCCTCGCCATCATCTCCGTCTTCGCCGGTCTCATCCCCTTCGGCCATTTCGTGAGCGCCACGGGTGAGAGCTACGACATCCACATCGACTGGAGCGTGGCCACGACGAGTATCGTCGCCGCCGTCATCGGCATCAGCCTCGCCACGTGGATGTACGCTGGCAAGGAGTGGCCCGTCGCCGACAAGCTGGAGCGCACCTTCCCCAAGCTCCACAAGGCAGCCCTCAACCGCTTCTACATCGACGACGCATGGCAGTATTTCACCCACAAGATCGTCTTCCGCTGCTTCTCCCGTCCCATCGCCTGGTTCGACCGTCACGTCGTGGACAATACGTTCAACTTCTTCCTGGCCTGGGGCACCAATGAGGCTGCCGAGAGCATCCGCCCGTGGCAGAGTGGCGACGTCCGCGGCTATGCCACCTGGTTCATCTCCGGTGCCGTGGCCCTGTTGTTGGCCCTCCTCTTACTGTTGTAGCATTGATAACTAAAATGGAATAACAAGAAAATGAGTATATTAACATTATTCGTTGTAATCCCCCTCCTGATGCTCTTGGGCCTCTGGCTGTCCAAGAACCTCAATCAGGTGCGTGGCGTGATGGTTGTCGGTGCTACCGCCCTGCTGGCGTTGTCCATCTGGCTGACTGTCTATTTCATCGACCAGCGCGCCAGTGGCAATACCGCCAACATGCTGCTCACCTATAGCGTCACGTGGTTCGAACCGCTCAAGATCGCCTATAGCGTCGGCGTGGACGGCATCTCCGTGGTGATGATCCTCCTCTCTGCGATCATCGTCTTCACGGGCACCTTCGCCTCCTGGCAGCTGAAGCCGCTCACCAAGGAGTACTTCCTTTGGTTCGTGCTGCTGAGCATTGGTGTGTTCGGCTTCTTCATCTCCACCGACATGTTCACGATGTTCATGTTCTACGAGGTCGCCCTCATCCCGATGTACTTGCTCATCGGCGTCTGGGGCACGGGCCCGAAGGAGTATTCGGCCATGAAACTGACCCTGATGCTCATGGGTGGTTCCGCACTGCTCATCCTCGGCATCCTCGGCATCTACTTCTTCAGTGGTGCACAGACGATGAACGTGGCAGACCTGGCTCAGCTCCACGCCATGCCGAAGTCCATCCAGAACATCTTCTTCCCGTTTGTCTTCATCGGTTTCGGTGTGCTGGGAGCGCTCTTCCCCTTCCACACATGGAGCCCTGACGGTCACGCCTCCGCGCCGACCGCTGTCTCCATGCTCCATGCTGGTGTGCTGATGAAGCTCGGTGGCTACGGCTGCCTGCGCATCGCGATGTTCCTCATGCCCGACGCCCTGGAGCTCTGGTGTCCTGTCTTCCTCGTCCTCACGACCATCTCCGTGGTCTATGGCGCACTCTCGGCCTGTGTGCAGACCGACCTGAAGTACATCAACGCCTACTCCTCCGTCTCCCACTGTGGCATGGTGCTCTTCGCCCTGCTCATGTGTACGCAGACCGCCATCACGGGTGCCATCCTCCAGATGCTCTCCCACGGTCTGATGACGGCCCTCTTCTTCGCCGTCATCGGTATGACCTACCACCGTGCCGGCACGCGCGACGTCCGCTACCTTGGCGGCCTGATGAAGGTGATTCCCTTCCTCGCCGTCTCCTATGTCGTGGCGGGTCTCGCCAACCTCGGTCTCCCGGGCTTCTCGGGCTTCGTGGCCGAGATGACGATCTTCGTGGGCTCCTTCGAGAATGCGGGCACCTTCCACCGTGTGGCCACCCTCGTGGCCTGTACGTCCATCGTCACGACGGCGGTCTATATCCTTCGCGTGGTGGGCAAGATCCTCTATCAGAAGATCCCCAACCAGAAGTTCTATGAGCTCCACGACGCCACCTGGGACGAGCGCTTCGCCATAGGCGGACTGATCTTCTGCGTGGCCGGACTGGGTCTGTTCCCGCTGGTGTTCCAGAACATCATCTCCGACGCCATCACGCCCATCTTCGACCACATCCACACCTACGTTCCGATGCTGGGCAATCTGTAATCAACCGTATCAAGAAGTAAGAAAGAAATGAATTACAGTCAGTTTCTCTATATGATTCCCGAGGCCGCCCTGACGGCCGCCTTGGTGATACTTTTCGTTGCCGACTTCTGCTCCGCAAAGGACGGAAAGCGCAGTTGGTTCAATCCGCTGGCCTCCCTCCTGTTGGCACTGGTTACGGTCGTATGCTGCTACACCACCACCGCTGGCGAGGCCTCGGCCTTCGGCGGCATGTATCAGGCCAATGCCGGAGTGACGGTCGTCAAGACGATCCTCGCCCTGGGCACGTTCATCGTTGTCTTGATGAGCAAGGCCTGGATCACGAGGGAGGAGAGCCGCGTCCGTGAGGGCGAGTTCTATATGCTCACGGTGAGCACCCTGCTGGGTATGTTCATGATGATGAGCGCTGGCCACTTCCTCCTGTTCTTCCTCGGCCTGGAGATGGCCTCCGTGCCTTTGGCCACGATGGTGGCCTTCGACCTCCACCGCAACGACAGCGCCGAGGCAGCAGCGAAGTTCATCCTCACCGCCACATTCTCCAGCGGCGTGATGCTCTTCGGCATCAGCTTCCTCTACGGCATGTGCGGCACGCTCTACTTCGACGACGTGGCCCTGCAGATCACGCGCCAGGGCTGCACGCCGCTGCTGCTCATGGGACTGGTCTTCTTCTTCAGCGGACTGGGCTTCAAGATTTCTCTCGTGCCCTTCCACTTCTGGACCGCCGACACCTACCAGGGTGCGCCGACCACCGTCACGGGCTATCTGAGCGTCATCTCCAAGGGTGCGGCAGCCTTCACGCTCCTCTCCATCCTCTACCATGTCTTTGGCACGATGATCATGTACTGGCAGGTACTGGTGATGATCGTGGTGGTGCTCTCCATCACCATCGCCAACCTCTTTGCCATCCGACAGGATGAGCTCAAGCGGTTCATGGCTTTCAGCTCCATCTCCCAGGCTGGCTACATCATGCTGGCTGCCGTGGGCACGAGCTGGCAGATGAGTGCCTCCGCCCTCGCCTACTACGTCCTCATCTACGTGGTGGCCAACATGGCGGTCTTCACCATCATCTCCGTGGTGGAGCAAAACAATGGTGGCAAGACGCAGATCAGCGACTACGACGGTTTCTACACCACCAATCCGAAGCTGAGCTTCCTCATGACGCTCGCCCTCTTCTCTTTCGGGCGTGCTGCTGCTGGGTGTGGTGAGTGCCGTCTACGACGGAATCAACGCCTTTGCCTTCGGGCTCTGACGGCGCTGCAGCCGATGAAACGGCGGCGCGGGAGATATCTTCCGCGCCGCCGTTTTTGTGCCGAAAGGTCCGATTTTTTCCCGATCTTGTGTCCCGAAATTCGGGTATTTGTACGGGATTCGCGGCTTTTGCCTTATCTTTGCCGCCCTATGAAACATTCGAAAGAGACGAAATCCCTTTTCCCTTCACCGAATTGTTCCGGGAGCGGCGAACGTATGGCCGGCTCATTCTGGTTGGAGCTCTTTACGCTCCTGTTCGCCCTCCTGAGCCGCGGCTTCTACCACCCCGACGAGCATTTTCAGATCCTTGAGTACACCCATCTGAAGCTCTTCGGGGCCGAGTCGACCGACTACCTGCCGTGGGAGTATCACTCCATGATGCGCCCGGGGCTGCAACCCTTCATCGCCTGGGTGCTGGGGCGCGGTCTTTCTGGCCGTGGGGCTCTACTCGCCCTTTACGCTGGTTGCGCTGCTGCAACTCATGAGCGCTGCCTTCTCGATTGTTGCACTCTGCGCGCTTTTCCGGGCGGTCTATGACGAGCTGGGTACGGCCTGGCGCCGGCGGTGGTTCCTCTATGTCGGATTTTTCCTCTGCGTCGAGGCCTACCTGCATGTCCACTTTACGGCCGAGATGGCTGCCGGGAATCTGCTGGTGCTCCTTGCGGCCCGGACTCTGCGGCTGCGGCACGAAACACCCACCGCGGAGTTCCGCACCGGCATCCTTCTCGGCCTGCTGGCCGGCCTGCCCTTCGCCGTGCGCTATCAGGCGGGATTCGCCCTGGCCGGATACGGTCTCTGGCTGCTCTGCTACCACCGTCGCGGGCGCCTCTTCGCGGGGATGGTGCCGGGCGTGCTGCTGGCACTGGCCGCCGGCATGCTGACCGACCGGTGGCTCTATGGCGAGTGGACGCTGGTGCCGTACAACTACCTCCGGGAGAATATTCTTGAGGCGCACATGGATGAATTCGGCGTCTCTCCCTGGTGGTTCTACTTTACCGAGGCGTTGTGCGAGGGAGGTTACCTCTTTGGGGCCCTGATGCTTGTGGCGGCGGGCTGGTTCTTCGTGCGGCGGCCGAAAAAATCCCGTGACGTGGATGCTCCTGCCCTTTATCTTCGTGCACTTCCTGCTCGGGCACAAGGAGCTGCGCTTCTTCTTCCCGGTGCTCTTCTTTGCCCCCTACCTGCTGCTGTCGTTTGCCGGGGCCCTTCCGCAGCGGCTCTTTGCGGGACGGGGCTGGCGCTGGACGGTGGGGGGTGGTCGCTGTTGTGAATCTCTGCGCCTGTATCTATATCTTCGGCAAGGGACGGGAAAATACGACCTTCTACCGGATGATTGACTCCTATTGCGAAGGGAAGAGGGCGGTCGTGGCGCTGGACTGCGTGGGCGACTGGAATCTCTACTCCTTCCTGCAGCTGGTCAAGAGGCGCTGCATGGTGGATACGCGTTTCTACATGCCCCGCAACTTCCGCCTGCAGCATGCGGACTCCCCGCAGCAGCTCGAACAGATGGCCCGTGAACTGGCGGCCTCCGGGCGGCAGGTAGTGATCCTTTCGGGGGATGCGGGTATGCCGAACACTCCGGACTTGCTCTGCGCAAACTCGAATGGAATCCCTATCCGCGGTGGATCCGCCGCCGGTTCAACTTCAACGACTGGACCCGCTTTCCGGTGCGGAACAAGAACGCCTACGAGGTGTGCGCTCCAGCTCCAGCAGCCGCACCTTGACGGCGAGCCCTCCGGCATAGCCGGTCAGGGCTCCCTGAAGCCCCGATGACGCGGTGGCACGGAACCACGATGGGCAGCGGGTTGCGGTTATTGGCCTGCCCGACGGCCCGTGAGGCCCGCGGATGCCCGATCCGCCGGGCAATCTCGCCGTAGGTGCGTGTCTCGCCGTAGGGGAATCTCTTTCAATGCGTTCCAGACCGCCTGCTGGAACGGAGTTCCCGCGGCGGCTGTCGGGACGGCGAATGCGCGGCGTTTGCCTTCGAAATATTCGCCGATCTCGCGCGCGGCCTGCTCCAGTATCTCTTGTGCCTCCTGCATTTCCTGCACCTCCTGTGCCGGCATCTCCTTTTTACGCGTCTCCGCTCCGGCCCCGGACTGTATCGTCCCGGACTGTATCGTCCCGGCCTGCGCCGTCTTGGCCGTTGCCGCTCCGTCCGCCTCGCGGCCGAAGCGGACGGCCGTGAGGGCCCTCCCGTCGCACAGGAGGGTCAGCGGCCCGCAGGGCGTCATGATCTCCTTGCGGTAGAGGCCCATCAGAGGTGTTCGAGCGTGTAGTCGATCATCTTCTGGCGGACGTTGTGCGTGTCGTCGGGCATCATCGAGTGGTTCTGGTCGGGGTACACCATCATGTCGTACTGTTTGCCGGCGCGGTTGAGCGCCCGGGCCATCTCGATCGTATTCTGGAAGTGCACGTTGTCGTCCGCCGTGCCGTGGATCAGCAGCAGGAGCGTCTTCCCGTCGTCGAGCATGCGTGCGAAGTGGATCGGCGAATTTTCGTCGTATCCCGCGGCGTTGTATTGCGGCAGGTTGTTGTAGATCTCGGTGTAGATCGTGTCGTAGTAGCGCCACGACGTTACGGGTGCCACGGCGATGGCCATGCGGAAGAGCCCGAGCCCCTTCAGGGCGCAGCTCGTGGCCATGAAACCGCCGTATGACCATCCGTAGATGCCGATGCGTGCCGGGTCGATCCAGGGCTGGGCGGCCATGTGGCGGGCGGTCGAAAGCTGGTCCTCGACCTCCAGCGCGCCCAGGCGTCCGTAGGTGAGTTTCTTGAACTTTTCGCCCCGAAATCCGGTGCCGCGTCCGTCGGCGCAGACCACGATGTAGGCCTTTGTCGGCGAGGGCATCCTCCCAGTCCATCGACCAGCGGTCGGCGACCTGCTGCGAGCCCGGACCCGAATATTGGGTCAGCAGCACCGGATAGCGTTTCGCGGGGTCGAAGTCGCGCGGCTTTACGATGTAGGCGTTGAGCGTGTCGCCGCGTTCGGTCGTGAAGGTGAAGAACTCCTTGACGGGGCGCCGCGTGGCGGCGAGCTCCTCGCGCAGGGCGCGGCTGTCGGCCAGCGTGCGGACCGGCGTGCCCTCGCCGTCGCAGATCTCCACGCGGTTGGGTGTCGTGGCGTTCGAGAAGGTCGTGATGAAATACTTCATGCCGCGGCTCGGGGCCACCGTATAGTAGCCTTCGCCGGTCGTCAGACGGCGCTTCTCCTGCCGTCGAGCCGCACGCTGTAGAGGTTGCGGCGCAGCGGCGAGGTCTCCGTCGAGAGGTACCAGACGCGCTTGCCGTCCGTACCGACGACGTCGGTCACCTCCCACGGGCCCTTTGGTTACCTGGGCGAGGAATCCGCGGCGGATGCTGTAGAGATAGAGGTGCATGTATCCCGTGTGGCTCTCCTGGCGGACCAGAAAGCGGTCCTTGTCCACGAAGGTGATCGTCGCGTCGTCCACCCGCTCGACATACTGCTGCGAGCGCTCCTCGTAGATCACGCGCTGGGCACCGTGCGGCTCGCAGAGCACCACTTCGAAGGTGTTCTGGCGTCGGTTGAGGCGGTAGTACCACAGCCGTCCGTCGGGCGTGTAGCCGATGCGGGGAATATACTGGTCGGTCTCGCCGCCCGTGTCGATGCGGCGTTTGGCGCCGCTCGCCAGGTCGGCGACCCACAACTCCACCACGGAGTTCGCCTCTCCGGCCTTCGGGTATTTGAACGAATAGGCCCGGTTGTAGAGCTTGCCGTCGAAACGCATCATCTCCATCAGCGGCACCTCCGATTCATCGAAGCGCAGGAAGGCGAGCTGCGTGCCGTCGGGCGAGAAGGCATAGGCGCGCGTGATGCCGAACTCCTCCTCGTAGACCCAGTCGGTCGTGCCGTTGATCACCTCGTTCCAGGCTCCGTCGTCGGTCAGCCGGCGGGTCTTGCGGCTCTGGATGTCGTAGACGTAGAGGTCGTTGCGGTCCGAATAGACGATCCGGCTGCCGTCGGGCGAGAACGAGGCGTCGCGCGGTGCCTCGGCTTCGGTCAGCACGGGCTGCACCCGGCCGTCGGCCACCAGCTGGTACTGCGTGGTGTACGAATGGCGGTAGATCGGCTTGCGGCCCGAGGCAATGAGGATCGACCGCTCGTCGGGCGAGAAGGCGTAGTCGGTGATGACGAGGTTCGGCGCGGGGGTCGGGAGCAGCGAAACCCCTTCGCCGGCCGTGGCATAGGCATACCGGCGGATGTCGTTTCCCTCGCGCACGGTGTAGTGCTCGCCGTCGTTCATCGAGCGGATGCCGTAGACGCGTTCGTTGAGTGAGTTGAGCCGGGCGATCTCGGCGTATTCGTTTTGGGCCTGGACGCCTGCCGCACAGAAAAGGGCGGCAGCCAGGAGGGTTGCTTGGATATTCATCATGATTCGTATTGTTTTGCGCGGCCGGCATGCACTGCCGGCCGCATGGGTTCTTCCCGCTCCGGGCGGTCAGATATCCTCGACGTCGAAGTCGTAGCCGAGGCGTTTGCCCGTTACGAACTTCGAGTTGTCCATCTTCGTGTTGAACTGGTCCACCGTAACGCGCTTGTTGTCCTCGTAGGGGGGCATCAGCAGGTCGAAGTCGAGCGAGAAGGCGATGGCCGATTCGAGAATCGCAACCAGTGCGTCGCGGTCGATCTCCGCGCGTCCGAACTCCATGGCCCGCATCGAGCTCTGATGCTTTCCTTCGACGAAGTAGCGCCGCTCGCGGTTGATGAAGATCCGTCCGATGAGGTATCCCTCGTCGGCGTTGCGGTTGAACTTGAACGAGTCGGAGAGGAAGTTGTAGATGTCGATGATCCCGCAGTAGGAGTTGTCGCGGTCGGCCTGCACGTAGGGGTTTTGCCAGATGAGGTGGTTGGAGCCGAACTCGAAGACGTCGGTGTGCATCCGGAAGATCAGCAGGTCGCTGGCCACCTGGAACTGCGCTTCGAACTTGCCGCGGTCGCGGTATTCGATGCGGACTCTGCGGTCGAGCTTTCCGTCCAGATCGTCGTCCATCTCCGAAGCCATCTCCAGCAGCGTCTCCTTCAGCAGGTTGAACGCCCAGAACGTATTGTCGAACACCTTCTGTTTGAGGGTCGACTTGCGGACGATCGTCGATCGAGGATGCGCTTCCGCAGGGGGAACTGTTTCCATAGGTGGGTGTTATTGAATGCGTATCGGGGTTATTTGACGCCCCTTTTCGAGCGTCTGGTTTTTCTTCAGGTCGTTGAGCCGTTCGATCGACCGCGTGCGGATGGCGTAGGACTGGCCCACGGAGTAGGCCGTTTCGCCCTGGCGGCAGATGTGGTGCCGGGAGTTGCCCTCCCAGCGTTTCCGCTTGCGCTCGATGTAGACCACCTCGCCGGTCATCGGCTGGGCCTGCTTGTCCTTCAGGTCGTTGAAGCGGCGCAGGTTGCCCGCCGAGATGCGGAATTTGCGCCCGATGTTCTCGTAGGTGTCGTTCTCCTTGGCCGTGACGTAGTGCACGCCGTTGGTCATGTAGACGTTGTAGCCCTCGTGGGCGTTGATCGTCACGCGGTAGTTGTCCGGGTCGACGGCCGTGGAGACGGCGGGCGTCTCCACGCTGCTCTGCGACGAGAACCACTCCTCGGGATCGCGTTCGAGGCCGTAGCGCTGGGCATAGAGCCGCTCGCCGTCCTGCCGGTCGAGCAGGTAGAGCTGGTTCTCCTCGATGATGCGCACCAGGCGCTGCGCATAGTCCGGCGCCGTGGCATATCCCGCGGCCTTCAGACCCCGGGCCCAGCTTTTGTAGTCGTCGGAGGCGTAGGCGAAGAGCGAGTCGTAACGCGGCTGCGAGTCGAGGAATTCGGCGTGGTCTTCGTAGGAGGCCTCGACGGTGGGGTAGGCGCGGAAGCACTCTCCCCTTGGCGTCGTCGTCATGGTAGACCCTTTCGCCGCGCCAGTTGCTCTTGCACTTGATGCCGAAGTGGTTGTTCGAGCGCAGGGCCAGCAGGCTGTTGCCCGAGTCCGATTCGAGGATACCCTGGGCCATGGTGATGCTGGCCGGGATGCCGTAGCGCTCCATCTGCGCGACGGCGATGTGCTTGTAGCGGTCGATATACTCTTCGCGGGTCTGGCGCACCTGGGCGCGGAGGGTGCCGCAATACCCGAAAAGCAGGATTCCCGCGAGGGATATTGCAATTCTCGAAATATTCATTAACTTTGTTTAAAGTTTGAGGACAAAGATATAATATTCCGCCGAAAATAACAATTTAATATAAAGCAGCCGAACCATGTTTACCGAAAATGCCAACCGGATCTTTACCCGCGCCATCGAGGACTACCACCGCTGGGACGATGTGGACCATCCCGAAGAGAATCCCTTCGAGCCGGGAACGATCGACCACCTGCTCTATGCGAAGAACTGGATCGACACGGTACAGTGGCATCTCGAGGATATCATCCGCGATCCGCAGATCGATCCGGTCGAGGCGCTGAAGATCAAGCGCCGCATCGACCGCTCGAACCAGGACCGCACCGACATGGTCGAGTATATCGACTCCTACCTGCTTGAAAAAATACCGCGACGTGCGGCCTGCGGCCGATGCGCGGCTCAATACCGAAACCCCGGCGTGGGCCATCGACCGCCTGTCGATTCTGGCGCTGAAGATCTACCACATGTCCGTCGAGGCGCATCGCGGGGATGTGGATGCGGCGCACCGCGAGGCCTGCGCGCGCAAGCTGGAGGTGCTGCTCACGCAGCAGACGGACCTTTCGCGGGCCATCGAGGAGCTGATCGAGGATATCCAGGCGGGCCGCAAGTACATGAAGGTCTATCGTCAGATGAAGATGTACAACGACCCGTCGTTGAACCCCGTGCTCTATGCCTCGAAAAAATAGGGGCGACCTTCCCCGGCACCTGCTCGTTTTCCGCACGTCGGCCATGGGCGACGTCGCGATGCTGGCGCACGCCGTGCGCGCCCTGAAGGAGGCCTATCCTTCGCTGCGCGTAACGATCGCCACGCAGGCGCTCTTCCAACCCTTCTTTGCGGGCCTCGACGTCGAGTTCCTGACCGCCGACGTGAAGGGGGCCCACCATTCGCTGCGGGGAATGTGGCGCCTGGCCGCCGAGGCGCGACGGCTCGGCGTGGATGCCGTGGCCGATGTCCACGGAACGCTGCGCTCGAAGACCTTCGGACTCTCGATGCGGCTTCGGGGGGCATTCGCGTCGCCGGGATCCGCAAGGGTCGCGGCGAAAAGCGGGCGTTTATCCGCTGCGGCGGCCGCGGCATGGAGCCCCTGCGGCATACCGTGCTGCGTTACTGCGACGTCTTCCGGCAGCTCGGATTTGAATTTGAGGATCCCCGGCCGGCGCAGCCTGTTCCGCGTCCCAACCCCTTCGGACCGAAGGCGGGGCGGTGGATCGGCTTCGCGCCCTTCTCGGCGCAGCAGGGCAAGACCTATCCCGAGGCGCAGGCGCGTGAGGCCGTAGGCCTCTGGCAGCGCGCTGCGAGCGGGTTTTCATCCACAGCGGCGGAGGCGCCGAGGCGGAGTTCGCCCGGGAGATGGAGCGCGCCCATGCCAACGTTACGGCCCTTTACGGCAAGGTGCGGCTGGCCGGCGAGATCGACCTGATCGCCAATCTGGATTGCGTGGTGTCGATGGATTCGCTGGTCATGCATTTGGCTTCACTCGTGGCAACGCCCGTCGTATCGGTCTGGGGCGCGACGCATCCCGGACTGGGATTCCTCGGCTACGGAAGCTCGATGGACCATGTCCTGCAGGCCGATATGGAGTGCCGGCCCTGTTCGGTCTTCGGCAACCGTCCGTGCCGCTACGGGGATTACCGCTGCATGGCCGCCGTGCCGCCCGTGCAGATTGTCGCCGCGGTCGAAAAGGTGCTTGCCGGACGCGGATAGATGAAAACGCTGTTTTCGGGAGAGAGATAAAACCCCGGATCGCCAGGTGCGGTCCGGGGTTTTTCATGCGTCGTGCGGGGCCTTTGTCGACTGGGACTTATCGTTTGAGGACGACAATGCCGTTCGGCACGGAGCGTTCGCCTTCGTGGTCGTAGCGGCGGTTGTCGGTGGGGTGGTTCAGAACCCCTCCTGCCGGGTCCAGAGCGACGAGGAGCCGCCGCCGTCGAGGTTGAGCGCCTCGGTCAGGCCCAGCTGCCGGGCGATGTAGGCCGTCTCGGCGACGGTCGTCCCGGCGGCCTGCTCCGGAAAGCGTCCGTCGATGACCAGCAGCACAACCCGTCCGTCGGGGCGCGTGCCGACCACCGTGCGGGGTGGCGCCGCGTGAAGATCACATCTTCGGTGTCGTAGCGTTGCTCGCGTCCCTCATGGACGAGCATCGGCCCGGCGACAAGAGCCTGCCGGTAGCGGCGGGCGATGCGTGCGTAGTCCGTGGAGTCGCAGGGGAAGACCTCGACGCGGTTTGCCCTTGCGGCCGCGGGCGGCCACAACGCCGTTCGAGAGCGGGGAGTTGTGCATCCTGCCGCGGTTTACGACCTCCCCTGTCGGAGAGGGTGAAGGTGATCGGCTCGACCTCCCGCATGTTGAAGTAGCTGCCGTTGATCGCCGCTTCGGCCCCGGCCTCCTGTCCGATGCGGCTCGGGATGCGGCCGCGTCCTTCGACCTGCACCACGCGGGTCGTGAATGCGCGTGCGGGGTAGATGACCAGTGCGAGGTGCTGCGGGGGCGCCGAAAAGCTCGACCTGCGTCGTGCGGGCCTCGGCGCCGTCGCCGAGCGGCGTCGTCTGCCAGCGGGCCGTGGCCAGGGCCACCGAATCCCGGACGCTCTGTGCTGCGGCGGGGATGGCCAGCAGCAGGAGAGCAGTGCTGCGGTGAGATAGCGTTTCATGTCGTGGTGTCTATTCGTTGTTTTTTTTCTTTCAGGTAGGCATCGATGGCCCGGGCGGCGGTGCGGCCTGCCCCCATGGCGAGGATCACCGTGGCGGCACCTGTTACGGCGTCGCCGCCGGCGAAGACGCCCGGACGCGTGGTGGCACCGTCGGCGTCGGCCGTGATGCAGCCCCGGCGGTTGGTCTCCAGTCCTTCGGTCGTCGAGGCGATGAGCGGATTGGGCGAGGTGCCGAGCGCCATGATGACCACGTCGCATGCCAGGTCGAACTCCGAGCCGGGCTTCACGATCGGCGAGCGGCGGCCGCTCTCGTCCGGTTCGCCAAGCTCCATCTCCACGCAGCGCAGGCCGCGGACCCAGCCGCGCTCGTCGCCGAGCACCTCGACCGGATTGGTGAGCATCCGGAAGCGGATACCCTCCTCGCGGGCGTGGTGCACCTCCTCGGCGCGTGCCGGGAGCTCTTTCTCCGAGCGGCGGTAGATGATCGTCGCCTCGGCGCCCAGCCGCCTGGCCGTGCGCACGGCATCCATGGCGACATTGCCGCCGCCGACCACCGCAACACGCTTCCCGACATAGATCGGCGTATCGTAGCTGCTGTCGTAGGCGTGCATGAGGTTCGTGCGCGTGAGGAACTCGTTGGCCGAGACCACGCCGTTGAGGTTTTCGCCCGGAATGCCCATGAAACGCGGCAGTCCGGCTCCCGAGCCGATGAAAACCGCCTCGTAGCCCCCTCGTCATCCATCAGCGAGTCGATCGTTACGGTGCGTCCGACGACCACGTCGGTTTCGATCCGCACGCCGAGGCGCTTCACCTCGTCGATCTCGCGGGCGACGATCCGCTCCTTCGGAAGGCGGAACTCCGGAATGCCGTAAACCAGCACACCGCCGACCTTGTGCAGCGCCTCGAAGATCGTAACCTCGTAACCGGCCTTGGCCAGGTCGCTTGCGCAGGCCAGGCCCGCCGGGCCGCTGCCGATGACGGCCACCTTGTGTCCGTTGCGGGCGGGCAGAGGGCCGGCGGGGGCATCTGGTCCGCATGTTCGAGCTTCCAGTCGCCGACGAAGCGTTCCAGCTTGCCGATGGCCACCGGTTCGCCCTTGATGCCGAGGATGCAGGAGCCTTCGCACTGGGTCTCCTGCGGGCATACGCGGCCGCAGATCGAGGGCAGCGAGCTGTCGCGGGCGATGACCGCCGCCGCATCGGCGAAGCGGCCCTCGTGCAGGGCGGCGATGAATTCGGGAATCGAGATCCCCACGGGGCAGGCCTCGACGCAGCGGGGTTTCTTGCAGCGCAGGCAGCGCGAAGCTTCGAGAACGGCCTCCTCGTGGTCGTAGCCGTAGCAGACCTCCTCGAAGTTGGTCGCACGGATCGCCGGATCCTGTTCGCGCACCGGCACGCGGGGTATTTTGTTCGCCATGTTCTATTTGTCCAACCCGATTTTACATACGTGTCCCGCCTCGCGTTCGGCCTCGATGGCCGCCGCGCGCTGCTCCTGGGTGCGGTACATCCCCTGACGGCGCATCGCCTCGTCGAAATCGACCTCGTGGCCGTCGAACTCCGGGCCGTCGACGCACGTGAAGCGCGTCTTGCCGCCCACCGTGACGCGGCAGGCGCCGCACATGCCCGTGCCGTCTACCATCAGCGTGTTGAGCGAAACGGTGGTCTTCAGGTTGTACTTGCGCGTCGTCAGGGCCACGAACTTCATCATGATCATCGGGCCGATGGCCACGCACTCGTCGTAGCGGTTCCCCGCGGCGATCAGCTGTTCGAGCAGTTGGGTTACCACTCCGTGGAACCCTCCGATCCGTCGTCCGTCGCGATGTACAGCTTCCCGGCCACGGCGCGCATCGGCTCCGTGTAGATCAGCATGTCGCGCGTCTTGGCACCGATGATGACGTCGGCCTCGACGCCGTGCTCGTGCAACCACTTCACCTGCGGCTAGATTGGGGCGGTGCCGACACCTCCGGCGATGAAGATAAAACGCTTGTTGCGCAGCTCTTCGAGCGGCTCGGCGACAAAAGGCCGAGGGCCGTCCCAGCGGGCCTGCGAAATCGGCAAGGGGCCTCGCCGGCGTCGAGCGCGCAGATCTTGTGCGTCGAGGCGCCGATCGTCTGGATGACGATCGTAACGCTGCCCTGCGCGGCGTCGTAGTCCGAGATAGTGAGCGGAATGCGTTCGCCGTGCTCGTCGGCGCGGACGATGACGAACTGCCCGGGCTGTGCCGCACGGGCGACACGCGGAGCGAGGATCTTCATCAGCCAGATATTCTCGGCCAAAGCCCTCTTTTCAAGAATGGGGTACATGGGTTTTCGTATCGTTTCTGTTTGTCTTCTCAATCTTCGATGACCGCCGTGGTGCGGATGCGGCGCATCGGCCGCAGGGGGTCGTTGGTGATGAGCAGCAGGAAGCTGCTGCGGGCCCCGTATCCGGGTCCGCTGGGATCGAAGAGCACCTCGACCTCGCGGGAGCCGCCGGCGGGAATCTTCGTCCCCGCTTCAAGCGAGCAGGAGAGCGCCTTGCCGCACTCCACGGCCCGGACGATCAGCTCCTCGTTTCCGGAATTCGTGAGCGTAAGGGTGCGTGTCTGTATCGGAGCTCCGGACCTGATGGTGCCGAATTTGACGACATTTTCCGAAACCTCGCTGCGGGGCGCCCGTCCTTTGGGCATGTCGGCGGGGTTGTCCGCACAGATGCCGTGCGCCACGATCACCACGCCGCGGCTCTTCCCGTCGACGAACAGCTCCAGGGCGTCGCGCAGGGTGCCGTAACGGGGACGGTCTGCGGGAATGAGGTACGAGACGTTGATCTGGCCGTGCATGCCGGCTTCGAGCCGTTTCGGGCTCTCGGTCTGCAGCAGCCCGCTCCGGATCCCGGATCGGGACGCAGCTCGACGGTGATCGCCCGGTCCGAGGTGTTGATGCAGCTGACGGCCGATTGTGCGCGGATGCCGGGATATACATAGGTGAAGACGCACGTGGTGGAGGTGAGACGCAGTCCGCCGCCCGCATCCACAGGGGATAGAGCTCCTCGACGCTCTTCTTGCGCGGTATGACGCTGCCCCGGATCGTGAGCGTCGCGATGCGCTTGCGGTCCGAAGAGTAGACCCACAGCTCCCGGTCGAAGGAGCCGGGGCGGTCCGCCGGATCGTAGGTCGCCGTGATCTGCGTCTCGGCCCCGGAAGTACGGGCTTGCGCGAAGCTGGGCACGGTGCAGCCGCAGGTGGTCGTAACGTCGAGTATGACCAGCGGGCGGTCCGTGGTGTTCCGACCCGTGAAGGTGGCTCACGGGACCGTCGGTCTCCTTGATCGAGCCGAAGTCCCAGATGGCGGGCTCGAAGGAGAGCTGCTGCTGGGCCGAAGCGCCCGTCGTGCATAACATGCAGAGGATAAAGGCTATTGCAACTCGGATTCTTCATATCGCTATTCGTGTGTATGCAAAGGTACATTTTTCGCAAAAAACGCGCAATAATTTTGCGGGAATGAATTTTGCTGTATATTTGCACACCGAAAACGGATAACACCGGGTTCGAAAAGCCTGAATAGCTCAGTTGGTTAGAGCACATGACTGTTAATCATGGGGTCCTAGGTTCAAGTCCTTGTTCAGGCGCAGATGCGCGAGGGTTGCGTAAGGTTCTTTCGAAAACGCCTGCAAACGGCCGATGGAGAACGAGAAAATCGCTTCGGAGATTTTGGAGTTTGAAAAAAAAGTTACCTTTGCAGTCCCGAGCCATTTTTAGGGGAGCTTAGCTCAGCTGGTTCAGAGCGTCTGCCTTACAAGCAGAGGGTCGGGGGTTCGAATCCCTCAGCTCCCACAACTTCAGCAAAACGACTTACGGAAACGTGAGTCGTTTTTTTTGCGCATTTTTCAGGTGTCATCACCGGCCTTTCCCGAAAGCAAAAAGTGCGATAGTCGATGTAAATCACATGTAATCTGTCTGTTATGATTCTATGGCGGGTGCTCTAAAAAGTGCGAATAGGACGTTTTGGAGCCTCGTCGAATCGGGAGCGGGGCATTCCCTCCCAAATTCAGAAGAACAAAATTCTCTTTCCAGACGGATCGTTGTTGGACAAAAAGATCCTTTTGGCGAAATTATGTTTGCTGCAACTCGGGAGAATAGTTCTATTAAATATTATTGATAGTAATATTTTAAGATATCAAATATTTTTTTCTACGGAATTATCTTGATTTTGGTTGAGTATGTGAATGATTTTGCAAGCTTCTCTGTATTCCTCCTTGGTTGTTTCTTTTTTACTTGATTGATACTGGCGGTCAAAACATAATGTAAATAATCGAATAGATTTATTTGGCGATTAGAATATCTTTCTGTGTGGGATAATATTTTTATCCAGGCATTCATGAATTTTATTGATTTAATATCTTTTTATTACCAGTCCTGCTAACTCATATATTATTTCTTTTTGTATTGCAGATTCAAATTTTGCATCTGGATTATTTTGGAGCTCTTTAGGAATAGAGATATGTTTTGATACGGGGTTTTTAGTATCTTTAATAGGTGTTTGCCATGCTGGATATTTTGATTTGATAGAATCAATGATTAGATTAGGATCTGTTCCTATTTGTAAAAGTTCTATTATATCTAGTATAATGCAACATTCATATTTTGTGCTGTCTCTTTTTGCTGTTTGTCGCAGAGCGTCTATTTCTTTGGTAATATATTGATATATATCATCTTGGTAGATACTGCTCTTGTCTATGTATCTATTTATCCGACCATGAATTTTACTGATTGCGTTTAAAATACTGGGATTTAATGATTCGTCCAATGCATATTGAGTTGTAAATTGTAATATTTCCTCACATTGTTTCAAACCTTTCACTCGCGTAAGCGTGAGAGATTGATCCGTTACCGTCATAGATGAGTTTTTCTGGGGTTGCTTTGTGTGAGAATCTATCTTTAAGACATCTGGCAATCCAATGGTTAATGAGTTATATACTCTATTATATAGAGCTTTTTTTCGGGTTTGTTAACCATCCGATCCCTTTTTCCCATATCCCGGGATCAGTGCTCGCTTTATTGTTCTAGTAAATAAACTTGAAGTTCGAGCTGAAAAACTTTTTTTAGCGAAGGTTTTCTTATGCCAAATTTCATATGCTGTTATTAATAATATTTAATAGCTTCTTGAAGACTATTGCCAAATGGATTTTGGATATTAGGACTTTTGATAAAGTCGGATATTAAATATCAAATATAATAAATTTCATAAGAACTGACAATACTAAGTGCTGTGAATAATTGCCCCTCTTTTTAATGCTTGAATGGCATATTCGCCCAATCCTCCTGTTTTTAACAGACTCTGTTTTATCGGATTGTGTAAGCCGACGCGTAACCCGTACGGGTATCCGGCGAAAAAAGATTCCGGAAAATGCTTTCGGGGCTTGCGGCAATGATTTATTTGTCCTATATTTGCACCCGCAAACAGCACCAAGGGAGCTTAGCTCAGCTGGTTCAGAGCGTCTGCCTTACAAGCAGAGGGTCGGGGGTTCGAATCCCTCAGCTCCCACAACATCAGCAAAAACGACTTACTGAAACGTGAGTCGTTTTTTTGTGGGTATGTTGCGCTGCCCGTTGTGTTGCCGCCGGTTCGGCCCGCGGGCTTGCGGTGAAACATGCCGGCTTGCGGTGAAACATGCCGGGCGGACGAAAAAAAAAGCGGATCGTTATGCGATCCGCCTTGCTGGTTTTCATGTGCCACCCCGCACGGGGCGCAATGTGCTACTTGGTGCTACTTGAGGCTCTTCAGGCACTCCGTAACGTTCTTCTCGATGCGCTGCAGAATGGCCTGCGTATCGGCCGCCTCGGCCTTGACGAAGCGCTCGCCGGTGATCTGCTCGTAGAGCTCGACATAGCGGTCGGTGATGCCGGCTACGATCTGGGGCGTCATTTCGGGAACCTGCTGCCCGGCCTGTCCCTGGAATCCGTTGGCCATGAGCCATTCGCGGACGAACTCCTTGGAGAGCTGCTTTTGCCGCTCTCCCCGGGCAAGCCGCTCCTCATACCCTTCGGCATAGAAATAGCGCGACGAGTCGGGCGTGTGGATTTCATCCATGAGGTAGATGACGCCGTCCTTCTTGCCGAACTCGTATTTCGTGTCCACGAGAATCAGGCCCATCCTGGCGGCGATTTCGCTGCCCCGCTGATAGATGGCCCGCGTGTATCGTTCGAGCTGTTCATACTCTTCGCGGCTTACCAGACCCGATGCGATGATCTCCTCCTTCGAAATGTCCTCGTCGTGTCCTTCGGCGGCCTTCGAGGTCGGGGGTGATGATCGGCTCGGGGAATCGCTGGTTTTCGACCATTCCTTCGGGCATCTCCACGCCGCAGATGGTCCGTTTGCCTGCCTTGTATTCTCTCCAGGCGTGGCCCGAGAGGTAGCCGCGGATGACCATCTCCACCTTGTACGGCTCGCATTTGCGGCCGACGGTAACCATCGGATCGGGCACGGCCAGCTTCCAGTTGGGAAGGATGTCTGCCGTGGCATCGAGGAACTTGGCGGCAATCTGGTTGAGAACCTGGCCCTTGTAGGGGATGCCTTCGGGCAGGACAACATCAAAGGCCGAGATCCGGTCGGTTACGACCATGACGAGGTATTTGTCGTCGATGTCGTATACGTCGCGGACTTTTCCCACATATTTGCTTTTCTGACCTTCAAAGGTGAAATCGGTACGAGTGATGGCGTTCATGGTGTTTGCAGGTTTTTCCGTTGCAAAGATAGCATTTTTGTACGAAGTTCGGCCGCTTCGGGGGAGATTATGTTTCCCCTTCGGGGCGGATCTGGCCTTCCGCCGGCAGCCGCGCCCTGTCGTCCGTTTCGGGGAGGCTCAGCCGCCGGACTCACCGCGATGTTGTTTTTGCAACCCGATTGCATGTTTTTTTCTCTTGTTATTTTTGTCGTGCGAAAAATAACCCTTCAAACTCAAATACCAGATCATGAAGCAAATAACTATCCTTATGGGTGTATTTTGTGCGCTGTTTGCGGTCTCGTGTCACGGAACTGCCGGGCATGACGGCCATGACGCGCATGCGGATCATCAGACCGGAGAACAGCACGAGCCGGAGCCGGCACATGCGGACGAGATCGTGTTGAGCGCCGACAAGGCCCGTGCGGCGGGTGTTGTGGTGGAGACGGTTGCTGCGGGAGACTTCCGCAGCGTCATACCTGCCGGCGGCGTCATTCTCCCTCGACCGGCGACGAGACGTCAGTGGTGGCTCCGGCTCCGGGTGTTGTTTCCCTTCGGCGGCCGCTCGTGGAGGGCAGCGCCATCGGTGCGGGCGAGGCTCTTTTACCATCTCCTCGGCCAATCTGCAGGACGGTGATCCGGCGGAACGTGCCGCCGTTGCGTATGAAACGGCAAAAAGGAGTATGAACGCGCCCGGGATCTGGTTCGGGACCGCATTGTCTCCGAGAAGGAGTTCAATGCGGCCCGCAGCAGTTACGAAACGGCAAAATCGCCTACGAGGCGGTTGCGCGGTCCAGAACCGGGAAGGGGTTGTCGTAGCTGCTCCCGCCGGGGGCGCATGACTGCCTGCCTGGTCAAAAACGGGGACTATGTCTCCGTCGGAGAGCCCCCCTGGACACGGACATCTACCTGGCCCGTCAAATCGTATCGGAAAAGCTGGCCACAGTGGCGGAAAGCCTGCCCGACAATGTGGGTAACCCGACTCTGGGACCGCAATCTTCCATTCTGGGAGAATTGCTTATCGTAGGACTGACAGCCGACAGCACGTCTATGCTAGACTTGCGTACATTGGCCGATTGGGTGATTCGCCCACGCCTGATGTCCACCGGAGGAGTAGCCCAAGTAGCCGTATTGGGCGGCGACATCAAGGAATACCAGGTTCTGTTGCACCCCGAACGGATGAAACACTACGGAGTGACGTTGGGCGAGGTAATGGATGTCACGCGGAACATGAATACCAACACCAACGGCGGAGTGATTTACCAATACGGCAACGAATACATCGTACGTGGAGTCGTCTCGACCGACGACGTGCGGAAAATGGGCCGGGCGGTCATCAAAACCGTAGGAGGCTCGCCTGTCATGTTGGAAGACATTGCTGACGTAAAAACTGGCAGCCAGCAACCCAAACTGGGTCTGGCCTCTGAAAAAGGCAAGCCCGCCGTATTGCTCACCGTAACCAAACAACCGAACACGGGTACCATAGAACTGACCGGAAAGTTGGAAGAAGCCTTGCAAGACCTGCAAAAGAGCCTTCCGGCCGACGTGCATGTGTCCACCGACGTGTTCCGCCAGTCCCGCTTTATCGAAAGCTCCATCGGCAACGTCCAGGATTCGCTGCTCGAAGGTGCCATCTTCGTAGTTATCGTCTTATTCCTCTTTCTGGGCAACGTGCGCACTACGGTCATCTCGCTGGTCACCCTCCCTCTTTCGCTGCTGGTCACCATTTTGGTGCTTCACTACATGGGGTTGACCATCAACACGATGAGCTTGGGCGGTATGGCCATCGCCATCGGTTCGTTGGTGGACGATGCCATCGTGGACGTGGAAAACGTATGGAAACATCTGCGCGAAAACCGCATGTTGCCGGAAAGCGAACGGTTACGTGTACGCGATGTCGTATTCAACGCCTCCCGGGAAGTGCGCATGCCCATCCTGAACTCTACGCTCATCATTATCGTCAGCTTCGTCCCGCTGTTCTTCCTGAGCGGCATGGAAGGACGCATGCTCGTGCCGTTGGGCGTGGCTTTCATCGTATCGCTGTTCGCCTCCACCATCGTAGCTCTGACGTTGACGCCCGTACTTTGCAGCTATCTGTTGGGACACAAAGCCAAAACCGGCGGACTGCCTAAGGAGGCGTTTCTGGCCGTATATCTAAAAAAGCATTACCAGAACGGACTGTCTTGGGCTTTGTCGCACAAGAAAATCGTATTGGGCACCACGCTTACGCTTTTCGTCGCAGCCCTGGGGAGCTTCCTCACGTTGGGACGCAGCTTCTTACCGCCATTCAACGAAGGTTCGTTTACCATAAATATCAGTTCCCTTCCGGGTATCTCCTTGGAGGAATCGGATAAAATCGGACGGCAGGCCGAGGAACTGTTGCTCTCCATCCCCGAAATCAAAACCGTGGCACGCAAGACGGGACGGGCTGAACTGGACGAGCATGCTCTCGGCGTGAACGTATCGGAAATAGAAGCACCGTTTGAATTGGAAGACCGCAGCCACACCGAAGTTTTAGAGGATGTGCGACGTAAATTGTCTGTCATATCGGGAGCGAATATCGAGATAGGACAACCCATCAGCCATCGTATAGATGCCATGCTGAGCGGTACGCAGGCCGGCATCGCCATCAAACTGTTCGGCGACGACCTGAACAAAATGTATCAAATCGGCAACCAAATCAAATCGGCCGTCAGCGACGTGAAGGGCGTAGCCGACCTGAATGTGGAACAACAAATCGAACGTCCGGAACTGAAAATCGAACCGAAACGGGAAATGCTGGCCCGATACGGCATCTCATTACCGCAATTCAACGAGTTTGTCACGGTGAACATGGGGGCGAGATCGTTTCGCAGGTCTACACCGACGGCGCTCGTTCAACCTCATCGTCCGTTCGACAGAAGACAACCGCAGCACAATGGAGCGTATCCGTAATCTGATGATCGACGATGCGCAAGGCAACAAAGTGCCCTTCTCGTATGTGGCCGACATCCGGTCGTCCATGGGGCCGAACACCATCAACCGCGAAAACGTGAAACGTAAAATCGTCATCTCGGCCAATGCCAGCGGGCGAGACATGCGCAGCGTGGTGAACGACATCCGGCAGCGTATCGACGAAAAAGTGCACACTTCCCGAAGGTTACCACGTCGAATACGGCGGCCAGTTCGAGAGCGAACAAAACGGCGAGCCGCATTCTGCTGCTCACGCTCCCTTGAGCATCGTGGTGATCTTCCTGTTGCTTTACTTCCAATTCCGTAATGCAGCGCAGAGCGGAGTCATCCTGCTCAATCTGCCCCTGGCACTTAATCGGCGGTGTGTTCGCCCTGTTGCTGACCACCGGGGAAATCAGCATTCCGGCCATCATCGGATTCATTTCCCTCTTCGGCATTGCGACACGCAACGGAATGTTGCTCATCAATCGCTACAATCAGCTGCGCGAAGAGGGTCATTCTCTGCGGGAGAGCATCCTCACGGGATCGCTCGATCGGCTGAATCCCATTCTGATGACGGCGCTGACCTCCGCCCTGGCGCTTATTCCGCTGGCCCTTCGGGGGGACCTTCCGGGCAACGAAATCCAGAGTCCGATGGCCAAAGTGATATTGGGCGGCCTGCTGACCTCAACTTTCCTGAATGCCTTCATCATCCCGATCATGTACGAATGGTTGAACCGCCGGAGCAGGACCGGAAAGGAGCGTCTCCGCGAATCATAAATCGACTCTGCCGGCGGGCCGCGACCCGCCGGCGGGCCGGTACAAAAGCTATGCATACCATGAAAAAAGAGTTCTTACCGTACTCGTCTCGGGCCTGTTCGTCTGTGCAAGGGCGCAGGATATCGAGAGCATCCTGCAGCAGGTCGAGCAGAACAACAAGGAGCTGCAGGCCATCCGCCGCGGCAACGAAGTCTCCGAACTGGAGATTCGCGGGCGCAATACGCTGGAGGATCCGTCGGTGGAGTACAGCCCGTTTTACGTGAAGGGAAACGACGGCATGGCCAGTTCGGAGCTGGTCGTCTCCCCAGGGATTCGACTTTCCCACCCTGTATGTCGCCCGGCACAGGGCGGGCAAACTGCAGGAGGAGGTATTGGACCTGCAATACCAGGCCTCCCGCCGCGACATCCTGCTTGAGGCGAAAAACCGCTGTCTGGATCTGGTGTACCAGAACCGCCTTCTCTCGCTGCTGGAGTTGCGGCGGAAAAATGCCGGGGAGCTGCTGACTCTGTTCACCCGGAAACTTGAGGCGGGCGATGCGACCCAGCTTGAGGTGAACAAGATCAAAATGGACCGCATGAACATACGCACGGAGACGGCCCAGGCCGAAACGGCCCGGCAGACGATTCTGCAGGAGCTGCTGGCTCTCAACGGGAATGTCCCGCTGACGGGTGAACCGGTGGAGTACGGGGCGGAGCCGTCGGTTGCGGACTGTGAGGCGCTATATGCCCGGGCCGTAGCCTCGGACTATGACCTGCGCACGGCCCGCGCTTCCGAACTTGCAGCCGCCCAGGAGGTCAAGGTGAGCCGTCAGAACTGGATTCCGAAGCTGGCGGTCGGTTACCGGCGGAATACGGAACTCAAGGAGGCCAGAAACGGATTTCTGGTTGGAGCTACCTTCCCGCTGTTTTCAAGTCGCAGAAAGGTGCGGATGGCGCGGGCACAACATGCCGGCATGCAGTTGCAGCTGGAAAATACCCGTTTGCAGACGGAGACCCGTGTACGTGCAAGGATCCATGAACTGCAGATGCTGGGCAAGACCGTCGAGGCCTACGACGTGGAGTTGATGTACCACACGCTCGATCTGCTGCGCAAGGCTGTTGAGAGCGGCGAGATCTCCGTGATCGACTACTATGTGGAGGCAGACGGCATCTATCGCAATCTGCAGACCCGTATGGAGCTTGAACGGCAGTATCAGGGTGTCGTGGCCGAACTGCTGAAGAACGAACTTTGACCGGGACCGGTACCGGTCTTCCCGGTCTTTCCCGGTTTCTTTCCGTCTTCTCCGGGCCTGTTTCGGCTCTCTCGGTCTTTGCGCACTCTCCGGTTTTTTCGCGGTAGAAGAAGGTCTCCTTCCCGGTCGAGTCTTCCTGTCCGGCTGTGCTTTTTCTGTCTGAAGATCCTTCCCCTGTCGGGCTCACCTGTCTTTGCCCGGAGCTTTTTCTATGCCCGGAGCTTCTTCTATGCCCGTTGCGCATGCGGGTCGGTTGCAAGTCAGCCGGCCTGCAATCAGAACCGGCCTGTCTCTTGTCGTTGTTCTGCGAAAGGATTGTAACCCGATAATGTTCTGTTGGTTGTAATGTCAATAGATGCCATAAAAGGACACGTTGCATAGAGGCGGCAAAACCTTGTTTGACGCTTCATTTCTGAGGTCCGATATTCTCGGAAAATGTAAAACCCGGGTTCGGAGTCCGAATTTTGGAGGTTCATTTCCCGCTCCGAACCGGGGATTCATCCGGGAAGAACGAGATCTTTTTTAAGCCTTGTTTTGGTGCTTTTTCAGAACCTCCTCTCTGGATTCAAAGTGCTGTTTGCCCGACAAGGCTCGCTCCTCGGCTTTTGCGTTGTCGGATGCGTCCGACCCAATCCGGTGCAATCTCAATCGAGACAATCCACACGACCTGCATGGAACAGTACAGCAGAATTTGCATGGGAAACGAAAACTGCGTTTCGGCGGGAAACAGCCAGTTGTACGTTGCCAAAGGGACGAACGCATTGACGATTAACATCAGGGCTTCCGTTTCTCGTTGCCGGCGTGTATATCCGAGGTGTTTCCAGGCGATCAGAATTAAAAGCACGTTGACCCCGAGCAATGTCCAAACGATTGGCCACGGCTTGATAACCGCAGCTTCCGGGTGAGAGTTCGTGATGAACCAGGCCGGAATGAGAGGGACCAGTCCGTTTATCAGCAGCGTGAAAAACTTGAAAGCCATCGTGAAGCCTGTTTGCTCTTGAATCCAAAGTTAGGAAAATATTTCGAATTCTCGCTTTGTTTATGAAAATTGATGCCAATTTTTCTGATTGGCAAATTGTTTGTCGTTTACCTATCATCCCGACGGAGGCGATCGGTAAAGTACAGGTAACACTGAAAAGAATGTCTAACTTAAAACCGCAATTTGTTATGAGAAGTATCACAACATTCGATCTGCAGTATGCACACCGTTTCTACGGTTTTCAAGGAGAGGCTCAGTATCTCCACGGCCACACGGGAAAGCTGACCATCGAGGTGGAGGATAGCATCGAGGCGGGCGTGAACATGGTTTACCCCTGCAACGAGATTCAGAAGGTAGCGTGGGACGTGCTCCGGAATTTCGACCATGCGCTGGTCCTGCGCGCGAGGATGATCCGCTGCTGCCGGCCGTGCTGGACGTCTACGAGAAGCAGGGCATCCGCAACGGACACCCGCAGAACAAGATGAAGGGTCCGGCCTTCAAGACGGAGCTGGCCACGGCCTATCCCGATTGCCGTCTGGTAGTCACGAAAAGACGCTGACGGTTGAGGGGATGATCAAGATTGTCTACGACCTGCTGAAGGATAAGCTCAATATCGCCAAGATCACCTTCACGAGTGGTGTGAATGCGGCTTCGGCGGAGTTCGTGACCAAGAACGACATCGACCGCTGCCCGCTGTGCGGTGTTGCACTCAACGAGGAGGGTGTATGTCCGAAGTGCGGGTATCGCAAAGAAGAAGTAGTCGTCACACTTTGTGGATAGGGTAGTCGGGTTCGAATTTCGGGGCCCGACTTTTTTATTCAGGGCGCAATTTTTTTCTGGGCGTCATGGCTCTTTCTGCCGTGGTCAACTATTTGGGAAAAATATTATTTCAGGAGGAGTATTATAAAGAATAATATTTTGTTTGTTGTTGGATGGATGGCATCTAGAATAAATATTAGCAGTTGATGTTTTAAATCCAAGTAAGGTGGCGATATAGATTGCGGGGAGAGTCAAGGCTCGGAGGGTGAAACTGGATTTGATGCAGAATGTATTGGCTGCATGCACGAGAGAAGCAAGTTACGGTATGCTTCAGACTTTGACAAACGGAAGAGGTCTTGTTAGGGAGAACGGATTGCTTTGCGTTGAATGTTCTATGAGTCGGTTGGTTGTTCTGTTTTGATAGAGAGATCGCTGCTGGATTTTTTAAACAATCTTCGATAATTGATCTTTGATTTTCGCTTCTTCGTCGGTGCCCGTAGTAGAGGCGCAGCAGCGGAAGTCCGTAGCAGTTGAGGATGCGATTCTTCATCCAGTCGCGTTCGGATTGGCGGGTTCCTTGTTTGTGGAACTGATAGCCGTCGGTCTCGACAGCCAGGACGGGGCGTTTGCTTACCCGATTGTAGATCGGGAAGTCGAGGTGTGTGGCGCCGTTCGAGGCATAGCGGCGCTCTTTCGTTGTCGAGAAGCGTCCAGTCGCGGATCAACTGACGCAGCGGTTGGTGGCAGAGGACGCCCAGATGCCGGAATGCAGGGTCGGCCTCCAACACCCGCTCCAGCAGGGCATAGGTCAGATTCTCGGAGTCGAACTCCGAGATCCGCCGATGCCGCTTGAAACTCCCGCCGTACCTCGGCGTAGGGTTCGTAGAGCAGGTCGAAAACCGAATGGATGGCGCTCTCCGTGATCTTGCAGCCGTTGTAGTCGATGTAGGCCAGCAGGTCGGCAATGTTGCGGCTGTCGGGCTGCTCGTTGCTCGAAGTGACGAGGGTGAATTGCCGCTTGGCCCGTGATACGGCGACATTCAGCAGATTGGGATCATCCGTGAAGGCCGTAATCTGATCGTCGACGGTCGACAGGATAATGGCCTCCTTCTCCCGTCCCTGGAACTTGTGGACCGTGGCCACGTCAATGCACCTCCGCTCAGCTCGCGGTGGAGCGCATTGACCTGCTCGTTGTGGGGGAGTTAATGCCGATCTCGGCCTGCTCGCAGGGGGAGTGACGGCAGCACCTCGCGCCGGATCGGCTCGATCTCGCGGGGATTGAACGCTCCCCGCGCGTGATGACCCGGTGTGGTCCGCCACGCTGTGATGACGTCGGGTTCGCCGCGATCCTCGGTCATGATCAGCAGGCGCCCGCCGTAGAAGCGCTGGTTGCAGAAGTTGATGATCTTCGGATGGCCGCGGTAGTGTTCGCGCAGCAGCGTCTGCGGCGCTTCGGGAAAGACCCGGCAGACGGACTCCAGAAAGCTCAACGCGGCGCAGTCGTAGCGGGGATCGATCGCGTGTTTGGCGCCGATGGCCTGCATGCGGAGCCGGTCGGCATCCGTGATGACGTTGGGCAACTGCATTGAGTCACCGACAATCACCGCATTGCGGGCGCACATCAACGCCAATGCTCCTGTTTCGGACGACACCTGCGAGGCTTCGTCCATAATCACGTAGTCGAAGAGCGTCTCCGCCCGGAAATTCGACCGCGAGGAGAAGGTCGTGCTCAACACGACGGGGTACTCCTTGAGCAGCTCGGGGTGATACGCTGGAAAATGGGCCGTTTGTGTCCCTTGCCGAAACGTCCGGCCAGTCGGCTGCGAAGGTATTGCATCGAGTCGTCGCTCAGCCGGGCCACCATCGCCGGAGCATCCGACGTGGCAAGTTGCTTTTCAATTCGGTCGATCTCCGCCGTGAGCTCCTCTTGCCGGACCCGGTAGTAACTGCGCTGGAGGAGGGGATCAACCGCTGGAGATCCTGCCGCTCCGGGTGACGGGGAAATCCGTCGAAGAGGCGGCGGATCCGGCGTTTGAGCAGAAACCATCGGACAGCTTCCCGCCATCGGTCAAAGAGTCCGTTCGGTTGCCACTTCGACTGCGGCCTGCAATTCGTTCCACAGCATCAGCAGACGGGCCGATGGCATCTGCCGACGAAGCGTCACGGAGGGATCGACCGTTGTCTCCTGCTCGAAATGGAGTTGCTCGGTTTGCAGCCCCTGACAACTCCTGCCGGGCACGGCCAGCCGCTCCTGGCGTTCGAAAACCGTCTGCAATGCTTCAGCCTCGGACTGGATGGTGCGGAGAAACTCCGGGGAGTCGGCTTCGGCCGAATACCACGAGTCGATCTCGGCCGGGATGGACTTCTCGATGGCCTGTGTTTCGACGAAGGCTGTCTTTCGCTCACGGCTGCCCAGCAGGGCGGTGAGAAATCCCAGCCCCTGCTTTTCCAACTTCTCGACCACATTTTCGATGGCCGAGTTGTTGTTCGAGACGACCAGCACGGTCTTCTTCTGCACCACAAGATTGGCCACGATGTTGAGGATCGTCTGCGTCTTGCCGGTTCCCGGAGGGCCCTGGATAATGCTGATCTGATTCCCGAAGGCTGCCTGGATGGCTCTCTGCTGGCTGGCGTTGCACCCGAAGGGGTAGATGAGCGGCGGCACGGGGAATTGTCGGGGCGAGTCCTTGCCGGGATTCAGATAGATGGCCGCCGCCGAACGGTCGGAGACGAAGTCGATCTTCTGATACTGCATCATCAGCAGTTTCTGCCCGTCATCGGTCTTCAGGGGTTGAGTTCCGCCACGTCGCGCAGATAGGCGAAGCGATCCTGTGCGGGCGTCTCCTCCAGGCACGACCGAACCAGTTCGACATCTGCGCCCCTTGTAGTGGGCTCCGGTGCCATTGGCGTATTCCACGTACCAGAATCGCCGCGAGCCTTTGTTGGAAGGCGGCGATGTAGGAGAGAGGCTCTATCCGGCGGCCTTTGTGGAAGCAGGTGGCAATGCTGCGGATCAAATACCATGGGATCCTTCAGCCACAACACTTTGCTCGGGACATAGGAGTAGGTCTTCGGGAAATTACAGAAAATGACCTGGCAGCGGTTGGGCCTTGAGGTGTACCAACAGCGTTCGACGGAGTCGGTTTTGTCCTCTCCGTCGATGATAATCCGGTTTTCCTGAGGATTGTACATCCTGATAGCGGTAGGACTTGCTATTTTAGTTTCTTGCCGCAGGAGAAAGCCTTGTCGACCGTAGCCCCTAATTCGATATATTCGAGATGAATGGGGTCGAAGCTGATCGGGCGCAACTTACGCAGGTCGATTTGTCCGTCGGTCAGAATGCTTTCGTCGGCCGAGATGTTGACGATACGTCCTGTCAGATGGCAGCTTGCGGGGATCATAGGGAGAGAAGTTCGCACTCGAGCGTCATGGGCAGTTCGTCGATCATCGGGGCATTGACGTGTGCCGAAGGAGTGGCATGAAATCCCGCCCGGGCGAATTTGTCGGGGACTTTGTTCCCGGAGACGATGCCCGCATAGTCGCAGGCTGCCACTTGATCGACCGTAGCCATGCTGACAGTGAAGGCGCGTGTTGCAAGGATGTTTTTTCGTGGTTTTATGCCCGGCTGAGAGGCAGATTCCGATTGTCTCATCGGTAAACATGCCACCCCAGGCGGCATTCATGACATTGGGCACACCTTGTTCGTCGTAGGTTGCCACAATCAGCACCGACATCGGATAGAGCCAGCTCTTCGATCCAAAGTCTTTCTTCATATTACTTCGTGGAATTAGTCAGTAAATTTTACGAAAATTACAAGAATTTAACGACTCGACAAAAAAATCCGAATCTTGATTTGAGCCGGATGTTGCGAAGCTATCTCTTAGAAAACAGGCGACCACGGATATTGTTGGCAGATATATAGTAAAAATGGTTGAAGCTTATTTTGGGTTGTCTCATTTGTTTTCGATGCACCATAATATTCTCATTGATTATCAATGGTTTGCGTCTTTAAAGGGTAGACTACTCAAAATTTACTTGTTTTTTGCGAAAAATCGAAGATTTAACGTTTTTTTATCGACTCCTCCAAACAGAGGGAAAAAGGCAAAACAGCCCTTTGAGGCCCTGACAGACCCCGTCTGCAAAGATAGAGCATGTCGGGGTTTATTTCGCCAAAAATGGGCTGTAAAATTGAGGATGGATTCACGGATATTTTTGGGTTCCGAGTAAGGTATTTTGTGCTTGATTGAGTGGCCGTTTGGGACTGACCTTTACAACCGGATTACTTATAAGATTTGCAGCCAAAAGAAAAAATGGCTTCAGCCATTTTCTATGGCACAGCCATCTCTTTTCTTCCTCTCATTTTGACTTTACTTTAATGAACGTATATATGAATACGGGGATAAAGTAAAGTCGCGACAACCTGTCGGATCGAACTAATTAGAAGAAAACCATATTTGGCAAAATCTCCTCATCTTTACAATTCAAATAGTGTTAAGAAAATGAAAGCCATTCAGAAATGGGGGAGCGAAATAGGACGTATTTTGAACAATCTTAAGCAATAATTTTGGAAGTGAGATCAGTTAATCTCTACCGAAAATTTTCTTCCCACCCAAAATGGCAACAGCAACCCCAGCTATTCCGACGAGAACTTTGCCGACGGTCTTCCAGAATTTCTTCGATTTTTCTTTTCCTCTCTTTCTTTCTGCTTCTTGCTTTGCTTGATATGCCGGATACTCTTTCTTGCATTTGACTAACCAACTCGAAATCTCTTTTATCGCAACATAGCATGTCAATCGGTCATTATAAGCATCGCGCTCTTCATTACCGTTGAGATGAGCATAGGCATTGCCAATGATTCGAAGATTGTTCAACTCAAGAATAATTTTGTCATCATAGAACGGTTCGGGAATCACATTTCTGAGGCCATCAATATCTTGCTTGTTACTATAACCACCAGCCGAATAACCATATAGGTCATATATGTCATTGATAACTGATTCAAGAGCTTTTGCGAAACTGACTGCAGCATACCCGCAATCCGAATCGTAATATCTCATCGCGTCCATAACGCAACGGTATGTATTTGTGAAACCATTTTCCCTTAGGGATGTTGAATTCTGTGGAATAGTACTTCATTTGCAATGGTTATTATTTTATGACCTATAATTCGATGAAGTCATAAAGATTTAAACTCTTAGATGTCATATGTTTATCTAATAAGTCAATAGCATCGCTCTTTTTATCCCAACATTTATTTGAGATTTGATAGCAGATGCTAATGTCATCTCTATGAAGTTTTCATAATGCTTGTGGCAATACTGACATTATCGCGATATTGTATCCAAAGATTTATGGCAGCATCAAGTATTTTATAAATCTGGTAAGAACACTAATTGCGTCATCAATGTCTTGATTAACAGCATTCGAGAATCCTAATACATCAAAATATGCTACAAGCTTATTATTATTTGTTGCCATAATTTCGTCTTTTGTTAACATCACAAAGATACGAAAAGCGGAGAAACAGATTAACATATTTTGTCCCCAAAATTGGCTACTAATGCAAAACGTTGGAAAGGACATTTGCTGATGTGTCTGTTTTATACTATTGATTTATACGTAATCAAGTCGGTTAATCTTTTGCAGTCCTTTGTAGGGCTACGAATATCTAACCAATAGATGTACTATTGTGTTCTTGTTGATTATCAATATATCACATCTTAAAGATAGACTACTCAAAAATTCCTTGTTTTTGCGAAAAATCAAAAGATTTAACGTTTTTTCATCGACTCTCTCCGAACAGAGGGAAAAACAAAAACAACTTTTTTGACTCCGACAGAGCCCGTCTACAAAGATAGGGCATGTCGGGGTTTATTTCGCCTAAACGGGCTGCAAAATCGAGGATGGATTCACGGATATTTTCGGGGTCCAAGTGAGGTGTTTGGTGCTTGATTGGACTGGCCGTTTGGGACTGACCTTACAACCGGATTGTTTATAAAATTTGCAGCCAAAAGAGAAAAAATGACTGAAAACATTTTCATGGCGCAGCCATCTCTTTTCTTCCTTATTTTGACTTTACTTTTTTAATGAACGTATATATGAATACGGGGATAAAGTAAAGTTGTGGCAATCCGTCGAACCATACCATCAGAAGAAAACCATATTCGGCCGGATCTCCTCAATCATCTTTTGCGGCACTTCGCACTCACGGGCGATCTCCGGCCATCCGGATGCTGCCTGGCAAACCTCATCGATAATCCGTGCGGCATTCTTGATGTTGTTCTTGGCTGCGCATTCGAGCAGGTCGTCTTTGGTGATACCGCTGAATTTGCCGTTTATCGACATCTGGTGGGCCGAAGTCCACTGGCCGTCGGGATTGTAGGCGCATAGCCCATGTCGTAGGCTGGAGAAAGGCGCCATTTTCCGCCTCTGTCCATCAGGAAAGAGATGTTCTTCGTGTGGTCGTCCTGATTACGCACCACGACATTGAACACCATTCTGCGGAACATCTCCTGTGCCTCCTTGTAGGTGAGCCGCAGACCGCGTATTACGGCGAACGCCTGTTCGTAGGAGTAGGCTCTGAGGAGCCGGTAATCGAAGTGCGCGATGCCGCAGAGCGTCTGCATGTGTATCTTTGCCCCGTTTATCCGGTCGAACCGCTTTGTCAGGAAATGGGCCCTCCCGTTCTCTTCGATTAGCGAGCATTCCGCCATGTCGATGCCGCATTCCTTCACAAGACGTGAGAAGGAGTATTCCAGTCGGCCGAAGTTCTCCGTCTCCCTGAATCCGGCCGTGGTGGAAACGCCGTCCAGCTTGATGATATAGTAGTCGAACCCGTCGGGAGCCTCGACCTGTCCCGAACGGATCTCTCCGGTGGATTTGTTGTAGGCAATGATTGCCTTGGCCCGTTGCCCGCCGGCAGAAGTGCCGAGGCGCAGAATCTCCGCGATGGCAGCCTTCTTGTCGGAGCTGATGTTCACGTTGAAACTTGATTTGTCGGCAAGGGCTTCTCTGGCTACATTCACCAGCGAATCGACCTCTATCCGGATATCCGTATCAACTGCGTCGATGGCCGGCTCGAATTCAAGGGCTCCCATGCAGCGTTTGCCCAGAAAACAAAGCGTCTCGACCGCATTGCCGCTGGTCCGGCCCGTCAGGGCCAGCCACTTCTCAAAAAGGGCCCGGCCGTATGTATCCGGCAGGGGAGTCAGCCAGCATTCCTGGCAGGCCTTTGAAGGTCGTTTTGTCAAGTTCCCCGAAACTGTACACACGTCCTTCCCTTACGGGCATCATCAGCGGCGAAGGCTCTATGCCCTGTCGTACAAAGTCCGGATCGTACTCGAACTGTGCGACTTCATATCTTTGGTCCCAACGTACCGAGCCTATGGGCTGGCCGTATAGATTGACACGAGCTACGTCTACCATTCCGAATCCTCCTTATTCTCTTTTGTGTAACCTTTGGATGCCGCTTGCGCTTGGGCTTGTTTGCTTTGCTGGCCAACTCGTAGTATTCATTCGGGCTCAACTGTTCCTCCTCGACGAGCGGAACGAAGATGTCGAGCTTGCCCAGAGTGCGCAGGACGCGTATCAGCGACTCGAAGTTCTTCACCTCCCCCCGTCTTCCATGCGTTTTATGGTGGAGATGGAAACACCGCTCTTGTCTGCCAGTTCGGCCTGCGACATATTCTGCTTCAGGCGCACTGTTTTTATTTTGGCTGCAATCCTGTTGCAAAGCTCGGTATCTGTCAGTATGTATATATTGTCCAACATCTCAAATCTGATACTTGTTATAGCAAATATAAGAATAAAAGTTCATAAATGAAACTTTGAATGGTATAATTTAAGAGCAACCAACTTATATGCCGTGAAACTTGTTGTTTGGTGTATTAGGTTCGAAATATCTTTTGCGGCCCAAAGAGAAAAATGGATAAGACCATTTCTATGGCGTAGCTATCTCTTTTCTACCCTTATTTAGGTTTATACGATGTGATATTGTATATTGTTATATATCAGTGGTTTGTGTTGAAAGATGGAAATTTGTGAATTTATTTTGTTTTTGTAAAAACGAATATTAACGATTTTTCATCATCTTCCTCCAATGTCGGATTTTCAATCAAAGGGTGAGGATAAGGTTGGCCAGCAAGACGGCAGTTTCCGGCTCCTCCTTCGGGGCTTCCTTTGGGTTTCCAGGCCACGATGAAACTGACAGTTGCGGATTTGACCCGATAGCCTTTTGCAAACCAATCGGTGAGTGTCTTTTTGCATCCGGGCTGAGAGTTTGGCCACGGGGAGGTCCGTTTTCTCGGTATAGAGCGTGAAATCGCGGTATTGCAGCGGATCACCGCTCTGCAGTGCCAGCACTTCGCGTTTGATTCCCTTGAAAACTCCAGATAGACATCCCGATGGGAGAGTTGCAGGACGATCTCTTCGGGCATAGTGTAGCTCCGATCGTCGCGATTGTGCCGGTCGGCCGTCAGGCGGTCAAAGCAGTGTCCGTTGGTATGAATGAACAGCCGGTTCTTGGCACGGGTAATACCCACGTAGTAGCGGCGCTTCAGCTCCGCATTCTTGGTGTAGTTGTCGGTCAGAAGCATGTAGACGTCGTCGAACTCTCGCCCTTTGGCCTTGTGGATGGTGGCTGAAACCACCACCTCGGAACTCAGAAACTCGCAGAAATCCTCCATCGACGATTCGAAGACGAACTCCCTTGAAATCGCTATGTATTTCGTCTGGTTGAGATGCTCGAACTAGCTCGAAGCAGCGGTGCATAAGGTCCATATTCTGACTATTGCGCATAGGTTTGAAATGTGGAGTTGCTTAGCATCATCCCAAAGTTCGCATCGGAATGATAGGTGTCGTTATCCGTAAGAATGGAAAGTCTTGATCTCTACAAAATGTGCGGCATTGCCGATGAGTTGCATCAGCCGTTGCTTGAATTCGGTAGCGGCTGCCCGCGAAAAAGTGAGCATCAGGAGTTGTTCGTGCTTTACGTCTTCCAACAGCAGGAGCGAGGCAAGCTTATGTACGAGCACACGTGTCTTGCCGCTGCCAGGGCCGGCAGCCACAACGATGCAGCGCGACTCATGGTCGTCGATGATTTCTTTCTGTCGCTTGGAGAGCGTTCCGAAGAGTTGCTTGTACTTCGAAGGCGTTACGTTGCGCTCTATCTCTGCCTCTCGCTTGCCCTTGAAGTATTTTGTGATGAAACGTTGGTAGTCCATCTGAAAGTAATCCTGCACATATTGCAAGGCCGCGTTATAATCGCTTACCATCAGGTTGGCATATTCGCCCACGATGTGAATCTGCTGAATCTTCTGCTCGTTTGTTGCCCCCGTTCGAGGTAGCC
>VOFC01003448.1_pt1 | contig 42735 bp, 64 predicted proteins | sample 5384161 | NCBI WGS metagenome assembly VOFC01 (sample SAMN12384722, study PRJNA508395) | human gut metagenome | isolation source: healthy gut B | host: Homo sapiens
ATAAATTACTTAGTATTGCGGACGATTCCCGGGGTAGATTTACTTTTCAAATCATTATGCCCGAAATCAGTTTCGCATTATATCATTGTTTCGGACAAAAACCAATACCAAAAATGAAATTTTTAAATCGTTTCCACGGATTATTTTTTGATTTTGAAAGAATCCTCGCAAAGCCCTGCGCCCGCGGGCGCGGGACAGGGGGTCATTTGCCGACACAGAAGCGCGAGAAGATCTCCTGCGTCACATCCTCGCGCACCGACCGGCCCGGAGAGCGCGCCGAGCGCGTCCATCGCGCCCTCGCACTCGGTGAGCACCGCGTCGGGCGCAAAGCCCGCCGCCATCGCCTCGCGTGCGGCGCGAAGATACTCGAGCGCGCGGCGCACGGCGTCCGCCTGACGCGCGTTCGTCAGTATCTCGCCGCTGTCCGCCTCCGGCATCGGGAACGCCGCCGCGACCGCCGCGCCGAGCGCGTCCAGCCCCGCCTTTTCCTTTGCGGAAACGACGCAGACGCTGTCAAAATGCGCCGAAAGGCGCGAGACGTCCCACCGGGGGGCGCAGTCGCTCTTGTTCGCCGCGGCGATGCGCACGGCAGCCTTTTCCGCGATGGCGAGCACCGCCTCATCCTCGGCGTCCCAGGGGCGGGAGAGATCGAATACGGCAATGACGAGCTGCGCTTCCCCCGCCGCGGCGATGGCGCGCTCCACGCCGAGCGATTCCACGGCATCGGATGTTTCGCGCACGCCCGCGGTGTCGGTCAGCCGCAGCGCCACGCCGCCGAGAAGGCACCGCTCCGAAAGCGTGTCGCGCGTCGTGCCGGGAATGTCGGTGACGATGGCGCGCTCAAAGCCGAGCAGCGCGTTGAGCAGCGAAGATTTTTCCGGCGTTCGGGCGGCCGAGAATGGCCGTGCGCACGCCCTTTTCAAGAAAACTGCCCGCGGGAAAACGTGGCGAGCAGCGCTTCGAGCGAGCGGATCGACGCATCGAGCACGGCGGCGTATTCCGCGAGCGTGAACGGCGGTATATCCTCGTCCGGATAGTCGAGCACCGCGTGATAGTGCGAGCAGATGTGCGTGAGATTCTGATAGATCTCCTCCGTGCGGCGGGAGATCGCCCCGCCGAGCTGACTGGCGGCGTTTTCGCGCCGCGAGGGGCGTTTCCGCGTCGATGATATCGACGACGGCCTCCGCCTGCGTGAGATCCATGCGCCCGTTCAGAAAGGCGCGCTTGGTGAACTCACCCGCCGCTGCCTGCCGCGCGCCGAGGGCGAAGAGCGCTTCCAGCGCAGAGCGCAGCACGATGGGCGAGCCATGGCACTGAAGCTCTGCGGTGTCCTCGCCGGTGTAGCTTCGCGGCGCGCGGGAGAGCGTGCAGAGACAGAGATCGAGCGTCCGTCCCTTCTCGTCGAGCAGCCTGCCGTAAACGAGCTGCCGGTCGCGGTGCTGCGACATGGTCTTTCCGTCCGCCGGGCGGAAAAGCGCGTCCATCAGCGATACGGAAAGGGGGCCCGATACGCGCACGATGCCGATGGCGGAAACGCCTGCGCCGGTCGCAACGGCGGCAATGGTATCACTCATTTATCGTCCTTCTTTGCCCAGGGGTCGTTTTTGCTCTCGTCGTAGGCGTCCTTGAATTCCTCCAACGTGATGCCCTTGCGCATGATGTATTCCGCGGCGACCTCGCCGACATAGCGGAAATGGCCGGGCTCCGGGTCGCGGCCGGTATATTCCTCACGACCTTCGGGATAGCGCAGGATGAAGCCGTATTCCGCGCAGTGCTCGCGCATCCATTCCAGCACGGGCGTGGAGAATTTCGCCTCGGCGTTCTCGCCGACGAAGTTGACGGCAAGGCCGGTCTGGTGCTCGTCCGCGCCGGGGTAGTAGCCCATCGCGGCGACTTCCTTTCCGCGTCCGCGAGCGACATCTCGCCGCGGTCGTAGATCGTGCTCGCCATGCCGTTGAAGCGCGTGCGCTGGTCGGGGTAGGACATATAGGTGCGCGAAATGCTCACCGTGAAGCCCTGCGCGCGGGCTGCGGCGAGAAATTCCTTGAGCGCGTCGGCGGCGCGGCGCTGGAAGAAGTAGCCGTTTTCGATCTCGACCATGTCGGGGTAGTAGTTCTCGCGCAGGTAGTTCTCCTGCGAAAGGCCGTTCACGAGCAGATACCGCCAGTTGGAAAGGCCGGGCTGCTCCTCGTCGCCGAGCGTTTCCTTATCCGGAAGATCGGAATAATCGACCCAGCCGGGGGGATACTGCCAGTTGAGCTCGCCCTGCGCGTCTTCCGCTTCCGGAACGGGGGTCGCGGCGGTCTCGGGCATGGGGGCGCTCTCCTCCGTGGAGAGAGAACTGTCGGTATTCGGACGGAGCAGCACGAACAGCACCGCCGCGAGCGCCACGCCGTCGACGATGATGCGCCGGGCGCGGAGGACCTTCGGGGTTTTTCGGTTTGATTCGCATATAGCCTCCTTTCTCCCCGCGCGAAGCGGGCGTTCCCGGAAGAAAAAAGCGCGGGAACGGAAGAGCGGGGTTGACATTCCCCGCGAATACTTTATATAATATCGGGTACTATCCCTGCACCGCTGCCGGCGGGCGGGGACGATTTTATGCGGGTATGCGGAAAATTCATAATATTATACCATTTTATTTGGAAAGATGCAAGTTTTCCAAGCATACCGCCGAGAAGGAGACACATCCATGCTGGAGCTGAAGAATATTCACTATTCCGTGGACGCGCCGGAGGGCCGCACCGAGATACTGCGGGACATTTCCCTCACCATCCCGGACAAAAGCTCATCGTTCTCACCGGACCGAACGGCGGCGGCAAAACGACGCTTGCCAAGGCGATCATGGGCCTTGTGATGCCGACAGGCGGCAGCATCCTCTGGAACGGCGAGGATGTGACCGGCCTTTCCATCACCGAGCGCGCGCGCCGCGGCATCAGCTACGGCTTCCAGCAGCCGCCGCGCTTCAAGGGCATCCGCGTGAAGGATCTTTTGACGATCGCGTCGGGACAGAAGTTCCTGCCGCGGGGCGAGGCCTGCAAGTATCTCACGCAGGTCGGCCTGTGCGCGGCCGATTATCTTGACCGCGAGGTGGACGCCTCCCCTCTCCGGCGGCGAGGTCAAGCGCATCGAGATCGCCACGATCCTCGCGCGGCAGCCGCAGCTCATGATCCTCGACGAGCCCGAGGCGGGCATCGATCTCTGGAGTTTCGCGCGCCTTACGGAAACGTTTGAGGAGATCCACACCCGGCAGGACTGCACGATGGTCATCATCTCCCATCAGGAGCGCATCATCTCGCTGGCGGACGAGATCCTTGTGACCGACAAAGGGCGTGATCGCGCGCCGCGGCACACGCGACGAGGTCTTTACCGACATCGTCCACAACACCACGGGCGGCTGCCCGGTCATCTACGGGGAGGCGAAGAAATGGCGAGCTCAACCGCGTCGATACGACGCTTCTGGAAGTCATTGCCGGCATGAAGGACGGCAAGGCCGAGGGCGCATTCAATATCCGCAAGGACTCCGGCTGCGCCGGGCGCGTCAACACCGAAAACGTCACCATCACTACGAAAACCGATAAGCCCGGCATCGATATCCGTTTTGTCCCCGGCTGCAAGGACAGCTGCCATATCCCGGTCATCATCACGGAGTCTGGCCTGCGCGAAACGGTGTACAACGATTTTCTTACGTCGGCGAGGGCGCGGACGTCACGATCTTGCCGGCTGCGGCATCACAACTGCGGGCTCGGACGCCTCCGAGCACGACGGCGTGCATACGTTCTACGTCGTAGCAAAAACGCCCGCGTCAAGTACGTTGAGAAGCACTACGGCGAGGGCGACGGCAACGGAAAAAAACGTTATGAACCCCACGACGATCGTCTATCTTGAAAGAGGGCGCGTCGATACAGATGGACATGAGTCAGATCGGCGGCATCGACTCCACGCGGCGCGATACGCGCATCGTCTGCGGCAAGGATGCGGACGTCGTCCTTAGCGAGCGCCTTCTCACCCACGGCAGTCAGCGCGCCGAGTCTGACATGGTCATTGAGCTCAACGGCGAGAACTCCCGCGGCCGCGTGATCTCCCGAAGCGTTGCGAAAAACGACTCCGTGCAGGTGTTCCGCCCGTGTGTCCTCGGCAACGCCAAGTGCTTCGGCCATGTGCAGTGCGACTCCATCATCATGGACGAGGCGAAGATCCGCTCCGTGCCGGAGATCGCGGCGAACGATCTCGACGCGCAGCTCATCCACGAGGCCGCCATCGGCCGCATCGCGGGCGACCAGCTTTGAAGCTTGAAACGCTCGGCCTCACCGAGGAGGAAGCGGAGGACCGCATCCTCAAGGGCTTCCTTGCGTAAGAAAATTTATAAGACAAAGAGCCGGTGACGGAAGTCACCGGCTCTTTGTCATGCTAAAACTGAAAAGAATTTATCCCCCGGGGGCTTCCTCCAGTGGCGTATGGCTTTATAATTAAGAGACCATTATACAGGAGTGCCGATCAAAAAAGGGAAAGGAGCGAACGGCCGTGAAAGCAAAGTCCCGCGCCCGGTATATTATTGCCGCGCTCGCGCTCGCGGTGCTTATTATGGCGCTCGTCTGCCTTTTTGTCGGCGCATCGCGCATGAGCTTTTCGGACGGCGTCGCCGCCCTTTTCGGAAAAGGCTCCGCCGCCAACGTGCGCATCCTCCGCTCGATCCGCGTGCCGCGCGTGCTCGCGGCGCTCATCGCCGGAGCCGCGCTCTCGGTCTCCGGTCTCGTCATGCAGACGACGCTCTCGAACGCGATGGCCTCGCCCTCCACGATGGGCGTGTCCAATGCCGCGGTGTTCGGCGCGAATCTCTCCATCATCGTGTTTGCCGGGGCTTTCTCTCCACGGGCAACAATCTTGCCAGCTACACCGCCGGGTGAACCCGTTCGCCGCGAGCGTGACGGCCTTCCTCTTCTCGGCGCTTTCCATTCTGCTCATTCTCGCGCTCTGCCGCGTGAAGGCGTTCTCGCCGAACGTCGTGGTGCTCGCGGGCATCGCCGTCGGCGCGATCTGGACGGCGGCAACGACGCTTCTGCAGTTTTACGCCACGGACGTCGGCCTTTCCGCCGCGGTCGTGTGGAATTTCGGCGATCTCGGCCGCGCGACATATAAGACCGACCTTCTCATGCTCTGCGCCGCGGTGCCGGGGCTGGCGGTGTTTTCCGCGCTCGCGTGGCGGTATAATGCCCTTTTGAGCGGCGACGCCGCTGCGGGCAGCATGGGCGTGAACGTTTCGCGCCTGCGCTTTTTTTCGCTGCTGCTCGCCTCGCTGATGACGGCGGCGTGCGTATCGAGCCTCGGCATTATCGGCTTTGTCGGCGTCATCTGCCCGCACGTGGCAAAGCGCCTGCTCGGGCACGATCACCGCGTTTCCATTCCCGCGTCGGCGCTCCTGGGGAGCCTGCTCCTTCTCTGCGCGGACGCGCTCTCCCGCTCGCTCGGCAGCGGCAGCGCGCTGCCCGTCGGCGCGATCACGTCGCTGCTCGGCGCGCCGTTCTTCCTTACGATCATCTTTTCGCGGAAGGAGCACGGCCAATGTTAGAAACTGGAAAATGTAGTCTTTCGGTATTCCCGCCGGGCCGAGCCGGTGCTCCGGGGCGTTTCGCTCACGCTCAACGACGGCGAGATCGGGATCCTTCTCGGCAAAAACGGCGCGGGCAAAACGACGCTTTTTCAGTGCATTCTCGGCCTTGCCGCGCCGGAGAGCGGCTCGATCCGCTTCGACGGCGGGGATCTTTTGAAAATGCCGCGGCGCGAGAGGGCAAAGCTCGTCGCTTATGTGCCGCAGCACATCCATTTCGGCGCGCTGAGCGTGTTCGACTCGATCCTGCTCGGGCGGGTCTCCCGCTTCGGCATGCAGCCGGGACGCGAGGATATCGAGGCCGCTGAGCACATTCTCGCCGAGATGCATCTTGAGCCGCTCGCCAAACGAAGCGCGGAGGAGCTCTCCGGCGGCGAGAAGCAGAAGATCGCCATCGCCCGCGCGCTCGTGCAGGAGCCGCGTCTGCTCATTTTCGATGAGCCGACCGGCAATCTCGATATCGCAAACGAAGAGCTCATCATCGACGAGGCGAAAAAGGCGGCGCGGCAGCGCGGCGTCGCCATTTTGAGCTCGCTGCACGATCTCAACCAGGCGCTGTGCCTGGGCGATAAAGTTTTTCCTGCTCCGGGACGGCGCGGTGCGCTACGCCGGAGACGAGGGCGTACTCACGAGCGAAGTGATCGGGGACATTTTCGATATTCAATCCCGCATCATCACCGTAGACGGAAAGAAAGTAATTTTGGGAGGAAAATACTATGAAGAAAGCTAAGCTCCTTTCCCTGCTGCTCGCGCTTGCAATGCTCCCTTTCACTTGCCGCGTGCGGCGCGGCCCCGGCCGAGACCCCGGCGGCCACGGAAGCGCCCACGGAAACACCAGTTGAAGCGACGGAAGCGCCGGCAGAAACGCCTGCCGAGAGCGCGGAGATCACCGTTACCGACCTCATCGGCCGGGAGATCACCGTGACGCCGGGCTCGTATCAGCGCGTCGTGTGCATCGGCGCGGGCGCGCTGCGGCTCTACAGCTACATCGGCGACGTATCCCTGCTCTGCGGCGTGGAGGATATCGACAACGAAACGCTCTCCGAGCGCCCGAAGATGTTCGATTCCGTCGCGCGGCCCTATGTGCTCGCCCACAGCGACATGTTCGCGTCGCTGCCCTCCTGCGGCGTCGGCGGGCCGAATGCCCAGAGCCCCGAGGCGGAGAAGATCCTCACCTGCGAGCCGGATATCGTCATCTCCCCTTTACGGCGATGCGGATAAGGCCAATGCCCTGCAGGAGCAGCTCGGCGTCCCGGTCGTAACGCTGATGAGCGGGCCGGACAGCGTGTTTGACGAGAGATTCAACGAAAGCGTCCGTCTCCTCGGCACGATCTTTGAAGAGAGCGAGAAGGCAGAGACGCTCATCAGCTTCATCGCCGCCGAGCGCGCCGGGATCGAAGCGCGTACCGCCGATATCGCCGAAGAGGACAAGCCCGCCGTTTATATCTGCGGTCTCGGCAACTGGGGCACGACGAACCACCTGATGACCGCGCAGGACTATGTTTCCTTCCGCGTGGCGAACGTGAAGAACGTTGTCTCCGACCTTGGAGCGCCCGGTGCGCAGCCGATCGAGGCGGAGAAATTCGTCGCGCTCGGCGAGGACATGGACGCCATGATCTTTGACGCCGCCACCGTGAAGAACATCAAGCCTCTTTACGCCGAGGATCCCACGATGTTCGATACCTGCCGCGCCTGGCGCGAGGGCGAGGCGTATCTCCAGCTTGCCTACAACGCCTACTATACCAACTATGAGATCGCGCTCATCAACACGTGGTTCGCCGCGAAGACCGCCTATCCCGATCGCTTTGAGGATGTTGACATGACCGAAGTGACGGACCGCGTCACGACCGCCTTCCTCGGAAAGCCTCTGGCCGAAGAGATCTATGCCTGCCCGAACAGCTTCGGCGGCTACCAGAAGATCGACACCGCCACGTTCTTTGTGGGGACGCAGGGATGATCGAGCAGAAGGATGTGATCGCGTTCTTCGATGAGCGCGCCGGAGAATGGGACGCCGGTATGGTCCGCAGCGACGAGAAGATCGGCCGCATTCTTGATAACGCGAAGGTGACGGCGGGCAGCCGCGTGCTGGACATTGCCTGCGGCACGGGCGTGCTCATCGGCGACTATCTGCGCCGGAACGTTGAGAGCGTCACCGCCGTGGACATCTCCCGGAGATGATCCGCATCGCGCGCAAAAAATTCCCGCAGGAGAACGTGCGCTTCGTCTGCGGCGACGCGGAGACCGCGCCGCTCGGCGAGGGCTTTGACGCGATCGTCATCTATAACGCCTTTCCGCATTTTCCCGACCCGGAGCGGCTCGTGGCGCGTCTTGCCGCGCTGCTCGCCCCGGCGGTCGGCTCACCGTGGCGCACGGCAGCTCGCGCGCGGACATCGACGCGCACCACCACGGCGCGGCGAGCCGTGTCTCCAACGGGCTCATGGAGGCCGAAGCGCTCGCGGCGATCTTCGCGCGGCACCTTCGCGTGACGGACGTTATCTCGACCGACGAAATGTATCAGGTCGTGGGCGAAAAAGAATAAAGCGATAAAAAGTGCCGCAGGAGCAAGAGACCTCTCTCTTGTCCTGCGGCGCTTTTTCTGATACGATGGGGCTATAAAAAACAGGGAGGCCGCTATGAAGATCTGTTCGGTATACGATGCGGAGTTCGCGCGCTACGGGCGCGTGCATTCCGGTATAGAGAGCGCGGCGCTGCTGCGTGAAATGGAGAAGATCCCCTGCCGGAGAGCGGCACGGCGTATGAGCCGTCCATTGCTGCGCTCGAGGCGTGCGAAGCGTTCGCGGACTACCGGACGAGCGTGTTCGGCGGCATGCCGGTGCAGCTCGGCATGTGCTGGGGCGCAATACAAAAGCTTAACTGCCTTGAATACCACCGCGACAGCGAATTCAATCTCGGTCTCGGCGACTTTATCCTTCTGCTTGCCAAGCAGGACGAGATCGAAGACGGCGTGCTCGATACCGCGAAGGTGAAGGCGTTCCGCGTCCCCGCCGGGGTGCTCGTGGAGGTCTACGCGACGACGCTGCACTATGCCCCCTGTCACACGGACGAAACGGCGGGCTTTCGCGTGCTCGTCGCGCTGCCGCGCGGGACGAATACGGAAAAGCCCGCGCTGCGCGGCGGCTCGCCGGAGGACAAATATCTCGCCGCCTGCAACAAGTGGCTGCTCGCGCACTCTGAAAGCGCCGAGGCGAAGAACGGCGCGGCAGTCGCTGCGCGGCGAAAACATCGATATCGCCCCGGAGCTTCAAGCGCCGATGGGTATCGCGGATAAGATCATCGAAGCGCTGCGGGAGAAATACCATCCGCTCGGCATCGCCGTATACGGCTCGTTTGCCGACGGCTCGAACAACCGGAACAGCGACTTTGACGCGCTGCTCCTGCTGCCGGACGGCGAGACCGGACACGACGATTCGGTGCTTTTTCGGTACGGAGCTGGACGTCTGGCTCTACAGCGCGGCGCATTTCGACGCGCCGTATGACGCGGAGGATTTTTTTGCAGCTCCATGACAGCGTGATCGTTGAGGATGCGACCGGGCGGCTCTCGGCGCTGCGGGCCGAGGTGAACGCCCATATCGAGAGCGCCCCGCAAAAGACCGAGGCGGAAAACGCGCAGTCGCTCTCGTGGTGCCGGAAAATGCTCCGGCGAACGGAGCGCGGCGACGCGGAAGGCTGCTACCGGCTGCACTGGCAGCTCACGGACAGCCTGAGCATCTATTATGATCTGCGCGGCGAGTATTACTTCGGGCCGAAAAAAAGGCGCTGCGCCGGATGGCAAAGACCGCGCCGGACGACGCCGCGGTCTATGAGCGCGCCCTGCGCGAGCCATCGCCGGAAAATCTCGCCGCATGGGTCGGCGTATTGGAAGAGACGTTTTCCCGGAGATACCGGCCGTGAGGAATAGAAAGCACCGGTAAAATGTTGATAATCTGAGATAATCGGAAAAGCGAGACTTCTTCCACAGAAGTCTCGCTTTTGCTGTCTTTTTTTCAGAGCGGCTGCTTTTTGATCATGGCGAACCGGCGGGGATATTTCGCCGGGGTGGGCGCGATTTTCGGGATGATAACGACGCTGTGCACGGCGTCCGTGCCGGGAACGGTGTATTTCTCGATGCGCGGTTTCCCGCCGCCGAGCGTGCGGATGCAGCGCGCCGCCTCCTGCACCTCTTCCTCCGGCTCCGGCCCCTTCATCGCGGCAAACACGCCGCCGACGCGCACGAGCGGCAGGCAGAGCTCGCAGAGCATCGTCATGCGCGCCACGGCGCGGGATGTGACGACTTCAAAGCTCTCGCGCAGCGCGCTCTCTTCCTCGGCACGTCCGGCAAGGCATGTGACGTTCCCGAGACCGACCGTATCGCACACCTCCTGCTGGAACGTCACGCGCTTCTGGAGACTGTCGATGAGCGTGATGTCTGCGTCCGGCGCGAGGATCGCCGCGACAAGTCCCGGAAAGCCCGCGCCGGAGCCGATGTCCGCGGCGGTCTTGCCAGAGAGACGCACATACCGGAGCAGCGCGGCGCTGTCGAGAAAGTGCAGGCGCGCCATCGCCTCCTCGCCCTCGATGGCGGTGAGATTCATCACCTTTGAGCGCTCGTCGAGCAGCGTATAGTAGGCCCGGAGCTGCGAGAGCTGCGCCGCCGTCGCCGGGACGCCGAGCTCCGCAAGGCCGGATGTGAGTATTTCTTCCATGGTCATGGTATGTACCTCCATATGAAGCTCCGCTGATTTTTTCAGCTCTTCCGGTCGAATCGGTGCCCGCAGCGGGGCAGGTGACCTGAATGCGGCCATTGCCGCGCGGCACGCGCAGATAGCTGCTGCAGCCGGGACAGGAGAAAAACCGGAAATCGCGGCTCTGCTTCGCGCGATGCAGCGCACCGGAAATCTTTTCCTTCGCGCGGTCGTATTTCTCGCGCGCGACCATGTCCTCCGCCTGCCGCATGGGAAGATTGCGGGAGAGCGTCCGGAACAGAGCGTAGCCCGCTATAAGAAACGGGACGGAGCCGATCCGCCCCAGAAACAGCAGGTTCAGCCCGGCGATGATGGCCGCAATGCGGAAGAGATGCTTATTGAGAAAGTCCACGCCGTTTCGTCCGAGCATGAACATATTCAGCCGTGTCCGCATAGTCCGCGCCCCCCCTTTCGTCCGGATATTTTATAATTCTATCATGCCGGGGCGAAAGGCGTCAACAAGCCGTTGGCATATTCTCTGCCGCCGCGCCATAAGATAGATAGTATCGATGGGCAGGGAGGCGGAACGATGAACCGGAAGGGAAAGCTGCTGTGCACGGCAATTATGGCGGCGCAGCTGGTATTCCATGCCGGGGCGCTGGCCCAGCCGGTCGAGCGCGCCGCCGAGACATATGAAAGCGGGCGTCTCGGCGCGCGCTGCTCGCGCTCGGACTCGGCGACGCGCACGCTTCCGGACAGCTCCTGCTCGCGGACAACCTGCCTATCGAAGCGTCGGCACCGGAGATCACACCGGAGCCGACGGCGGAACCAACGCCGGAGCCGACGCCCGAACCCACCCCGGAACCGACGCCCGAACCTACCCCGGAACCGACGCCGGAGCCGACGCCGGAGATCACGCCCGAGCCCACGAGCGAGCCGACGCCGGAGATCGTGCCGTTCACGGACGACACCGGCATGGAGATCCGGAACAAAACGAACCTTGAAGCGGATATCGCCGCGCTCATGGCCGAGCCGCTCGTGCAGAAGCTCGGCGCGGAGGGCCGCAGATCTTGATAATACATACGCACGGCACGGAGGCATATCTCCCCGCGGCGGGCGAGGAATATACGCCGAGCGATCCCTTCCGCACGACCGATCCGGAGCGCTCGGTCATCCGCGTGGGCGACGTGCTGTGCTCCGTGCTCGAGGAATACGGCCTTCGCGTGCTGCACGACCGCACGCTCTACGACTATCCGAGCTACGCGGGCTCTTATGAGCGCGCCGCGGCGTCCATCGAGGCGTATCTTGCCGAGTATCCGGACATCGCGCTCGTGCTGGATGTCCACCGCGACGCCATCGGCGACGAATCGACCGTCTATAAGACCTGCGCCGCCGGAAGCGGCATGGCGCAGGTGATGCTCGTGTGCGGCACGGACGAATATCTCGAGCACCCGCTTTGGCGGGAAAATCTCAAGCTCGCGCTCGCGATGCAGGCCGCGGCGGTATCGGCAAACGGCGCGCTCATGCGCCCGATCCATCTCGCGCCGGAGCGGTACAACCAGCAGTATACGACCGGCTCTCATTATAGAAGTCGGCACGAACGGCAACACGCTCTCCGAAGCGCTCGCTGCCGCGGAGCTTTTCGGCCGTGCCGCGGGGGAAATGCTCGCCTCTCTCGCCGCGCCGGGTTAAGAGCCGCGCCGATTGTCCATACTCCCTGTAAGGAACAAACCGAACAGGGAGGATATATTTATTATGGAAGTTCAGGAGATCATGACGGCAAAGGTCATCACCGTCGGACAGGACGAGCCGGTCACGGCGGCGGCACGGCTGCTGCGGCGGTGGAATCTCGGCGCACTGCCCGTGACGGACAGCACCGGGCGGCTGCGCGGCGTGCTCACCGACCGGGACATCGTGCTGCGCTGTTTTGCGCTGGATAACGACCCCGCGGACACGCGCGTTTCGGAGGTCATGTCCCGCGCGGTCGTGACGGCGCGGCCGGGCGACAGCGTGCAGAGCGCCGCCGCGCTCATGGCGCGCGAGCAGCTGCGCCGTCTGCCCGTGGCGGAAAACGGGCGGCTCGTCGGCATGGTGACGGCGTGCGATCTCGCCCGGCGCGAAAAGCTCGACGCCGAATTTGCCGAAGCCATGCGCGGCATCAGCGCCAATCTGGTGCGGAGATAAGGCAGAAGCCGCCATCCCCGTGGGGATGACGGCTTCCGTTGTATTAATTCCGGGGCCGCTCGTTTTTCGGGAGGACGCTATGTATATGTATATAAGAGTCAGTCGGCGACGGGGTTCGGCGGGGCGGTGGATTCGCGTACTTGGAGCGTCGGCGTGAGGAACACGCGGCGGGGCTGCGGCTTGGCGCCCGGCTCGTTTTCCATGATAATGCGGATAGACTCCTGCGCGATCTCGCGCAGCGGTTGGTGGATGGTGGAAAGCATTGGTGTCACCATGGTGCAGAGCTGGATATCGTCCATGCCGAGGAGAGAGATATCCTCCGGCACGCGGTAGCCCTGATTTGTGAGGCGTTTTTTGAGCACCGCCGCGGCTATGATGTCGTTCTGCGCCCAGATCGCCGTCGGGGAGCGCACGTCCGGCGTAGTCCGCCATGAGCGCGTCGCACGCGGCGAGACCGGTCTCAAAGTCCGGCAGATCGGTCTGCGAATACTGCCATTCGAGCTGCGCCTGATATTTGGCGAGCCTGTCGCGGAAACCGTCCAGACGGTCGCGTGCCCACTGCGTGATGCGCGGGCCGGTGACGGTGGCGACACGCTTGTGCCCGATGCTTCCGAGGTACTCGCCCGCCATCACGCCGGCGAGATAGTTGTCCGTAGCGACGTTGGAAAAGCTGTCCACGTTGATGCGGCGTCCGACGATCACGACTGGTACCCGCCGCTCCTCCTGCTCGAGCAGAGACTGCACGGCGCGGGTCTCATCGTAAATGAGATAGAGGATGATCCCGTCGATATTGCGGCTGAAATAGGTGTTCAGCAACTCCTTTTCGGTCTCGTACCGGTTGTGGTGGTTTCCGAGGATCAGCGTGTAGCCCTTTTCCTGCAGAAGGCGGCTCGTATGCTGGATCATCGTGGCGCTCGTGTGATGGATCGCGTCCGGCACGATCAGCGCGATCTGGCGGCTGTTGCGCGTGCGTAGCCCGCTGGCCACAAGGTTGGGGCGATAGTTGAGCTTTTTCATAGCCGCCTGGATCGTTTTGCGGGTCTCGGGGTCTACCATGCCCGGATTGTTGATGGCGCGGGAGACCGTAGCGGGGGAAACGCCGGAGAGTGCCGCTACATCTTTCAAAGAGACCATGCGCTAAACCGTCCTTCCGTTCTTTTTGCTAAAGCAGGTATAATATGACTATACCGTGACGGGAGGGAAAAGTCAATGAAAACTGTCAAGAAAATACAAATTGGATGAAATCGTTTCCACGAAGCGCCGGCGATGAGACTTTGACAGAGAAGATTGGCGGTTTCTGTGGCAAGCGACTAAACGATACAGACGGAATTCTGTGAAATATGTCAATTACAACAAGAAAAAATTTGGCCATTTCCAGCATTGACGCTGCCTGAAAATCATGATATCGTACTTTATGCAAACGATTTCATGACGACGCTGCATAAGCGGCGGACGAGAAAGGAAAGGAAGGACTACTTATGAATCTTCTGGAAATGAATCCCCACGAGACCCGGTACATCCCACTGATCGGCAGCCCCATCGGCGGCTCCACCGCCTCGTATCTTTACAACCAGATCTTTGCCGCCTTTGGCATCAACGCAATGTCCTACCCGGTAGAAGTCAAGAAGGGCGAGCTGCCGGAGTTTCTGGCCGCCGTCAAGTTTATGAATACCCCCGGCTGCGTCCTCACCTCCCCCCCACAAGCAGGACATCATCCAGTATATTGACGACGTGGACGAGGCCTCCCGCGTGTTCCGCTCCGTGAATACGCTCCGCTTTCGCGAGGACGGCCGCATCGAAGGCCACGGTCTGGACGGCAAGGGCGTCATCGGCGCGTTTGACGACAACGGCGTGGATCTCAAGGGGGCAAGGAAGTAGTCATGCTCGGCGCCGGCGGCATCAGCGGCATTTTTTGCCACCGAGCTCGCCAATCGCGGCATCCGCAAGCTTACGATCCTCAACCGCACGGTGGACAAGGCCCGCTATGTAACCGAGACGCTTGCCGCGCGCACTCCCGTGGAGACCGCCTGCGGCGAATATACGCCGGAGAACGCCCGCCGCGCCGTGGAGACCGCCGACATTCTCATCCAGGCTACGACGCTTGGCATGAAGGGCTCCGGCCCGACCACCCCGACCTTTCCTTCATGGAAGCGCTGCCGGAAGGCGCGTGGGTCATGGAAGCTGTGTCCAACCCGCCGGAGACCGCAGTGATCAAGAAGGCGCAGGAGCTCGGGCTGCACACCGTTATGGGCATGGAGATGCTCGTCAATCAGGTCAGCGCTATCTGCAAGTTCATTCTTGACTGGGAAGCGCCGGAAGAGGCCAAGAAGATCGGCATCGACTTCTACTGCAACCTGTTTAACTACCACAAGTAAATTCCGGAACAATCTCTTGGCATACCTCCGGACAAAACCGGAAACAAATAGAAACGACAAGAAAGAAAAAAAGGAGAGCTTCACAATGAAAAAGACCCTTGCGATCCTTCTGGCCGTGGTAATGGCCCTGTCCCTGATGGCTGCCTGCGGCAGCACGGCGAACACCCCCGCTGCGGAAGAGCCCGCCAAGACCGGCGATGCGGCTCCCGCCAAAACGATCGTTCTCAAGCTCGGCCATAACAGCAACGCCGAATCCATGTACAACCAGGGCTGCGAAAAGTTCGCACAGCTTGTGGAAGAGTACACCAACGGCACCGTGAAGGTCGAAATCCACAACAGCGGCACGCTCGGCGACGAGGCCGAACTGCTCGACGGCGTCCGTATGGGCACGGTCAACATGGCTCTCATCAACTCCTCCCAGCTCGCCACCTACTGCAGCGAATTCTCCGTTCTGAGCCTTCCGTTCCTGTTCGAGAGCTATGACCACATCGAAGCGGTCGTCAACAACGAAGAGATCTGCAAGATCCTCTCCGATGACGCTCTCAACAACGGCGGCGTGCAGCTGCTCATGCCCTTCTGGGCCGACGGCTTCCGTCACTTTGTCAACGCCAAGCACGAGGTTACCACTCCGGACGACCTGAAGGGTCTCAAGCTCCGCACCCCGGCGTGGGAAGCGCTTATCGCCGCCACCGAGCAGTTCGGCGCCACCGCGCTCACCATGCCCTTCGGCGAAGCCTATGCGGGCGTTTCCTCTGGCACCGTGGACGGCATGGAGGGCACCTCTTGGTCAATTCTCGCCAACGGCATCAATGAGGTCTGCGACTACATGACGCTTGACGGCCACGTCTACAGCCCCTCCGTTCTCATCATGAACGTGAAGGATTACACCTGAGAAGCTCACCCCCGAGCAGGTCGAGGCTGTTACGAAGGCCGCCGCCGAAGCTGGCCAGTGGGAGACCAACCTCGTCCGCGACTCTGAGCAGGAAGATCTCAAGAAGCTCGCCGAGCTCGGCATGACCGTCACCGAAGTGGACAAGTCCCTCTGGATCGAGGCCGCGCAGCCCGTGTATGAGAAGTTCGCCAGCTCTTACGACCAGAACCTCATCGCGCTGATCGCCGCTCTCAAGTAAAACTTTCCTCCCTCCTATTTTTCCCCGGCAACGCAGCGAGCGAATGCAGCCATCATCCCGCTGCATTCGCTCGTACTGTATCTGCCTGTATCTGCGCAACTCCCGTATTCCATAAGGAGGTCTCTATGAAAAAAGCCGAACACATTCTCTCGCAGACGGTCAAGACGGTCGTCACGATCCTTCTGCTCGCGCTTACGGTCCTCGTGACCTATACCGTTATCCTGCGCTATGTATTCAACGGCGGCGTCCCCGCCGCCGAGGAGCTGGTGCGCTATCTCTTTGTATGGTCGGCATTCTTCGGCATCGTTCTGGGTGTGCAGGAAAAATCCCATATGAGCCTTACGTTCCTGTACGACTCGTTCCCCCAAGCTGCGCCCGTATCTGAAGGGTATCTACTATGTGTGCAGCTACGTCTTCTGGGGTGTCATACGGCTACCGGTTCACGACGCAGGCCACGACGGCACGCTCCACGCTGCTGCCCATCACGCTCAACTATGTCTACGCCGCCGTGCCGATCTGCGCGGTGCTCAGCATCATTTTGTCACGTTCCAGCTCATTCACGAATTCGCCGATAAAAAAAAGGAGGAGGAAAACACATGAACGTTGTATGGCTCTCGCTCGGTCTCTTTTTTCCTCTTCATGATTCTCGGCGTGCCAATCGCAATGTCCATCGGTCTCGCCGCGGGCGCGTCGCTCCTCGCAATGGACACCTCGCTCGTCGTTATGGCGCAGAAGATGTTCATCTCCACCAACAGCTTTACGCTGATCGCCATTCCGTTCTTCATGCTCGTCGGCGCGATCATGGACCGCAGCGGCATAACGGAAATGCTCGTAAACTTTGCCACGGCCTGCATCGGCTGGATCCGCTACGGCATGGTGTATGTCACGATCCTCGCCGGCATCCTCATGGGCGGCATTTCCGGCTCTGCCACGGCAGACACCGCCGCGCTCAGCGGCATCCTAATCCCCACGATGGAGCGGCAGGGCTATCCGAGAAACTTCACCGCGCCACTGCAGGCCTCCGCCGGTACGCTTGGTGTCATCATCCCACCGAGCCTGTGCATGATCGTGCTTGGCAGTGTCACGAACCTGCAGGTGAGCAAGCTGTTCATCGCGGGAATCATCCCCGGCTGCATCGTCGGTCTCTGCATCGGCATCATCAGCTTCTTCATCTGCCGCAGCCAGGGCTTCGGTGAATCCGACACGATGCGCTTCAGTCTCAAGCTCCTCGGCAAGTCCACGAAGGAAGCAGTCTGGGCGCTGCTCATCCCCGTCATCATCGTCGGCGGCATCCTCGCTGGTGTGTTCACGCCCACCGAGGCTTCGGTCATCGCCGTAGTGTACACTTTGTTCGTCGCGCTTATGGTGACGAAAAAACGATCCGACTCAAGGATATCCCCGCTATCTTCTGCGACGCCGCCCGCTCCACCGGCACGGTCATGTTTGTCATCGGCACCTCCGCGGTGTGGAGCTGGATCCTCTCCTACGCGAACATCCCCGGCATGCTCGCGGACGCCATCACGTCGTTCACGCAGAGCCCGTTCGTCGTCATGATGATCATCACCGTCATCTTCCTCATTGGCGGCATGTTCATTGACGGCACTCCGCTCATTATCATGCTCGTGCCGCTGCTGTACCCGGTCGCCACGGCGGTCGGCTTCGATCCGCTGGCCTTCGGCATTATCATCTGCATCTGCAACGCCATGGGCGCCATCACGCCGCCGGTCGGTGCGGCACTGTTTGTTGCGTGCGCATCCGGCGGGGTCAAGCTGGAAAAGACGTTCAAATACGTCTACCCCATCGTCATTGCCGAGCTCATTTCCATCATCATCCTGTGTATCATCCCTCAGCTCGCATCCTTCCTCCCGTCCGTTGTCGGCCGGTAACTTGATGAAAAAGGAGATATTATAATGAAAACTCTGAAAGTTGAAGAGCTCACCAACGAAACCTTCTGCGAATACGGCTCCTTCTCCGATATGCTCCACCCCACCGGAACGTTCCTCGGCGGTATCCCCGCCCGCTTCTTCCGCGACCGCGTCGTCGCCAACTATGACCCGACGAGCCTCGTCGCCTTCGGCGTGAACGAAATTTCGCCCCGCGAAAAGAACCTCATCGAGAAGACTGAGCACCACTTCAACACCTGCGAAGTGCTCATGCCGATGGACGGCGATCTCTATCTCGCGGTCGGCCCTGCACGCAAGGCCCCCGATTACGGAGAGTTCCATGCCTTCCGCATTCCGAAGGGTACGCTCGTCTGCCTGCGTCCCGGCACGTTCCACTCCGGCCCCTACACCGCGGGCGACGAGATCGTACACACGCTGCTCGCCCTGCCGGAGATGATGTACATGAAGGACTGCCACTTCTATCCCATCGACGAGCCGATCGAGATCGTGAAGTAAACGGTTTTGGCAAAATGTTTCGTCTGCCCGCAGGCAGACCCATATCAGGAGGAATAAACCATGGCATTTGATCTTGGATTGGAAAACAAAGTCGTCGTGATCACCGGCGGCGCGACCGGCATCGGCTTCGCCACCGGTCTGGAATTTGCCCGACAGGGCGCGCACGTCGCGATCTGCGGCCGCTCGGAGGCAAAAGCTCGCCAAGGCGCGCGAGGCGTTCGCCGCCGAGGGCTTCGAGCTCTTCACCGAGGCGTTGGATGTGTGCGACGCCGAGAAGCTGTACGCCTTTGGCGACCACGTCATCGAAAAGTTCGGCCGCCTGGATGTGTGGATGAACAACGCCGGCATCGCCATCACCAAGCCGCTGCTCGAGTTCACAGAGGAAGAATGGAACCGCGTGCTCGATCTGAATCTGAACGCCGTGTTCCACGGCTCGCAGTACGCCGCGCGGAAAATGATCGCGCTCGGCAACGGCGGCGTCATTCTCAACGCCGGATCGTTCCAAGCGCTGATGCCGGCGGCCGCCGCAGTGCCTTACGGCACGACCAAGGCCGCGGTCGTCATGTTCAGCCGCACGTTCGCCGCGGAAATGGCACCCTACAACATCCGCGTTCTCAGCTACATACCCGGCGTTATCAGCACGCCCATGGCCATCGACTGGCTCAACGAGACCGACCAGATCCGCAACATTCCCTCGTACCGCTACGGCCAGCCCGAAGATCTGGCAAACGCGCTCGTCTTCGTCTCCTCGGATCGCGCCAGCTACATCAACGGCGTCCACATCGACGTGACCGGCGGCAAGTTCTGCGTGCAGAACCCCCGCTACGCCTTTGAGCACATGGACAAATCCAAATAAAGGAGCACACCATCACCATGGAACAGAAAACCGTATTTATCGGTGCAACCGGCTACGACCACTACTGTACGGAGGGCCGGAAAAAGTTGCTTGACGCGGGCTGCTGCCTGATCGAAAACCAGCTCGGCCGCCCGTATACCGCCGAAGAGCTCAAGGCCATCGGCGGCGAGATCAACGCCGTTATCTGCGGCTGCGAGGTATGGAACGAGAAACGATTGCCGCTGCGCCCAACCTGAAAGGTCATCGTCAAGTTCGGCGTCGGCGTGGACAACATTGACCAGGAAGCCGCCAAGCGTCACGGTGTACAGGTGGCGAACTGCCCCGGCATGAACTCCGTTGCCGTGGCGGAGCAGACGTTTGCGCTGCTGCTCGGCTGCATGCGCGAGGTGCCGGCGCTCGACCGCGCCGTGCGCGAGGGGCCGCTGGGATCGCCGCGTGTTCCCGGAAATTTGCGGCTCGGTGTTCGGCGTCCTCGGCTTCGGCGCCGCCGGACGGAGATCGCGCTGCGCGCCGGGCATTCGGCGCGGAGGTCCTCGCTTTTACGATAAATACCCCAACTACGCCTTTGCCGAGCAGATCGGCGCGAAGATCGTCTCGCTTGACGAGGTGCTCGAGCAGTCCGACATCATCTCCGTCAACCTGCCGGCGCTGCCCGATACACTGCACATCATCAACGCAGAGAACATCGCACGCATGCGCGACGGCGTTGTGATCGTCAACGCGGCCCGCGGCGTGCTTTGCCGACGAGACTGCGGTTGCCGCAGCGCTGGAGTCTGGAAAGATCTTTGCATATGCCACTGATGTGTACGAGTCCGAGCCGGTGCAGGGCGATTCGCCGCTCATCCATTGCAAGCGCGCCGTTCTCTCGCCGCATCTCGCGGGAGAGAGCACCAACAGCTACCGGAAGATCGGAAACGCGACGGCGGAGGGTGTCCTTGCCGTTCTGGCGGGCGGAGAAGTGCCGCACCGTCTCGCATAAGGCGCAAACGCGCTTCGGAAAGGAGTTTTTATCATGAAAAAGTTTTACGGTGTCGTTACGCCGCTTTCCACGCCAATGTGCGCGGACGAGAACGTCGATTATGACAGTCTCGAAAGTCTCTGCCATTTTCTGATCGAAAAGGGCATCAATGGTCTCTATCCCAATGGCACCACCGGCGAGGTCATTTTACCTTACGGCGGACGAGCGCAAGAAAATTCTCGAGCATGTGGTGAAGGCTGCGGCCGGACGCGCCGTGGTATTCTCCATGGTCGGCGCCGCCACCACGGCGGAGACGATCGAGCTGGCGCAGCACGCCGAAAAGGCGGGCGCGGACGGCATCGGTGTCGTCACGCCGTACTACCACAAGCTCAGCGACGACCAGCTTTTTCGCGCATTATAAAAGGTCTCGAGTCGGTCGCGTCCGATTTCCCAATCTATCTTTACGCCATCCCCCAGCTCGCGGCGAACGACATTTCCGTCTCTCTCGCCGAACGCATCGCAAGCGAGTGCCCGAACGTCATCGGCATCAAGTACAGCTATCCCGACATGCCGCGGATGCTGAAGTTCCTGAATGTCCGCGGCGGGGATTTCTCTGTTGTCACCGGTCCGGATGATCTTTCTACTGCCTGCTCGCCTCCGGCGGGGACGGCACGATCTCTGGCAACTCCAACGTCATCCCGGAGTGCTATGCCGCCGTGTACAGCGCGTTCCTCCGCGGGGACTACATCGCCGCGGCAAAGCTGCAGGACCGTGTGATCCGGCTCAACGCCGTGCTCAGCGGGCCGAACAGTCTCGCCTGCTACAAGGCGGGTCTTGTCCGTCGCGGCGTGATCGCGCACCGAACGCTTCGTTCCCCGCTGACCGAACTCGCCCCCGCCGAGGAAGAAGCGCTGCTGGCGAGGCTGGAGGAAATGGATTATACAAATCCTTGCGTTTGAGCACCGGGTACTATAAAATAAGAAGGAACGATATATGAGCAACCGAGAGATCATTTCTTCCACCTACGAAAAACACGGCGGCATCTTCCGCCTGATCCCAATCTTTGTGCCGCGTCCGTTTTCGACGCCGGGCCGCCGTCTGCGCCTGCATCCGGACGATTACTACGCTTTTGGCACGGAGCGCGGTGCAATTAAAGAGCGCTGGTTCTCGAGCGTCATCCACTGCAACAACGGTCCGCTGACCCGCCCGGATGAGGGACTGAGCTATGTTTCCTACGGCACGACGCCGGAGGAGAAGTTCACGCTCAAGGAAGCCGTCGAGAAGCTCGGCGCAAAGCTCATCGGGCAGGATATGATGGACAAGTACGGCACCTGGCCGATGTACTCGAAGTTCTTCGACTACGATGTGCCGCTGTTCCACCATCTGCATCTGGACTTCCAAGCCGCGGCGAAGATCGGCGTGTTCGGCAAGCCAGAGGCGTATTACTATCCGCCGCAGTATAATAACTACGCCGGCTCCATGCCGGTGACATATTTCGGCTTCGATCCCGACTGCACGAAGGAAGAGGTCCGCGAGCGTCTTGTGAATTACGAGAAGGAGGACATCCGGATCACGGAGCTCTCCCGCGCGTACCGGATCGAGCTCGGGACGGGCTGGTATACGCCGCCCGGGGTCGTGCATGCGCCCGGCTCATATCTGACGTATGAGCCGCAGTGGAACAGTGACGTGAACTCGGTGTTCGAGAACGTCGCCTCCGGCGAGGTCTACAGCCGTGACTTCCTCGTGGAGAACCTGCCCGAGGAGGAGAAGGACAGCGTAGACGCCGTGATGGATTTGATGGATTGGGACGCGAACGTGGATCCGCACTATAAGCAGACGTACTTCCGCCCACCGGTGGTCGCATCGGAGGAAGAGGGGAAGTACGTGGAAAAAGTGGGTCGTGTACGGGAATCCGTACATCGGGGCGAAGGAGCTCACGGTGTATCCGGGGCAGACGGTCACGATCCGCGACAGCGGCGCATACGGCTGCATCCTGACGCAGGGGCACGGCACGATCGGGGATTATGAGTGCGAAGCCGCGGGCATGCTGCGGTTCGGGCAGCTGAGCGCGGATGAGTATTTTGTCGGCGCGGAGGCCGCGGCGAGAGGCGTTACGATCACGAACAGGTCGTGCGAGCCGCTGGTCATGCTCAAACACTTCGGCCCCAACCATCCCGAAAAGCCGTAAAAAAGCCAAAGATATAAGGAGGAAAAAGCCATGCTCAACCACATTTCACCGGTATTCTCTCCGGAGCTTCTCGCTGCGGTCTACGCGATGGGACACGGGGACACGATCGTGCTGGCGGACGGGAACTTCCCCTCGGACGGGGTGAGCCGCCGCGGCGCGGCGGAGATCATCCGCGCGGACGGCCACGGCATCCCGGAGCTTCTCGACGCCATTCTGGCGCTCATGCCGCTGGACACCTACGCCGAAAAGCCGGTGCTGTACATGGCAAAGTCCGAGTGCGACCGCGATCTTGCGCTTCCCATTCTGGACGAATACAAAAAGATCATCGAGAAGTACGACGAGCGCGGCGAGGCGTGCACGGGCTATCTGGAGCGGTACGCGTTCTACGATAAGGCGGAGCAGGCCTGCTACATCGTGCAGAGCGGCGAGACCTCGCAGTATGCGAACATCATCCTGCAGAAGGGCGTCGTCAAGCGGAATAAGTGATCGTTTCTTTTTTCTCCTTTCGGGGCGTCTGTGCCGTTTCGGCCGGACGCCCCGCTTTCGCGTTTCGGCGGCGGAAAAAAAAAAGGTGTCAGCGGGATCGCTCCGGCTGACACCTTTTTTGTCGGGTCGATTACAGAACATTAAAATTCATGTTCATGATGTACTGCTCCATGAATTCGGCGCTGGCGTTGAGCTCCACATGATGCGTGACGGCACGGATGTGCTCGCAGCGGGCACTCTCCGCGCGGTCGCGGAGATAGCGGCACACGCCGCTGCCCGCGCCGTTGCCGACGGCGACGACCCTGTCGCGCGGCGCGGCGGGGAGAAGGCCGATATACAAAGCGTTGTCCACGTCGATGTAGTTTCCGAACGCTCCGGCGAGGATGAGCGAATCGAGCTCCTCCGGCTCAATGCCGCGCTCGTGGCAGAGCGTCAGACACCCGGCGCAGATCGAGCTTTTGGCGAGCTGGATCTGACGGATATCTTCCTGCGAAAGATAGACCGGATGCTCGCCGCGCGTGAGGAAGAAGGCGTTATTGTATTCGCCCACCGGCTCAAGCCGGTCGAGCAGGGGCTGTCCGGATGCTCCGCGGCGAATTCCCCGCGCGGGAGGAGCCGCCCGGTCATGTCCACGAGGCCGCAGCGGACGAGCGCGGCGGTCATGTCGATGATGCCGGAGCCGCAGAGCCCCTTCGCTTCGCCCTCACCGAGGACGTGGAAGCGAAGCTCCCCCCGTCCGGCGTGATGTCTGCATGGTCGATCGCGCCCTCCGAGCCGCGCATGCCGCATTCGATGTTGCCGCCCTCAAGCGCGGGGCCGCAGGCGGTGGAGGAGGTGAGAAAGCCGTCGCGCGCGTTGCCGACGGCGATCTCGCCGTTCGTGCCGAGATCGACGGCGAGATGCACGCCCTCTTCCGGCACGCCGAGCAGCACGGCGGTCGTATCCGCGCCGACGAACCCGCCGAGCAGCGGCAGAAACTCCACGAGCGCGCCCGCGGGGCAGTTTTTTCAGTCCGATCTCCCCGGCGGGAGCGCGCACGGTGTCCGCGGTGACGCTCGCAAACGGCTCCGCGCCGAGCGCGGACGGGTCAATGCCGAGGAAGAGATGCTGCATCGTGCTGTTGCCGCAGAAAACGAGCTGCCAGAGATCGTCCGAGAGGCCCGGCACGGCGTTTGACGCGGCGGCGAGAAGAGCGTCGATCGTGTCAAGAATGGCGCGGTTGAGCTCCGCAAGCCCGGTTTTGTGCTCTATGGCGTGCTGGATGCGCGCGATGACATCCGCGCCGTACCGGATCTGGCCGTTGAGCGCCGAGCCGGTGTGGAGAAGAGCGCCGGTCGTAAGATCGTAGATATACATGGCGACGGTCGTTGTGCCGATGTCCACGGCGGCGCCGTAAAGACGCTGCGCCGTATCGCCGCGCTGCACGCCGAGGAGTGTATCCTCATGGCGGATGAACGTGAGCGGCTCTTCCTCCGCGTCGCGGTGCGCGCGGGAAAAAACTGCCGCGCCGCCGCGAGCGAAACGCCGCGGAGATAAGCGCCGCAGTGCTCCGGCTCCCGCTCGGCGGGGAGAGAACGGCTTTCGTCACCGCGGGGGCGAAGACATCGTGCGCCGCCGGAGGTGAGGATCTGCGCGGAGGCGTTCTCCGAAACCTCAAGGAAAACGGTGATGTCCTCCGTGACGGGCGTGATGCACGCGCGCACGGTCTCGCGCACGCCGCGGCGCTCCACGAGAACATCGCATTTCCCGCAGCGGCCGTTGCCGCCGCAGACGAGCTCGAGCGGGTGGCCGAGCAGGGCGCACGCCTCGGCAAGCGTGCCGCCGGAGACGCGCGTTTCGCACGGCGTTCCGGCAATACGAACGGTATATTCCATAAAAGCAGCCTCCTGTTTACGGATTCGTGTCCCGGCGCATATAGCACGAGAGATTCGGGCATTTGGAGCAGTCGTGATCGATGGACCGGTCAGGAGGCCGGTGCCCGCGCCGTAGGCGTAAAGCATGGCCTTCTCCGGCTGGAGCATGTAGTGCTCAGTGAGCGTGGCGGGGAACGGCTCGCCCTGCGTGAGCAGGGAGAGGAACTGCGCCTGATACTCCATGCTCAAATGGTTCTCGCCCGGTGTGAGGCGCGTGCTGAGATGGTAGCCCTGCGCCTTGAACTCGTTATAAAGCCGGCGGTTCATCGCGTTTGAGGCGTTGAAAAGCACCTCGTTGGCGAGGTCGTTGAGAATGTAGCCCTCGAGAAAATCGCCTCGCCATGAGATCGTCCACACAGTCTACGATCTTCTGCGTGGCGCCGCAGTAGCACACCGCGAGCATATCGCAGCTCGAAAGCCCGGCGAGGCGATGGTCAGGTCGTTGTCTGTAATGTTGTAGGCAAGAACAAGCTCAATGTTCTCGCGCAGCAGCTCCACGAGGTACGGGAAAATGCTCTCGGCGTAGGCATTTGTGTTGGGATCCGCCCGCAGCTTGAGCCGTGTGAAGATGCGATTCTTGTCGTATTTGAGCTCATCCACGGAGACGGGGAAGAACGTCATATCATTTACCTCCTATCTGCGGCACGGGGAAGCCGCGGATGTACTCGTTGTCGAGCAGCTTGTCCGCACTGGCAGAAACTTTGAACTGCCGCGGGGTTTTCCCTGTGATTTTTTGAAAACTTTGGTAAAATAGCTCTGATCGTCGAAGCCGACGCGTCCGGCGATTTCCAGAAGGTTCATGTCCGGCTGCGAGAGCAGCTCTACGCTCTTCTGGATGCGCAGGCTGTTGAGATAGTCCGTAAAGCCGACGCCGAGCTCCTTTTTGAAGAGCTTGGATAGGTATGATTCGTTGATATGGATGCTGCCGGCCCACGTCGCGCAGCGTGAGCTTTTCCGCGTACCGCTCGCCGATGAGCTCGATGGCCTGCGTGATGAGCGGAGAATAGACGGGCGCGGGCGGCTCCGGCACGAGCGAGAAAAAGTGGTCGATCAGCTTCTGCGTCCACACGGCCAGCTCCTCCACCGACTGCGCCTGGTTGAGCGCCTCGAGCGGGTCGAGCCCGGCGGCGAGGATCTTGTTCAGATTGATGCCGGAATCAAGCGCGGCCTTGGAGAGCATCGTGAAAAGCTCGATGAGCCGCATGCGGATGAGATCGAAATTTCCCGCTTCCACGAGAAGAAACTCGTCAAAGAGGCCGGAGGCTGCCTCGTTTACGGCCTCGCGGTCGCGCTCACGCAGACCGGCGAGCAGGCGCTGCCAGAGCGTTTCTTCCGTCTCGCCGCCGGTGCTGACGGAGAGCTTGAACTGCTGCACCGTCTCTCCGGCGCTGATCTGGCCGCGGCTGCGGGCGCGGATGTGTTCATATTCCTCCCAGTTCTGGCGCGAGCTGAGCACCGAGGCGTAAAGAAGCGTTGCGATCTTCTGTATCTGCTCGGGCGTGCTCTCCTTGGCGTTCTGGAGAAAGAGCGCCACACGCGGGAAAGCGCCGAGTCGTCCGGATTGAGCTCCATGATGCGCGCGAGCAGCTTTTTCGTCCACGCTGCCGAGCACAAGCGGCCCGGCCAGCACGCAGCCCCTGCGCGCACCATTATATAGTATGGGAACGGCGATCTTGACGAAGCCCGCCGGACAGAAGAATATGTACGGCTCGCCGAGCGCGAAAGACTCATCCATCGAGAAGGTCAGATATCCCTGACAGCCCTCGCTCTGGCTGAAATGCGGGAACAGGCGGCAGACCTTCTGTTCCGCGTTGAATTCCCGCGTGATCCGGTTTTCCGTGTCGTACACCGTCACAGGGATACCGGTACAGCTGCTGAAAGCATCCAGCGCATCGTAGAGTCTGTCCATGGGAAAAGCCCCGCCCTTTCTTTCTTTATTACAGCGGCTATAGCGCGTTACAGCCCCTATAACTGCATCATAGCCGATAGCAAAGGCGTTGTAAAACAAAAATGACGAAAAACAAAGATTTTACCAATTCTGCTAAAAATTCTACAACAAAAATCCGTGAGAGGGATTATATTGCGGGCAAAACGGCAAAACGCCCCTGCTGCGGCAGTAGAACCTGACCGGTATTTTACCATTTTGTCCCTCTTTTTCAGAGAAAAACCGAAGCGGATTTCTTATACTGGACACAAGGTACTGGAGGAGAGTTCCCATGGAGGAAAAAATTCACCACCTCGAACAAGGCGTTTCTTTCGGGCAACCGCGAAGCGGTCCCGCAGCCTGCCGGCAGCTGCTGGAAGCCGGGATGCCGCCGCAGAAGATCGTAAGATTCGGACTTCTGCCGTGCATGGACACGCTCGGCCAACAGCTGTCCCGCCGCGAGAAATTCATCCCGCAGATCATGATGTCGGCACGAGCCGTGCAGGACGGGATCGACCTTCTCTCGCCGCTTATCGTGGGCCCGGACGTCCTCTCGCTTTCGGAGACTGTTGTGCTCGGCACCGTCAGCGGGGACATCCACACCATCGGAAAGACGCTCGTTTCCATCATGCTCCGGAGCGCCGGATTCCATGTCGTCGATCTTGGGACGAACGTCCCGCCGGAGAAATTTGTCGCCGCGGCGCGGGAGAACAACTCCCACATCATCGCGATCTCGGCAATGCTCACCACGACGGTCGCCGGCATGAAGAAAAACGATCCGCGCTCTCCGCGAGGCGGAGGAAAGCGATCAGTGGCACATCATTGTCGGCGGCGCGCCGGTCAACGGCCGGTTTGCCCGCGAGCACAATGCGGAATATGCCGCTGACGCGGTGGAAACTGTGAATTTGGCCCTGAAAGCCTGCGGGATCGATCCTCTCCCGGACGAAGAATTGTAAAAAAGATTTTTTTAACGGAGGAAATCACGCTATGTCCACTCTCAATGAAATTTCCCAGATGGTAATTACCGGTCAGATCCGCACCATCAAAGCCAAAGGTCCAGCAGGCTCTCGACGAGGGCATCGGCGCCCAGGAGATCCTCGACGGCGGCCTTCTCCCCGGCATCAACGAGATCGGCGAAAAGTTCGCCAGGAACGAAGTGTTCGTTCCCAATGTCCTGCTGGCCGCGAAGGTCATGAACATGGGCGTGGAAGTCATCCAGCCGCTGCTCGCCGCCGGCGAGTCCCCAAGGTCGGCACCGCCGTCGTCGGCACCGTTAAGGGCGACCTGCACGACATCGGCAAGAACCTCGTTGCGCTCATGATGCGCAGCGCCAACCTCGAAGTCATCGACCTCGGCAGCAACGTTGACGGCGCGAAGTTCATCGACGCCATCAACAAGTACAACCCCGACGTCATCGGCCTCTCCGCTCTGCTGACCACCACCATGAACGAGCAGGGCCACATCATCCAGCAGCTCACCGACGCCGGTGTGCGCGATAAGGTCAAGGTCATGGTCGGCGGCGCTCCCGTAACGCAGATGTGGGCGGACAAGATCGGCGCGGACGCCTTCACCGCCGACGCGGCCGAGGCTGCGCAGTGGGCGAAGGCCTACGCCGCTTCCAAGGGCGCCTGAGCGCACGAAAGTTAAGGAGGATAAAGATTATGCATCAGCGTATTAAGTACGACGTTCTTTCCCAGAAAGAGCTCGAATACATGAAGGGTCGCCTCGAGCAGATCCTCATCGAGCGCGGCGTCCACCTCGACCACGAGGAGATGCTCAAGGCTCTCGAGGAGAAGGGCTGCATCGTTGATATGGAAGCGCGCGACGTGCGCTTCACGAAGGAGCTCATCGACAAGGCCATCGCCGCCGTCCCCGCCGAGTTCACGCTCTACTCCCCCGACGGAAAGCACGACCTGAAGTTCCCCTCCCCCGACGGACGCTTCTACACCCGCACCTGCACGGGCGCGCCCAACTACCGCAACATCAAGAACGAGACCCACTACATCAAGCCCGAGGAAGAGCACGAGTGGTACCATCTCACCAACAAGATGGAGAATCTGGACTACGTTACGCTGCCCTCCGTCTCCGGCGAGTACTACCCCCGGCGATGCGATCGACGTTTACGTTCTCGCCGACGCTCTCAAGCTCTCCGGCAAGCACATCTGGATCCAGCCCTACGAGGCGGATAACGTACAGTTCCTCATCGACATGGCCGCGGCGGCCGTCGGCGGCTACGACAAGCTCCGCGAGCGCCCGATCGTCAGCATGATCGCCTGCAGCGTCCCGGCGCTGACCTACAAGCACATGGACGCCGAGATCCTGTACCTTAGCGCGAAGTACGGCGTGCCCGTGCAGCCCTGCGCTCTGCCCACCGCCGGCGCGAACACCCCCGTGACCGCCCAGGGCACCGCGTTCGTCGCCTGCGCCGATGTTCTTGCCCAGATCGTCATGCTCGAGCTTCTCTGCCCCGGCCTGCCGATCATCGCGACGACCCTGCTGTTCTCCATGGATATGCAGAGCACCTACACGCTGCAGTCCAACACCGAGATCACCTTCGCCCGTCTCATCTGCATGGACCTCTTCGAGCGCGGCTACAACATTCGCGCCCATTCCTACGGCACCGGCACCGACAGCCTCTGCCTCGACGCGCAGAACTTCATCGAGCGCACGAGCCTCATCCACGCGATGGCGATGTCCAACGCCTCCGTCCTCGGCGGCATGGGCCAGCTCGAGACCGCGAAGACCATCTCCCCGGTGCAGCTCATCATTGATAACGAGATCATGGGCATTGCCCAGCGCCTGCGCGCCGGTCTTGACGTCAACGACGAGACCATCGACTGGGATGAGCTCATCGAAGGCATCGACAAGGATCCCGCGTTCAGCTTCCTTATGAGCGAGCACACCTTCCGCCACTTTGAGGAGCCCCACCGCCCCGACATGTTCAACCGCGACGGCGTCGTCCGTTGGGAGCGCGAGGGCAGCAAGACCCTGCTCGACAAGGCCGAAGAGAAGTATTACGCCCTCATGGCCGAGGAAGCCGACTACGCGCTGCCCGCCGACAAGGCTGCGGCCGTGGACGAGGTCCTCAAGAAGGCGCACGCCGCTCTCGTCAAAGACTGATTTCAGCAGCTTCCTGCCGGAGGGCGTATGGATCGCCTCCCGTCCGTTCTCCGGCAGGATAAAAAATAATGTTCATTGCGATGGAACCAGCCCTGCCGGAGGTCTAATACCGGCAGGGTGGAGTTTCTGCCCTTTTCCCGCGATCGCCGCCAAAAACGAGTAACAAGGAAAAAGGAGAGAAACATGAAGATCACCAAGACCGAAGGGATCTGGCTCATCATCACCACGATCCTCTACATCGCCTACAACATCCCCGGCGTACCCCCCTACAACCAGCCGACTGCGACGCTCATCCACGCCGCGCTCACGGTGCTGCCCATCTGGGTCATCACCTACATCTTCCTCCCCGAAGGTCTATCGCATCTACAAGCTGAGAAACGAAAAGAAGGAGGATAAGTAAGTTATGCTGAGTCCGACTACTATCTGGATCGCCTTTGCGCTCTATATGTGCTTCCTCCTGGGCGTGGCCGTTTACGTCACCGTTCAGGACAGGGAAAAAAGCCGCGGGCGGGGAGCCTGCTGACCGCGTCGGTCAAATGGCCGGTGCTCGTTATGACCTACATTGCCTCGCTTATGAGCACGTGGGTATTCTTTGCCGGACCCGGCGCGTACTACCGCGGCGGTCTCGGCTACTGGATCAGCGAGATGAGCTACATCGCCCTCTTCCCGATCATCGCCCACTTCACGATGAACAAGGTGTGGATCATCAACCGCGAGATGGGCGGCACGTTCTCCACTCCCCGCGGACTTCTATGACGCCCGCTTCAAATCCCGCGCGCTGCGCATCATCCTCGCGCTCATCTTCCTGTGCGCTTCGTTCCGTACATCGCCTCGGTGCTCGTGGCCATCGCCAACGCCGCGCAGTACGCCACCGACGGCGCGATCAACTACCGTCTCGCGGTCATCGTCGTTGGCCTTATCATGACGGTGTTCGTGTGTGTCGGCGGCGTCAAGTCTGCCGCCACGGCCGACACGGTGCAGGGCCTCCTCTTCATTCTCCTGCTCTGGGTCATCGTTATCGCGGCGCTCATCGTCGGCTTCGGCGGCTCGCTGAGCAAGGCGGTCACGAAGCTCTGGGATGACGTCCCCTCGTTCTTCTCCTACCCCGGACCGGACGGCTGGGTGCCGTATGCCTCCCGCTTCGGCTATCCGTTCTCCTGCGCCATCGGCTGGACGATCATGCTGCCGCACGTGTTCGTGCGTTCCGGCTACTTCGGCGACGATCTCAAGGCGCAGCGCCGCCTTTCCTACATGACGCCGGTCCTGCAGGGCATCGTTTGGACGGGCACCATGCTCATCGGTCTCATCGGTCTCGCCCTCGTGCAGGGGCTGCCGACCTCCGAGACCGAGCTCATCATCCCCATCGTCAAGAACTTCGTTGTGAGCTTCAACCCGGTGCTCGCGAAGATCCTCATGGTCGCGTTCTTCATCGGCGCTTCCGCCGTCGGCCTTTCGACCTCCAACGCGTTCCTCTCAGTCGCCTCGGCCATCGTGGCGGACGACCTGCTGCGCAACACGTTCCACATGGATCTCAGCGGCAAAAAGGGCGTGAACGCCAACCGCATCATCATCGCGGTGCTCGGCATCGGCTCGATGCTGCTCGCGCTCGATCCCCGGAGCTCATCTTCACGCTCATCATGTTCTCCATCGCGATCGTCATGCCGCTCTTCCCGGTGCTGGTGCTCGGCATCTACTGGAAGAAGGCGACGAAGCAGGCGGCCATCGTTTCCTCCATCGTCGGCACGGTGCTCGTGCTCGCGACCTACTTTGTGTGGAACATCGGCGGCACCTGGTACGGCGCGATCGGCATGCTCGGCGCCGCGATCTGCATGGTCGTTGTGAGCCTCTTCACCAAACAGGACAGCAAGGACTCCGAAGCGTTCTTCGCTGCTCTCAAAAACGGCATGAACCGCAGCTACAAGATCGAAGACAAGGCTGTTGCGGCGCAGGCCGGTATGCGAGTACCGAAGACTGAACCACCAGCGCATTTACGCCCGGCGCGGCAGCGAAAAGAGCCGCGCCGGCTCTCTTTATGCCCCTATGAGGAATGGACGAAGGGCGTCAGCAAGTGCGCCGAAGCCATCATCAGGGCGGCCGGGGAGATCCGGGGTCTCAACCCGCGCGAGATATCGCGCATGAGCGGGCACATCGCGCCGGCCCGCGCGGTGCGTGCGCCCGGCGCGTGGTTTCCGCAGACAGAAGCGGCGGAGTGTCCGGTAAGCGCTTGACGCGCGGGGCACAATATGGTATTCTGTCATAACTATATAAAAATGGAGTGTGATGACCCCATGGACGGCGACAGTTGGCTGTCTTGGATACCTATCGTTTTTCTTCTCTGCATGGCGGCGTATTTTGCCGTGGCAGAGACGGCCGCCACGTCCGTCAGCCGCATCCGACTCAAGACGCGGCTCGATCAGGGCGACCAGAAGGCGAAGAGAGCCCTTTACGTACAGGACAATTTTGACCGCGCAATTTCCGCGATCCTCATCGGCACGAATATCGTCCACATCTCCACCGCTACGCTCACAACGGTGCTCGTTACGCGCACCTGGGGCGCGAGCTGGGTGGCGCTTGGCACGATCGTGTGCACGATCGCGGTGTTTTTTGCCGGAGAGATGCTCCCGAGAGCATCGCCAAGCGCTGACAGTGAACGGTGCGCCCTTGCGACGGCGCCGTCCCTGTGCTTTTTTATGCGCATTTTTCGCGCCGCTGGCGAAGGCGCTTTCGCACATCGGCGAATTCTTCTCGAATCTCGCCAAGGGCGAGCCGGAGATCACCGTGACCGAGGATGAGCTCTACGACATCATCGAAACGATGACCGACGAGGGCGAGCTGCCCGAGGACCGGGCGGAGCTCGTCCACTCGGCGCTGGAGTTTGCGGACGTAACAGTCGAGCGCGTGTTCACGCCGCGCGTAGACGTTGCGGCGCTCGATGTGAACACGCCGCCGGAGAAGATCCTCTCGTTCATCCGTGAGCAGCGCCACAGCCGCCTGCCGGTGTACGAGGGCAGCATCGACAACATCATCGGCGTGCTGCAGATCCGCAAATACGTCCGTGTATATCTGCGTGAGAGGAAATACCCGGAGCTTCGCAGCCTGCTTGACGCGCCGTGCTTCGTGCACCAGAGCACGTCCATTGACGAGCTGCTCGAAGAGCTCAACCGGCAGAAGGTCTCTCTCGCCGTCGTCACGGACAACTACGGCGGCACGATGGGCATCGTGACCGTCGAGGACATCATCGAAGAGCTGGTCGGCGAGATCTGGGACGAGGACGACGTCGCGCAGGTCGAATTCCGCGCGCTCGGCGGCGATACCTACGAGGTCAGCGCCGACATGGACATGGAGGACCTTTTCGACGAGCTCGGCTACGACGATCCCGAGGATACCGACTGGGAGCACAAGCCCCGTCGGCGAGTGGGTGTATGAGCAGTTCGACATGATCCCCGCGCAGGGCGAGGCTTCCCCTGGCACCGGCTGAAGGTGACCGTGGAGGCCATTGACCACCGGCGCATCCGCAAGCTCCTCATCCGGCTTCTGCCCGAAGAGACGCAGGAAGGGGGGCGAGGAGGCATGACAACGTGGATCTATGTGCTTTTGATGCTCGTGCTGCTTTGCGGTTCGGCGTTTTCTCGGCTTCGGAAATGGCGCTCTCGTCGGCCAACCGGATGCGTCTTGCGTCCGCCGCCGAGGAGGAACCGCGCCGCCGGGATCGCCTGCAAGGTGATCGACAAATACGAAAACGCGCTCTCCGCCATTCTCATCGGCAATAACCTCTGCAACATCGGCTCGGACTCGATCGTGACGGTGCTCGGCATTGCGCTGCTGGGAGAAAAATATAACGGCTGGGTGTCGGTCCTCATTACGCTCTGCATGACGGCGATCATCATCGTGTTCTGCGAATCCGCGCCGAAGATCGCCGCAAAGAAAAAACGCGAACCGCTTTTCGATGACGGTCGCGCCGTTCGTACGTTTTCTTATGATCGTGCTCTCGCCGGTCATCTTCCTCGTTTCGCTGCTCATCCGTCTTATTACGCTTCCGCTCAAGGACGAGCACAGCGGCGAAAATACCGAGGAGGAAGCCGCCGCCGAGCTGCAGTCCATCATTGAGACCGTCGAGGATGAGGGCGTCATCGACGAGGACCGCAGCGAGCTTCTGCGCAGCGCGCTCGACTTTTCCGAGATCGCCGTCATGGACGTGATGACCGCGCGCGTGGACGTCGAGGCGCTCGATATTGACGACGACTGGCGCGAGCTTTGCTCTCGGGCGAGGATCTGCCGTATTCGCGCATCCCCGTGTATGAGGACAGCATCGACAATGTCATCGGCGTACTGTATCTCAACCGCTTTTACAAGGCGCTGCTCGACGATCCCGACGCGGACATCCGCAGCAACCTTATGAAGCCGCTGTATATCTATAAGACCGTGAAGCTGCCGGACGTGCTCGCGCAGCTGCGCAAAAACCAGCAGCATCTCGCCGTCGTCACGGACGAATACGGCGGAACGCTCGGCATCGTGACGCTCGAGGATGTGCTCGAAGAGCTTGTCGGCGACATCTGGGACGAGACCGACGAGGTCGAAGACGAGATCGTTGAACGGCCGGACGGCATGTATGAGATCGACGGCGATCTCCCCATCGGCGATCTTGCGGAGCTTCTGGACGTGACCGAGGAATCGCTCGACACCGCGAGCGCCACCGCCGGCGGCTGGACGATCGAGAAGTTCGGCGCGTTCCCCAAGGTGGGCGATACCGTGGAGGCGGACGGTCTTCGCGTAAAAAGGTGCTCGCCATGGGCGAGGACGGGCTTCGCGTGGAAAAAGATCCTCGTGGAGAAGCTGCCCGAGGATGAAACGGACGATTGACCGGGAGGGTTTACCCATTCAGGACTTGACGCAGAAAGAGAACGGGCGGTGCTCGCGGGACTCTCCGCATCGAGCATGGACGCCGAGGAGCGCTCCACCGAAATTTCGATGGAGGAGCTTGCCGCGCTCGTGGATACCGCGGGCGCGGACACGGTCGCCATGGTCTTGCAGACCCGCCAGTCGCCCGACCCGCGCAGCTTTCTCGGCGCGGGCAAATTGCAGGAAATAAAGGAGATCGTAACGAACAACGAGTGCGATCTCGTAGTCATCGACAACGAGCTCTCGCCCTCACAGGCGCGGGCGATCGAGGAAGAGCTCGGCGTGCGCGTCGTGGACCGGAGCGGACTCATTCTCGATATTTTTTCGCCCAGCGCGCCCGCAAAAAGGAGGGCCGGCTGCAGGTGCAGCTCGCGCAGTATGAATATCTGCTGCCGCGGCTGACCGGCATGTGGACCCATCTCAAGCGCCAGGCCGGTACGAGCGCGCCCATCGGCACGCGCGGCCCCGGCGAAACGCAGCTCGAGACCGACCGGCGGCATATCCGCCGGATCATCGAATCTGCAGGCCGATCTCGAACAGGTGCGCCGCGTCCGCTCGACGCAGCGCCGCCGCCGCGAGAAAACGCCATGCCGATGGTCGCGCTCGTCGGGTATACGAACGCCGGAAAATCCACGGTGCTCAACCGCCTGACGCGCTCGGACATCCCGGCGAACGACCGCCTTTCGATACGCTGGACACGACGACGCGCCGTCTCTGGCTGCCGGAGCTTCAGCGGGAGATCCTGCTCTCCGACACCGTCGGCTTCATCCGCAAGCTGCCGACGAATCTCATCGAGGCTTTCAAGGCCACGCTCGAAGAATTGCGGTACGCCGATCTCCTGCTGCACGTCATCGATGTTTCCGCGCCCGACTGGGAGGAGCAGGCGAAGGTCACCGACGCGCTCATCCGTGAGCTGGGAGCGTCCGCCACGCCGGTGCTGCGCATTTATAATAAGTGCGACGCGATCCCGGCGCTTACGGAGCTTCCCCACACGCGCGACGGCGTGTGCATTTCCGCGCGCACCGGCGAGGGCGTGGACACGCTGCTCGCACGCATCACGGAGGAGCTGAAGCAATGACGCCGTACCGTACCGCCGCCGGATACGGCGAGGCGGAATATGAGGACAAACGAAGCCGGTTTATCGGCCATATAAAGCCCGTGACATCGGAGAACGAGGCAAGGGCGTTCATCGACGAAATGCGCCGGACGTATGCCGACGCGACGCACAATGTTTTCGCCTACGTCCTGCGCGAGGGGAACATTCTCCGCTGGTCGGACGACGGCGAGCCGGGCGGCACGTCCGGCCAGCCGACGCTCGCCGTGCTGCAGGGCGCGGGGCTGACGGACGTCTGCTGCGTCACGACGCGCTATTTCGGCGGAACGCTGCTTGGCTCGGGCGGGCTCGTGCGCGCCTACTCCGCCGCGGCCCGCGCCGCGCTGCGCGAGGCGGGCACCGCCGTCATGCGCCCATGGCGGCGCGGGAGCTTTGCCTGCTCCTACGCCCGGTACGAACGGCTGCGCCGCCTTTTGGAAGAGCGCGGCGCGCGCGTTGAGGAAACGCTCTTCGGCGCGGAGGTCGAGATCGTTTTTTCCGCGCCCGGAGGCGCAGAGCGAGCTTTGTGACGCTCCTGCGCGACGCGACCGCCGGAGAAGCCGAGGTACGTCTCGGCGAGAGCGTTTTCCGCCCGGAGCGGGAGGAAGAATAATTTAAAAATTTTTCTCCGAAAAGTAGGGAAAATCGCGGGCAATGTCGTATATAAGTAATGCAGAGGTCTTCTGCATTACTTTTTCTTTGGTCAAAAGGCGCCGGAACCCCTTCGTCTTTTGCCTTCGGCAAAAATCCACCTCCCTATTAGGGGAGGCAAGTGGGGTTGCGTACAATTAACTTGCTCCCCTAACAGGGGGAGCTGGCAGCGGCAGAGCCGCTGACTGAGGGTTGCCATTTTATTAAATTTTTTTTTTTCAAGGAGGCGGAGCGCATGACTTGTCCGCGGCAGGAACGCGAGGAGCTGGAAAAATTCTGGTGGGTGACTTCGGCGTGCGCGCCGCCGATTCCCGCGGCCGCCGCCGCGCGGAGGAAGAGGACCCGTGCGCACATGCTTTCAGCGCGATGCCGACCGCATCACGCACTCGAAGGCGTTCCGGCGTCTCAAGCACAAAACGCAGGTCTTTCTCCAGCCGGAGGGCGACCATTACCGCACCCGGCTCACGCACACGCTGAGGTAACGCGCCTTGCGCGCACCGTCGGGCGGGCGCTGCGGCTCAACGAGGGATCTGTGCGAGGCCATCGCTCTCGGCCACGATCTCGGCCACACGCCGTTCGGCCACGCCGGGAGCGGGCGCTCAACGAAATTTACGGCCCCGGCTTCCGGCACTACGAGCAGTCGCTGCGCGTGGTGGACTGCATCGAAAAAAGGACGGCCGGGGCTCAATCTCTGCCAGGAAACGCGCATCGGCATTCTTGCCCCACAAAGGGCCATCGAGGAGAGCCGCGAGGCCGTCGTCGTGCGGCTGTGCGACCATGTGGCGTATCTGAATCACGATCTGGACGACGCGATGCGCGCCGGCATCGTCGCGGAGTCCGAGCTGCCGGAGATCATCGTAAAGCGGCTCGGCACGCGCAACAGCCGCCGCATCAACTCGCTCGTCGATAACATCATCCGGACGAGCGGCGCGGGAATGTCGGCATTTCGGACGATATGCAGGAAGTCTGGGACGTGTTCCACGAATTTCTTTACGACCGCGTGTACCACAACCCCGTCGCCAAGGGCGAGGAGGCCAAGGTCGAGAACATCCTGCGCGGCATCTGGGAGCATTACTGCCGGTATCCCGAGAAGCTGCCGGACGATTTCCGCGGCATTATGGAGCGCGACGGGCTCGAGCGCGCCGTGACGGACTATGTCTCCGGCATGACGGACGACTACGCGATCTATCAGTACGGCGAGATATTCATCCCCATGGCGTGGAGCGTGAAATAAGCGCTGCACAGCAAACGAAAGAAGCCCGGCCGGATGCTGGGCTTCCAACCAAAATTTATTGCAATAGGAGGCGGACGTATCATGGCATTTCCCGAACGGTTTCTCGACGAGCTGACCGAGCGCAACGACATTGTGGACGTGGTGAGTCAGTACGTCCGGCTGACGAAGAAGAGCGGGCGAACCTCTTCGGCCTGTGCCCGTTCCACAGCGAGAAAACGCCCTCGTTCTCCGTTGCGCCCGATAAGCAGATTTACCACTGCTTCGGCTGCGGCAAGGGCGGCGGCGTCATCAACTTCATCATGGAGATCGAAAATCTCTCGTTCCCGGATGCCGTGGCGTTTCTGGCGCGGCGCGCGAACATGCCTCTGCCGGAGGAAGCGCAGAGCGAGGATACGTCCCGCCGGGCGCGGCTGTTGAGCTCAACCGGGACGCGGCGCGGTTTTTCCATGATATGCTCAAATCGCCGCAGGGTGCCCCGGCACAGGACTATGTCCGCCGCCGCGCCATTTCTCCGGCGATGGTCACGCGCTTCGGTCTCGGCTTTGCGCCCGATTCGTGGGAATCGCTCGCGAACGCGATGCGCAGGAAGGGGTACAGCGATCAGGAGATGTTCGAGGCCGGCCTCGTGAAGCACGGCAAGTCCGGCGGCGTGTACGACGCCTTCCCGCAACCGCCTCATGTTCCCGGTCATCGATGTGCGCGGCAGCGTGATCGGCTTTTCCGGCCGCATTCTCGGCGACGGCGAGCCGAAGTACTTAAACAGCCCCGAAACGCCCGTTTTCAGCAAAGCCATAATCTTTTCGGTTTGAATCTGGCTAAAAAAGTCAAAAAACGGGTATATCATTCTCGTAGAAGGCAACATTGACGTCGTCTCCCCTGCATCAGGCGGGGTTTGACGGCGCGGTCGCCTCGCTCGGCACGTCGCTCACGCCCGAGCAGGCGCGGCTTATTTCGCGCTACACGAACGAGGTCGTTCTTTGCTACGACAGCGACGAGGCGGGAAAAAAGGCGGCCTCGCGCGGCATCGGCATTCTCGAAAAGCTCGATCTCAAGGTGCGCGTATTGCAGGTGCCGGGCGCGAAAGGACCCGGACGAGTTCATCAAGAAAAAACGGCGCGGACGCCTTCCGCAATCTCATTGACGCGAGCGCCGGACAGATCGAATACCGGCTGCGCGACGTGGAAGCGAAAAAACCCGCCCACGACCGACGAGGGGCGCGTGGACTATCTCAAGAGCGCGGCTTCGCTTCTGGCGTCGCTGCCGGGCGCGGTCGAGCGCGAGGTATACGCCGCGCGCGTGGCGGAAAAAGGCGGGCGTATCGCGCGCGAGGCGGTGCTGCAGGAGGCCGAACGGCTGCGCCGCCGCCGCATTGCCGACGCGAAAAAAGCGGGAAGCGCGCGACGCCGCCCGCCCCACGCAGACGGCGCAGCCCGCGCAGCCTCCATCCGGTACGACGATCCGCGCTCGGCGCGCCGAGGAAGGCCTGATCCGGATACTGTATCTCGATCCGGGCACGGCGAAGGGCAAGACCCCTGCCGCCGCCGGAGAGCTTTTCCTCTCCCGTGCTCGCGCGGCTCTACCGCGAGCTTCTGCGCCGCGTGCAGACCGGCGAGACGATCTCCATGGCGGTGCTGGCAGGACAGTTCACCGGCGACGAGATGAGCCACTTCACCTCGGTGCTCGGCGCGCCGGAGGACCTTTCCCACGCGGACAAGGCCATATCCGATTACATAGCCGTTATTACCGGACGCACGGAGGACGCCGAGGACGATCTCCGCGCGCTGGCGGAAAAATACAGAAAAAGACAAAAAGTTTTTGGAGGATAAACGATGAGCGAGCAGAAAGAAAAAGAACATGCCGGAAGAAAAGCTGCCGAGGCGAAGCTGCCCGAATCCGCGCCCGTCAGCGAGGGGAGAGACTCTTACGGCGCTGGCCGACGCCATTCTCGCGACCGACGAGCCGGAAGAGATCGCGGACGTTCCCGAGGATGACGAGCTTGGAGCCCACCCACGGCGCGCGCGGCAAGAAGGAAAAGCCGGAGGACACGCAGAAATCCGCGAGGAGCGCCTGTCCAACCTGATCGAAAAGGGCAAGAAGGCCGGAAAGCTGACGCTCAAGGAGATCGCGGACGTCATCGACGGGCTGAATCTCGCAGGAGCAGATGGACCGGTTTTACGATACGCTCGAAGAGCTGAACATCGAGACCGTCGGCGAGGATCTGCCGCCCATCGACGATGACGAACTCCTTCCCGCGCTCGATGAGCTCGAGGAGAGGGGAGATCGATGAGGTCACCAGAAGAAGAGATCGCCGAAGCCGACAGCATGGTGGATTCCTACTCGACCGACGACCCCGTGCGCATGTATCTCAAAGGAGATCGGCAAGGTCAGCCTGCTCACGCAGGAGGAAGAGATCGAGCTCGCCGTGCGTATGTCGCAGGGGCGACGAGGAGGCCAAGCGCCGCATGGCGGAGGCAAACCTCCGTCTCGTCGTGAGCATCGCCAAGCGCTATGTCGGCCGCGGCATGCTGTTCCTCGATCTCATTCAGGAAGGCAATCTCGGCCTTATCAAGGCGGTCGAAAAATTCGACCATACCAAGGGATTCAAGTTCTCGACCTATGCGACCTGGTGGATCAGGCAGGCGATTACCCGCGCCATCGCTGACCAGGCGCGCACGATCCGCATTCCGGTGCATATGGTCGAGACGATCAACAAGGTCATCCGCGTTTCCCGCCAGCTGCTGCAGGAGCTGGGCCACGACCCGAGCGCCGAGGAGATCGCCGCGGAGATGAACATCCCCGTGGAGAAGGTGCGCGACATTCTCAAGATCGCGCAGGAGCCGGTCAGTCTCGAAACGCCGATCGGCGAGGAGGAGGACTCCCATCTCGGCGACTTTATCCCCGACGAGGACGCCTCCGAGCCGAGCGAGGCCGCGAGCTTCTCGCTTTTGAAGGAGCAGCTCATGTCCGTGCTCGCCACGCTCACGCCGCGCGAGGAGAAGGTGCTCCGCCTGCGCTTCGGCATAGTGGACGGCCGCACCCGCACCCTGGAGGAGGTCGGCAAGGAGTTCAATGTCACCCGGGAGCGCATCCGCCAGATTGAGGCCAAGGCGCTGCGCAAGCTCCGCCACCCCAGCCGCAGCAAAGCTCCGCGACTTTTGAACTGAGACTTCTTTTAAGGAGGAAAAACCATGTTCCGACCCGTGCGAAAAAAAGAAAAATGAGATCAGCGCAGAAGCGGCAAAGCAGCTCCTGCACACGGAGCGCCAGGGCGTTTTCGCCGTGAACGGCGACGACGGCTACCCCTACGCCGTCCCGGTCAACTTCTTCTATGACGAGGAGGCCAACCGGATCTATTTTCACGGCTCCCGCGCCGGACACAAGATCGACTCCGTCCGCAAGAGCGACAAGGTCTGCTTCACCGTGTACGGCAACGAGACGATCCGGGACGAAGCCTGGGCGCCGTATATGCAGAGCGCCGTCGTGTTCGGACGCTGCCGCCTGCCGGAGTACGGCGAGGAGAGCATGGCGCTTCTCAAGAGCTTCGCCATGAAGTATTACCCCGAGGAGAGCATGGTGGACGCCGAGATCGCCGACGCCGGGAAAGCCGCGCAGATGTACGTGATCGACATTGAGCACATCAGCGGCAAGGAAGTGCAGGAGAAGTAAAACCCGATACATAAAATAGAGGAGAGTTCCGTTCTGCGGCGTTGCCGCGGAGCGGAGCTCTCTTTTCTAACACGTTCTTTATGCCGCCGGCGGGCGGGATATGATAAAATATTCTGTCAAATCGCGTCGAACGGAAGAGAGAGCCGATGCAGACCGATCGCGGAAAGAAATGGAACGAAATACGCATGCGCCTTTTTCAAAATGGTGTCGGTGGGCGTGGTGGACGATCCGATCAACCAGGGGTACGATATCGTCAGCACGCTGATGCTGATCGTGAATCTTATCGGGGCGTTTGCCAACACATTCGACGGCGTGCGCGCGCAGTACGCATCGCTCCTCGATCTCACCGAGGAGATCACGGTCGCCTTCTTCGCGCTCGACTATGCGCTGCGGCTCGTGACGGCAAAGTGCCTGTACCCGCAGCTCACCGAGGGGCGCTCTCTCGCCAAATACATGCTGTCCGCGGGGGCATCGTCGATCTTTTGTCGTTCCTGCCGTTTTATCTGCCGTTCTTTTTTCCCGAGCGGCGCGGCGGCGTTCCGGCTGTTCCGCGTGGCGCGCATTTTCCGCCTGTTCCGCATCAATGCGTATTATGATTCGCTCAACGTTATCACCGAGGTCATCGTCGGCAAAAAGCAGCAGCTTTTATCGTCGGTGTTCATCATCCTCGTGCTGATGCTCGGCTCGAGCCTGTGCATGTACTCGCTTGAGCACGACGCGCAGCCGGAGGTGTTCAAAAACGCCTTTTCCGGCGTGTGGTGGTCGGTATCGACGCTGCTCACCATCGGCTACGGCGACATTTATCCCATCACGCCCGCCGGAAAAGCGATGGGAATTTTCATCACGTTCCTCGGCGTCGGCATGGTGGCGATCCCGACCGGTATCATCAGCGCCGGATTCGTGGAGCAGTACACGCGCCTCAAGCGTCTCGGCGATTATGCCGAGGAAGAGGAGCTGCATTTCATCAAGACCGAGCTGCACCACGGCGATCTCTGGGTCGGGAAGACGGTGCGCGAGCTGCATCTGCCGCAGGGCGTGATCTCGCGGTTATCCAGCGCGGCGGCGATACGATCATCCCCCGCGGCGACGTGGCGCTCAAGGCCGGAGACCGGCTCGTCATCGGCGCCGAGCACCTGAAGGGCGACCGACCGGTCAATCTGCGTGAGATCACGCTGCGCAAAAACCACGACTGGAACGGCGTTGCCATCAAGGATATCGACCTTTCCCGCCAGTCGTTCATCGTTATGGTGCGGCGCGGGAAGAAGCTGATCGTACCCTACGGCAAGCTCGTCCTCGCCGAGGGCGACACCGTGATCCTATACAGCAAGGAAGCGCCGAGGCCGACGATCACATTCTGAAACAGGAAAACGGC
>VOFC01001246.1_pt1 | contig 42701 bp, 55 predicted proteins | sample 5384161 | NCBI WGS metagenome assembly VOFC01 (sample SAMN12384722, study PRJNA508395) | human gut metagenome | isolation source: healthy gut B | host: Homo sapiens
CATATATGAACCGAAGGTAATAAGGATACCCATGGCAATGGACAGTGAGTAGAACATCTGCCCCATGGCTGCCACAACCGTCATCCACGAGAAATTTTTAACATTTGGCACAAGGAAATACTTGACGCCCTCCATGGCTCCGGGTCTCGTAACTGAATATACTGCCACTATGACAGACAGCACTACAAGGCTTCGATGATCTCGCCGTGCTTTTTGTACTGCTTGAGCTCGGCGCTGGCCACGGTGAAGGAGACGGTGAAGACGCTGAGGCCGGAATTCAAGTACGCTGGATTCGACTCAATATCGTCGATGCGGATACCGAGCGCGCGGACAGTCGAGACGAAATCCGGCAGATCAAGCTTGTTTTTTAGTTCCAGGTGCACCTCGAAGTGGTTCGAGCGGTCTTTTAAGTGCGTCTCGAGCGCGGGCAGGCCGGACATGCTGCACAGCAGCGCGAAAAACAGCACCAGCGCCAGCGTATAAAGCCCCGCGCCGAGCGCCAGCCCCACGATGCCGCAGCACCAGAGGCCGACCGAGGTCGTAAGGCCCTTGATCTGGTTTTTGGAACTGAAAAGGATGGAGTTTCCGCTGATGGTCGTCATGCCGATGACGGCGGCCGCGGAGAGGAGCGGGATCGTGATGGGCAGAACATCCATAAGATATTGATCAATGAGCATCGTGGACGTACCGCGAGGCTCACAAGGATGAATGTGCGTAGACCGGCGGAGTGCCGCTTGCTCGAGCGCTCGCAGCCGATGATGGCGGCGAGCACCATACTGAGGCCAGCCGCAGAAAGATGGAGCCGAGCGTCAGCTCCTGCGCTCCACGGGCCGAGAAGCCCGGCAATCCAATCTGTTTTCATATGCTCTTACCTCCTGAGATAGAAAAATCTGCGCTGCGCCTGTGTCTGGGCCAGCTGCTCCTCTGCGGCCTCGGTAAAAGCGGCCTCTTCCTCCGACATGTCGCTGTCCAGTGCCGGAAGTTCCGCCTGAATTTTCTGGATGCGTTCGATGAGCAGCTGCACGTCGGATTTTTGTTCGCCGGTCTCGGTGACCTCCGCCACGACGGCGACGTCCTCGAGCTTGGTGGAATACGATTTGGATAAGTACAGCGCCAGCTTTGCGCAGCCGGGGCCGATGAGTTCATATAGGACGCTTGAAGCAAGGATAACGGTCTGCAGGTCGCTGCCCATCGCGCCGCCAAGCGTTCGGGCGCCAAGCGCCGCAAGGCCAATGGCTACGCCTGCCTGCGGGATGAGCGCAAGTCCCAGATAATTGCGCACCAGCCTGTCTTTTCTGACAAGCCGGCATCCGAGCCATGCGCCTGCGTATTTGCCAAGAATGCGCACAAGGAAATAACTTGCACCAATCACGAGCAGCGGTACGCCGTCCAGATTCCCGGACGAGGAGACCAGCGCATCGAGCTGGAACGACATGCCGGAGCGGACAAAGAACAGCAGCAGCAGCGGGGGGCTGAAATAGTTCAGCTGCTTGAAGAGTTATCATCGTCCGCAATATTTGTATAGACCGTGCCCATCACCATGCAGCCGAGCAGGGGCGAAAGATCCAGCAGCGCGCACACACCACAGAACGCGAACAGCAGCGCGACGGAGATGATCAGCTTATTGTCTTTTGAGCGCTTCTGCGGCATGAGAAGCTTCATAGAAAAGCCCGAAGATGCTGCCAAGCCCGACGACCAGCAGATTCAGCACCACTGGCTTGCCGAGCGTTTCGAATGAGAATCCGCTCACACCGCTTAAAGACGCCAGCGCGATGGAAATTGCGACCGAATAGAGGACCAGCCCCACCACATCATCCAGTGCCACGACCTGCAGAAGCGTATCGACGAAATCACCCTTTGCGCCAGTCTGCCGGATGGTCATCATTGTGGATGCCGGTGCCGTCGCCGAAGCGAGTGCAGCCAGCACGATCGAGAATGCCAGATCGAGCCGGAGCACGAAATACGTCAGGATAAAAATAAACACCGAAGCCAGAACCGCCTCCAAGACCGTGATCCAGACGACCTTCATGCCGTTTCTCTTCAGGATGTCGAGCTTAAAGAACTCGCCCGTTGAAAACGCAATGAATGCGAGGGCGATATCGGAAAGAAAATCTGTGCCGTCAATGATACGCTGCGGCACGAGATTCAGCACATAGGGGGCCGATGAGGATCCCGGCCAGAATATACGCCGTGACGTTCGGCAGCCGCGCGAGCTTGGTCAGCCGTGTCATCAGAAAGCCGGAAAACAGCATGAGCGCGACAGAGATGATCACACCGGCGACCGGGCTGGCCCCGGCGATCAGCGCAGACAGGTTCGTATCCTCACCTCATTTCATTTTTGGTAAATGCATTGTACCACAGGAGCCGGAAATCTGCAAGCATTCCGGATACGGTGAAATTTCCGGGCATTTTCCGGGAAGTGCGCAGAAAAGGCTTGCAAACGGGCCGCGGAACCGATACCATATACAATAAGAGTATGCAGGGGAGGGACGGCGTATGATCCGGACGGTCGGGATCGTCAGCTTGTCGAGCGGGATCCTGGGCGAGCCGTTTGTGCAGCATGAGGTCCGACTCGGCCTTGCGCGCCTGCAGGACTACGGCCTGCAGGTCCGGTTCCTGCCCCACGCCCGCGCGGGGCTCGAGGCGCTGCGTGCACATCCGGAATGGCGGGCGGAGGATCTGCTGCAGGCGTTCCGGGACCCGGAGATCGATCTGATCCTCTGCGCCATCGGCGGCGACGATACCTACCGGCTCGCGCCGTATCTGTTTGAGACCGGTGAACTGCAGCGGGCCGTGACGCAGAAGCCCTTCCTCGGTCTTTTCCGACACCACGATCGACCATTTCATGCTCCGCAAGGTCGGGCTGCCGACGTTTTACGGGCAGGCGTTCCTCCCGGACGTCTGCGAGCTGAGCCGGACGATGCTGCCCTACACCCGGCAGTATTTTGAGGAGCTGCTGACGACCGGCCGCATCCGCTGCATCCGGCCGAGCGATACCGTGTACGAGAGCCGGAAGAACTTTGGCGAATCGCAGCTCGGCACGCCGCTCGCGGCAAAGAAGCTTGGCGGCTTCCGCCTGCTGCAGGGCAAGCGGGCAGTTTTCCGGCGAGATCCTCGGCGGCTGCATCGACAGCATCTTTGACATGTTTGACCCCGCGCGCTATGCGGATATGCCGGAGATCTGCCGGAAATACGGGCTGTTCCCGGCAAAAGAGGAATGGCGGGGCAGGATCCTGCTGCTCGAGTCGAGCGAGGAACAGATGGCGCCCGCGAAATACAAAAAGGCGCTGGAATACCTGAAGGACGCCGGGGTGTTCGCCGCGGTCAGCGGCGTGCTGGTCGGGCGGCCGATGGACGGCGTATGGCAGGCGGAATATGAGCAGCTGCTGCGGCAGGTGATCGATGATCCGGCGCTGCCGGTCGTGTGCGGGCTGAACGTCGGCCACGCGCTGCCGCGCTGCATCGTGCCGCTCGGGGTCCCGGCGCGGGTGGATGTACAGGCACAGAAGATCGAATTTTTTATGAACTGCCGGGATGGCAGGATAGGGAGGCAGTTTTATGCATGCAGCCGCTTCGGCGGGCTCAAGCAGATGGAGCCCGTTGACAAGGAGGGACACAGCATCATTGACTTTTCGATGTACGACGCAAGACGCGCGGGGTTCCGCGATCTTGTCTTTATCATCAAGCGCGAACACGACGCGCTCTTTCGCGAACGCATCGGAAACCGCATGGAGAGGTTTTTTAACGTGGAATATGTCTATCAGGAGTTGACAGATATCCCGGCGGGCTGTGAGGTCCCGGAGGGGCGGATCAAGCCCTGGGGGCACGGGGCAGGCCATTGCCTGCTGCCGGAACGTGCTGCACGGGCCGTTTGCCGTGATCAATTCCGATGACTTCTACGGACGCACAGCATTCAGCGAGATCTATGAGTTCCTCCGCACGAACGAGGATCCGCACCAGTACGCCATGGTCGGCTATCGGGTGCGCAATACCGTGACGGAGTTCGGCTCCGTGGCGCGCGGCGTGTGCGAGGTGCGGGATGGGATGCTCGTCGACATCGTCGAGCGCACGAAGATCTACCAGCGCGGCGAGCACGCCGTCTACACCGAGGACAACGAGACCTTCATCGATCTGCCGGGCAACACCATTGTCTCCATGAACATCTGGGGCTTTACCCAGCCGATGGGCACGGAGCTCTGGCAGCGGCTGGAGACGTTCTTTGCGGAGGATGTGCCGCAGGACCCGCTGAAGCGCGAGTTCTATCTCCCCGTCGCCGTCAACGCCCAGCTGCAGGCGGGCACGGCCCGCGTGCGCGTGCTGCCCTGCGAGGAGGTATGGCACGGCGTGACCTACCGCGAGGATCTGGCCTCCGTCAAGGAAGCGATCTGTGCGCTCAAGGCCGCCGGCGTCTACGAAGAACGCCTCTGGCCGGACACAAAAGATTGAGAGGAAACAACATGCAGTATCTTGGGATCGAAGCAGCGCTCAAAAATCAGCCGCTGCTGGACCCTGCGTTCATCCCCTTCGGCGTCTGGCGCAGGGAATATGAAAAAGAGGCGTCGCGCCCGTTCGCCCTCGCGGTCGAGCGCGACCACGGGGCTGTCTCCGTGTTTGAGACGAAGCTGCGCGGCGAGGATTTCGCCGAGGCCAATTACCGCTACATCGAGCGCTTCGTGAAGCTGCTTCTTTGGAGCGCGGGCGGCCTTCGCGTCTGGCTCTGCGGCGACGATGCGCTGGCAAAGCGCCTGCAGGCGGAATACTGCCCGGAGGGACGGCGTGCGTTCGACGTGGGCTTCATGCAGGACGTGTTTGAGGTCCCGTTCGAGATCGTCGTCTGTGACTGGGCGCACCTGCCCAAACCGAACGAAAAGCCCATCCGTGTCGGCGGCCACACCAACGGCTGCCGCATCGGCTTTGACGCCGGCGGCTCCGACCGCAAGGTCTCCGCTGTCATAGACGGCGAAACGGTCTACTCCGAGGAGGTCGTCTGGCATCCCAAGACCTCGGAGGATCGCAGCTACCAGTATGACGGCATCGTCAGCGCTTTCAAGACCGCCGCTTCCAAGCTGCCGCGGGTCGACGGCATCGGCGTCTCGTCCGCGGGGACGTTCGTGGGCAACAGCCCGATGGTCTCCTCGCTGTTTCTGAAGATCCCGCGCGCGCAGCGCGAGCAGGTCAAGTCCATCTATGACCGCGCAGCCAAAGGAGATCGGCGACGTGCCGATCGTCGTCGCCAACGACGGCGATGTGACCGCGCTCGCGGGCGCGATGAGTCTGCAGGACGGCTGCGTCATGGGCCTTGCCATGGGTACGAGCGAGGCGGCCGGGTACATTGACGCAACGGCGATCTGCTCGGCTGGTTCAACGAGCTGGCGTTCGCGCCGGTCGATCTGAAGCGAAACGGCCATGCCGTCGACGAATGGTCCGGCGACCGGGGCGTGGGCTGCAAGTATTTCTCGCAGGACGCCGTCATCAAGCTCGCGCCCGCCGCGGGCATCGCACTGGACGGGGGCTGACCCCCGCGGAGAAGCTCAAGACCGTACAGGCGCTGGCCGAGGGCGGCGACGAGCGGGCAAAGGACATTTTCCGCACCATCGGCGCGTATCTGGCGCATACGGTGCCGCTCTATGAAATGACATATGATATCCGGCACCTGATCGTGCTTGGCCGCGTCGCCTCCGGCGTGGGCGGCGAGCTGATCGTGGGCGAATGCTGCAGGATCCTGCGGGAGGAATACCCGGCGCTCGCCCAAAAGGTGCAGGTCATGCTGCCGGATGAGAAATTCCGCCGCGTCGGCCAGTCGATGGCCGCGGCCAGTCTGCCGGAGGTTCCCGATGCTGTTTAAACATGCAGAAATTTTCACGCCGCAGGGCTTTGCCCGCGGCGCATTCACCGTCGAGGACGGGCGGTTCGGCGAGATCCTGCCGCAAAGTCCCGATATGCCGGGCACGGATCTGGCGGCGCGCGCGTGATCCCCGGTCTGATCGATATCCATAACCACGGCAATTCCGGCGCGGATTTTTCCGACGGCGACCCGGACGGCATCCGGACGATGGCGCGCTATCTGGCAAAAACGGCGTCACGTCGTTCGCGCCCGCGTCGATGACGCTGCCGTATGACGTGCTCGCGCGCGCGTTCCGCGCGGCGGCGGACTACAACCGCGCCGCGCACCCCGGCTGCGCCCGCCTGATGGGCATCCAGATGGAGGGGCCGTTCTTCTCCGAGAAGAAAAAGGGCGCGCAGAACGGCGCGTACCTCCGTCTGCCGGACTTCGAAGCGTTCCGCGCGCGCTCTACGAGGCCAGCGAGGGACTGCTGCGCATCGTGGACGTGGCGGCGGAGCTGCCGGGCGCAGTGGACTTTGCCGCGCAGGCCGCGAAGCTCTGCACGGTCTCCATCGCGCATACCGACTGTAGCTATGAGGATGCCGCGGCGGTCTTCGCCGCCGGGGCCCGCCATCTGACGCACCTGTATAACGCTATGCCCGGCATCCACCACCGCAAGCCCGGCCCCATCGGTGCGGCCTCCGAGCGGGAGGATGTGATCGCGGAGCTCATCTGCGACGGCCAGCACGTACACCCGAGCGCCGTGCGCATGGCCTTCCGCCTGTTCCCGGGCAGGATCTGCCTCATCTCCGACGCGCTGCGCTGCTGCGGCATGCCGGACGGGCAGTACATCCTCGGCGGGCAGAACGTGTGGCTGGAAAACAATCTGGCCCGGCTGGCCGACGGCACGATCGCGGGCTCGGCCACGAACCTGTATCTGTGCATGCAGAAGGCGATCTCCTTCGGCATCCCGATGGAGCAGGCCATCCGCTCCGCGACCATCATTCCCGCACGCCAGATCGGCCGCGAAGCCGAGATCGGCTCCATCGAGCCCGGCAAGCTCGCCGACTTCGTCGTCTGCGCCCCCGACCTGACCCCCAAAGCCGTCTACCTCGGCGGCGAGATCGTAGAATAAACAAGCTGTACTTCCGGCGGCACCCCCCAAGGCTCCCCTTCCAGGGGCCGATTCCCCCCTATCGGGAAATGTCCCGAAGGGACAAAAGGTAGGGATGCTGTCAGCCGAAGGCTGACTGAGAGGTCGTCGCAGATTCGCATGAAAACCCAAACCGCAAATTTAGTTTGCGGTTTGGAAAGGAAGAAACGGGCTCAGAGGAAAAGAGACTCCGCGAACAGCGGGGACTCGTTCCGTCGAGGCCGGTTCTGACGCGCCTCCGGCGGCCCTATCTTTTCCCTTGCGCGGGAAAAGATAGGGGAGAAAAGGGCGCTTGGACGCGTTTGGTGCTTTCTGCCTCTGAATTCAGGTAGGAACCTATCTTTTAGGCGTCGTTCCACTCGATGGTCACCTCACGTATGTCTGGCTACGCGCCGCCTGATACGGTACAACAGATTTGTGGGCGGTTGCGGTTGAATATTTGCAGTCAATAGAAGGTGCAGACCGGATTTGCTGGTCTGCACCTTTTTGCGGGGAAGCTTTTCTTTGTTTGCTTCGCACCTTGTAGGGGCGGGGCTCTGCTCCGCCCGCTGGTGCAGATTTGGTCGGAGGGCACGGGAGCCTACAGAATGCACCCCATGCGTCGCTGGAACGTGCGCAATAAGACAATATAAAACCAGCCGCAGACATTCGTCTGCGGCTGGTCCTTATGCCTGCTGTGTCTCGAAATACGCGCGGAGGCCGGTCAGGAGGGCAATCTGGTCGCCGGGGTCGGGAGGCCGGAGACGGCGGCGACGCCGATCACGCTTCCGCCGCGGATGCGGATGGGGAAGGCCCGCTGCACGCGGCGGTCGCTGCGCGGCAGCAGCCAGTCACGCTCGAGATCCTCGTGGTTCACTTCCAGCTCGTAAAAGGCGCGCTGGGAGCTTTTTTCAAGCAAGTTCACCAGATTCCGCTTGCGGCGCAGCCACTGCTCGTGGTACGCGCCGGTGCCGTCCGGGTAGTAGCGGAAGACGATGACGTGGTTGACCTCGATCTCCACGGCGAGCGGCGCGCCCATCTGCTCACAGGCGCTGACCAGCGCGTGGCCGAGCTCCCAGGCGTCGCGGTGCGAAAAGTGGGTGAACTGATAGGTCTGCTCGTCGCGGATGCAGGCATGCAGCGCTTCCTGGCTCATGGCGTCAGCCCTGGCCATAGTAGGCGTTCGCGCCGTGCTTGCGCAGATAGTGCTTGTCGAGCAGGACCTGCGGCATGGGGCCGGCGGCGGGATTGAGCATCTTCGCGTGGAAGTTCATGAACGCGACCTCCTCGAGGACGACGGCGTGATAGACGGCCTCGTCCGCGTCCTTGCCCCAGGTGAACGGGCCGTGGTTGTGGACGAGCACGGCGGGGATCTGCGCCGGGTCGATGCCGCGGCGGCGGAACTCCTCGATGATGACAAGGCCGGTGTTCTTCTCATAGGCGTCCCGGATCTCCTCGGGGGTCATGCTGCGCGTGCAGGGGATCTGGCCGTAGAAATAGTCGCCCTGGGTGGTGCCCATGGCCTCGATGCCGACGCCCGCCTGGGCGAAGCTGGTGGCCCAGCGGCTATGGGTATGGACGATGCCGCCGATCGAGGGGTAGGCGCGGTAGAGCTCCAGATGCGTCGGCGTGTCGGATGAGGGCTTCAGACGGCCCTCGACGCGCTCGCCGGTCTCAAGACTCACGAGGACGATATCGTCGGCGGTCATCTCGTCATATTCCACGCCCGAGGGCTTGATGGCGATGAGGCCGCTCGCGCGGTCGATGGCGGAGACGTTGCCCCAGGTGAAGGTGACAAGATCGTGCTTCGGCAGCTCCAGATTGGCCTTCAAAACTTGTTCTTTCAGTGCTTCGAGCATAGTGTTCTTCCTTTCTTGCGGCGTCAGAGGATCATTTCGGTCCGTTTGATGATGTGGTTCTGATAAACTTCGTTCAGTTCGACAAAGTAGCCGCTCCAGCCCCAGACGCGCACGATGAGATTGCGGTAGTTTTCCGGGTGCTTCTGCGCGTCGAGCAGCCGGTCGCGGTTGACGGCGTTGATCTGCATCTGGTGGCCGCCGAGGTCCATGTAGCTCTTGACGAACATGGCGCATTTGCGGATGGCATCGTCATTGCGGAACATGGTGTCGGACAGCTCGATGGTGAGCGGACCGCCGTTGGCCACGCGCGTCAGGTGAGGCTTGGCGAAGGATTTGATGATGGAGATCGGGCCTTCGCACCGGGCGAAAAGCGACGGGGAGTAGTTGCAGGGCAGCGCCTCATGCGCGCTGCGGCCGTCGGGGGAGGCGGGCGCCTCTTTGGAGTGCCAGATGTAATACATGGCGGAGGCCGTGCCGGCGCGGAAGCAGCCGCCTCGGTCGTTTTTCTTGCCCTCCAGCGCGTCGGCGTACCAGTCGAGCAGCTGCACGGCGATGGAATCGACGAAATCGTCGTCATTGCCGAACTTCGGGCCCTCATAGCGGAGCATGTTCTGCTCGCGCTCGTAGCCCTTGAAATCGGCGTGCAGCATGTCGAGCATCTGCGCGGGCGTGAAGGTCTTCTCGTCATAGACGTATTTGCGGATGGCGGCCATGGAGTCGGCCGCGGTCGCCAGACCGTCGCCGTGGAAGCCGTAGTTGTTGTACTTGCCGGGCGCGGAGATGTCGCGCATCTGCTCGAGGCAGTCCGGGCACATGAGGCTCACGAGCGGAGACGGCTCCTTGTAGACATTTTTCGTGCCCGCCATGAGCGTTTCGGCCTGCGCGGCGATGTTTTTCTGCACGAGCGCGGCGAAGGCATCGTACGTGTTACACGCGGGCAGCTGCTCGCAGGCGTCCTGCACGGACTTGAGGAAGTTCAGGCTGTCCCAGTTGACGAGGTCCATATAGCCGGGCACAAGGATCTCCCAGCAGGCGGCCAGGGGTGTAGTTGTACGCGTCGGCTTTGTCGTAGCCCCAGCGCAGCAGCGCGGGGACGACGATCTCGTCGTTCGTGTACTGCGGGAAGCCGAGGCCCTTTTTCGTGAGCGTCGTGGCGAGCTCATAGACGGAAAGCGGCGTGTTCTTGTGTACGCGTAGGTTGACCTTCGGGTCGATGAGGCACAGATCGCGGCTGGCGAGCAGGCAGAGCTCGGAAAGCTCGTTATAGGCGTCGGAGCCGTCTGCGTTCGAGCCGCCGAGGACGATGGTCTGGCCGTTGTCGCCCTGCTGGATGCCGATGTAAAGGTCGCTGTCGCGGTTGCAGGAGATGAAGAACTCCTCGAGCTGCTCGAGTGCCTCATCCTTCGTCAGCAGGCCCGCATCCACGTCATGCCCGTAATAGGGATACAGGAACTGGTCGATGCGGCCGAGGGTATTGTGGTAGTTGCCGTTGCACCACATGGCGTAGTGCAGCAGGCGCAGAAACTGCAGCGCCTCGAGAAGCGTCCGGGGCGCGTTGGCCGGGATCCAGGCGAGCATGTCGGCGACGGTCTGGTTGCCGACGCGGACGGCCTCTTCCCGGTAGCGGGCGGCGAAGGCTGTGACGAGGTCCAGCACGTCCAGCATGGCCTGCAGAAATTCCTTCTGCTCCGGCGTCTGGGCGGCTTCCAGCTGCGCGCGGATCTTTTCCGCCTTTTTGGTAAAGCCGTCGGCCATCAGCATGCCGTAATCCGGGCACATGTTGAACACGCGGCCGTTTTCGTGGAAGGCGTGGGTCTCGTGCAGCTTCTGGTCCTCTTCTTCGGTGTGAATCTCCGGGATGGTGCGCACGGTGCGCAGCAGCGTGATGCGCTCGTCGGGGAAGACGACCGGCGTCTCCTGCGCGAGGACATAGCGCAGCCGTCCGACGGAGCGCTGCATGTCGTCGAGCCCCTGCGCGGCGAATTGCGCGGCCAACGCGTGAGGGTCCTCCGCGGGCTTGCGGTAGGCGTGGTGCGATTTGTCACGGACAAAGAAGTCCAGCTGCTTCTGAATATGTTCGGTTTTCATAAAAGCCCCTCCTGTGTGATTCAAAGTGCATGAAAATCAGGAATATTAACGTTAATATTATCATACACGATGGGGAACAGGTTTGTCAACTACAGATGCGTGCAGGCGATGCCGTGAGCGAGGAAGATCCCGGTGTTGAGGTTCGGAGCGGCCGCGGTGTCGAACTCCGGCCGGTACTGCCGGCCGACCATGGCGTATTTTGCGCCCGCCGTCACATGGTAGGGCAGCAGCTCGACCTGCTCGAGCGCGGGCGCGTCCGTCAGGCGCAGGGCGGTCTGTTCAAAATTTTCATCCGAATCGTTGACGCCCGGGATAACCGGGATGCGGATGCGAAAGGGCTTGCCGCTTTTTTCAGCCGCTCCAGATTTTCCAGGATCGGCTCGTTCGGCACGCCGGTGTAGTGCCGGTGCCGCTCCGGGTCCATGAGCTTGAGGTCCATCATGACGTAGTCTACGCGCGCAAGCACGGCGGAAAAAGACTGCTTGCTGCTGCAGTAGGCGCTGGTCTCGATGGCGCGGTGCATGGCGGCGGTGCGGTCCAGCACTTCCAGGAGAAATTCCGGCTGGCCGGTCGGCTCGCCGCCGGAGAAGGTGATGCCGCCGCCCATGGCGGTCAGATAGTCCTTGTCGCGCAGGAGCTTTTCGGCGAGCGCCGAAGCCTCATAGCGCGTGCCGCATAGCTTCCGCAGCCCCTGTGGGCAGGCGCGGATGCACCGGCCGCAGGCCGTGCAGTGCTGCCCGCCGTTTGGGCAGGCGCGGACGCAGGCGCCGCAGTGCAGGCAGTTGTTGTCGGAGACCATCAGCTGCGGCTCATAGCTGAGCCCTTCCGGGTTGTGGCACCACATGCAGCGCAGGGGGCAGCCCTTCAAAAACACCGTCGTGCGGATGCCGGGGCCGTCGTAGACAGCCAGCTGCTTGATATCGAATACGGTTCCGGTGACCATCCTGCGCCTCAGCCCTTGACGTGGCGGACTTCAAATTCCCGCAGATCCTTGTAGAGCTGGTACTGCTTCTGATAGTAGGCGTGGCGCTCGGCGTCGGGGCGGGAGGCTTCGCCGTAGCGGACGAAGCGGGCAGCAAGGGCCGTCCGGTCTTTCTCGCCGGTTGCGGCGGCAAGGCCGAGGATGGCGCTGCCAAGCGCACCGGCCTCCTCGGCCAGCGTGGGCAGCAGCTCCGCGTTCAGGATATCCGCCTTGATCTGCCGCCAGACGGGCGACTTCGCGCCGCCGCCCGCAGCAAAGAGCGTCGTCGGGCGAATGTCGTATTTGGCAAGCTTTTCGAGGTTATACCGCATCTCGAAGGTCAAGCCTTCGAGAATGGCGCGGTAGAGATCAGCGGGCGAGGTGTGCATTGTAACGCCGTAGATCGTGCCGCGCGCACCGGTCAGCACATCCGGCGTGCCGCCCATGCCCTGCAGGAAATGGTAGGACAATCAGCCCCGTCGGCTCGGGCGGGCACGTTTCGTTCAGAATGTCGTAGACGGAGCAGCCGCGTTCCTTCGCGGCCTGCTTGAGATAAAACGCCAGCGAATCGCGGTACCAGCGCACAACTGCGCCGCCGGAGATATTATAGGCGTAGGTCACATAGCCCCGCCCGTCCAGATACGGGACACAGGCGTAATTTTCACGCTCAAACTCCAGCGTTTCCGGGATAGCTGCGAACAGCGGGCAGATGCATTCGACCGTACCGGTCGTATCGACGGCTTCGCCGGGCGCGGCCACGCCGCAGCCAAGCGCGTTGACGATCTGGTCGTGCGAACCGATGACGACCTTGACGCTCTGCGGCAGGCCGAGCGCGGAGGCAGCCTCCTGCATGAGCGTTCCGGCGCACGAGCCGGTCGGCAGGACGGTCAGGGAGCGTGGCAGGGTCGATTCCGCAGGCGCATGTCAACTCGTCCGACCAGCAGAGCTTCCGCACATCGAAGAGAATGCTGCGGCAGGCAAGGGAGTAGTCCGCCACGCTCTCACCAGACAGGCAGAAGCAGATGTAACTTGCGACAAATAGGAACTTCCACACCGGGCGCGGGGCCGTGCGGAGCGTATAGAGCATCTTGGCCAGCGAGTACGACGCGTCCGGCAGGACGCAGGTGATGCGCATGAACTTTCCGCGCCGATAGAATTGACGAGGTCGGTGAACGCGCCGCTTTCGGTGTTGGCAAAGTAGAGAATAATATCGCTCAGCGGCTGGCCGTGCTGGTCAACGGGAACGAAGGACTCGCCGAAGGAGGAGACGGTGATGGCCGCGACCTGCTTCGCGTCCTCCAGCTTTTTGACGCAGTCGGAGATTACGAAGAAGACGCTCTCGCGCAGCGCCAGCGCGTCCAGGTTCACCTCGCCGGGCTTCGTAGGATATTCGCGGTAGGAGATGGCGATCTGCTCGCCGTTATCGCGGAAGGCGACGCATTTGCAGCCGGTTCCGCCGATGTCAATGCCAAGACTGATCATAGCGGGCCTCACTTTCTGACGCCGAAGCGGTAGATCGTTGTTTCATGCAGCTGCTCGCCGCGGCGCAGGACTGGCGAGGGGAACGCGGGCTGGTTGATCGCGTCGGGATAGTGCTGCGTTTCGAGGCAGAAGCCGCCATAGGGGCCGTAGTGCGCGCCGCCCTTGCCGGTGCGGTCTGACAGGAAGTTGGCGGTGTAGAGCTGCACGCCCTCGAGCGTCGTCTCGACGTCCATCACGATGCCGGACTTGTCGCCCGCGGCCTCGGCGACCTTGCGCAGGCCGCTGCCGTCCAGGCAGAAGTTGTTGTCGTAGCCGCCGAAGGGCTCCAGCAGCGGATCATGGATGCCGCTGCCGATCGTCTTCGGGGCGCGGAAATCCATGCAGGTGCCGTCCACGGGGTGATCTCGCCGGTCGGCATGGTATGCTCGTCCGCGGGGGTGAAGGCGGAGGCCTGCAGCTGCAGGGTATGGCCGAGAATGTCGCCGCTGCCGTGGCCGTTGAGGTTAAAGTAGGCGTGGTTCGTAAAGTTGGCGACGGTATCGCGGTCTGACACGGCGCGGTAGTCGATGTGCAGGCCGTTTTCGTCGTCGAGCGTAAAGGTGATGGCGACCTCCATCCGGCCGGGGAAGCCCTCTTCGCCGTCGGCGAGCACGGTGGTGAATTCCACGCTGTCCTCGCGGCAGGTATAGCCCAGATCTTCTTGTCGAAGCCGCACAGACCGCCGTGGAGCTGATTTTTGCCCTCGTTGACGGTGAGTGTATAGCGGCGGCCGTTCAGGCAGAAGGCGGCCCCGGCGATACGGTTGCCGTTGCGGCCGATGCAGGCGCCGAGATATCCGCGGTTGACCTCGTAGTCGGCGGCCCGGTCATAGCCGAGCAGCACGTCGGTCATCCGGCCGTCCTTGTCCGGGACGAGGATCGACTGGATCGTCGCGCCGTAGGACAGCAGCGCGACACGCATGCCGTTGGCGTTTTCCAGCGTGATGGAGGCGACGGAGCCCTTGGAGCAGGGCGCGGCTTTTTGAATGGTGACCATGGTGAATTGTCCTTTCTTCATATCAAATGAGGGGCGCGTTGCAGCAGCAACGCGCCCCCTGAAGATCCTGCTGCGCAGCGGACGTTTATGCCCGCTGCCCCTGTATCCAGTATAATTGGATACAGCGCATTTGTAAAGAAACCGCAGCGATTTTATTTTTTAGCAACGTACTTCTGCACGTCGATGGCGACGGCGATGATGATGATCGCGCCGCGGATGATGTACTGCAGATATGCGTTGACGCCGAGGAAGTACAGGCCATAGTTGATCGCCTGCAGGATGATCGAGCCGATCACGACGCCGGGGACAGTGCCGATGCCGCCGTTGAAGGAGACGCCGCCGATGACGCAGCCCGCAATGGCGTCGAGCTCGTAGTTGATGCCGGTCGCGGTGCCGACGGACTGGATACGGGCGCCCTCGAGAAAGGAGGCGATGCCGTACATCAGACCGGCATACAGGAACACGCCCATGATGGTCTTCGTGACGGAGACGCCGGAAACCTCAGCCGCCTCGGAGTTGCCGCCGACAGCGAACATATTCTTGCCGAATCGGGTCTTATTCCAGACGAGCCACGTCAGAACGCCCAGCAGCAGGAAGATGATAACCAGATACGGGAGCTTGAAGCCGAAGATATCGATCGAGCCGGTTGCGAGCGCCAGATAGCGCTGCGTCAAGAGAGGACAGCGCCTGCGTGGAGCCGGAGGGCTGGTTCTCGATGTAGATGCAGCACAGACCGTAGGAGATCAGCTGCGTGCCAAGGGTAACAATGAAGGGGTGCATGTGGAGCTTGCCATGCCGAAGCCGTTGAACGCAGAGATGATGACCGCGATGGCCACGCAGGCGAGGAACGGCAGGATCAGGGGCAGCGGCTCTGTGATGCTGGGATAGTATCTCGAAGCGAACGTGACCGACTGCAGCATGGAGGCTGCGACAGCCGCACAGAGGCCGAGCACACGGCCGACGGACAGGTCGGTACCGGCAAGAATGATGATGCCTGCGACGCCGTAGGCCAGAATGCCCTTCGTGGAAGCCTGCTTCAGGATGGAGATCAGGTTGCCGACGGAGAGGAAGTTGGGCTTGATCGCAACGATCACAACAAGGAGCAGAAGCAGGATGATATACAGTGCGTACTTGAGCAGCGTATCCTTCAGCTTCTGCGGGTTCATTTTCTTAGAATTCGTCATTTTCTCAACCTCTTTATACATATTGCGCAGCCAGACGCATGATGGTTTCCTGCTCATTTTCAATACCGCCGAAGTCCTTGCCGCGTTCGAGGATACCGGCCATATGGCCGTTGCTCATAACAAGGATGCGGTCGCAGATCCCGATCAGTTCCGGCATTTCGGATGAGACCATCATAACAGCCTTGCCCTGCTTGGCAAGCTGCAGGATCAGTTCGTAAATCTCGTACTTAGCGCCGACATCGATGCCGCGCGTCGGCTCGTCAAGGAGCAGAACCTCAGGATTCGTCAGCAGCCAGCGGCCAAGAATGACCTTCTGCTGGTTGCCGCCGGAGAGGTTCTTGATGAGCGTTTTCTGCGACGGCGTCTTGATGTGCATGGAGGAAATGGACCAGTCCGTGTCGGCGGTCATTTTTTTATCGGAAAGCAGCGGGCCCTTTTTATAGGAACCGAGGTTTGAAATTACGGTGTTGAACAGAATGCTGGCATAGGGGAAGATGCCGGTTGCGCGGCGTTCCTCTGTCAGCATGGCGAAGCCGTTTTTGATGGACTGGCGCGGCGTTTTGTTGGGAATGGGCTTGCCCTTGAGCTTGATCTCGCCGCTCTCCACGCGCCATGATGCCGAAGATCGTGCTCAGAAGTTCCGTTCTGCGCGAGCCGACCAGACCGGCCACGCCGAGCACCTCGCCCGCGCGAAGCTCGAACGAAACGTCCTGACAGGTGGGCATGTATTTGCCGGTCAGGTGCGAAACCTCCATCAGCACGTCGCCGGGAACATTGTCCTTGGCCGGGAAACGGTTGGTCATCTCGCGGTTGACCATGCGCTTGATGATATCGTCGGTCGAGAGGTTTTCCGTCTTGTCGGTGGAGATCCACTGGCCGTCGCGCATGATGGTGACTTCGTCGGAAATACGCTTGATCTCGTCCATCTTATGGGAAATATAGATAATGCCGACACCCTGCTCACACAAGCGGCGCATGATGCGGAACAGATGCTCGACCTCCTCGCTGGTCAGCGAAGATGTCGGCTCGTCGAGCACAAGGATCTTTGCGTTATAGGAAACTGCCTTTGCGATCTCGAGCATCTGACGCTGAGAAACGGCCATGGTGCCGATGATCGCCTTCGGGTCAACCTTGATCTCCAGATCGTCCAGAACGGCCTTGGTGTCGTTGTACATTTTCTTGTGGTCAACCAGTCCGGCCTTCAGTGGGAACCGGCCCAGCCACATATTTTCCATGACGCTGCGGTAGAGCACCTGATTGAGTTCCTGATGCACCATGGCTACGCCGTGATCGAGGGCGTTGCGCGGGTTGGTGAAATTGATCTCCTTGCCGTTCATCCGGATGGAGCCCGCGTCTTTTTTATAGATACCGAACAGGCACTTCATGAGCGTCGATTTGCCGGCGCCGTTCTCGCCCATCAGAGCGTGGATGGAGCCGGGACGCAGCTGGAGCTTGGCATGATCCAGCGCCTTGACGCCCGGGAACTGCTTTTCGATATCGAGCATTTCGAGCAGGTAGTTTTCTTCCAAGTGTATCACCAATTCCTTTTTGCATAATCAGGTGGCCCCAGAGGGCCACCTGATTCGATTGCATTCATCTTACAAGATCAGCAGTGATACAGATTATTCCGCAGTGACCTTTGCGTACGGGATACGGATGGAGTAGCCGTCGTCAGCCATGACATAGTCGGTGCCGTCGAGCCAATCCTTGCCCAGAGCGCCGTTGATGGCCATGAGGATGTTGGCCTTGCCCATTGCGTCGCCGTCCTGCTTGACAGTACCGTAGAGCTTGCCGGCGTTGATGTACTCAACGGCGGTATCGGTGCAGTCAACACCGATGACGATGATCTCATCGCCGCCGTCGCCGAGGTTATAGCCGACCTCGTTCAGAGCAGCGATAACGCCGATGGCCATATCGTCGTTGTTGCAGAAGACGACTTCGATGTTCTCAACACCGAGGGAAGCGATCTGCGCGGTCATCATTTCCTGTGCCTTGGCGGTATCCCAGTTGGCGACCTGGTTCTCGGTCATCATCTCGCAGGGAACGCCTCTTTCGATGGCGGTGGACAGGGAGTACTCGGTACGGGCAATGGCTTCGGGGTTGTTGATCTCGCCTTCAAACTCAAGTGTAGCAACCTTGCCGTCGCCGTTCTTGTCGACCCGCTCGGGGTTGGCAGCGTACAGGTCAGCGAGGATCTCGCCCTGCATGATACCGGCCTCTTCGGGCTTGGTGCCGACGAAGATGGAGTTGGAGCCAGTCACGATTGAGGAGTCAACGGGCTCCTTGTTGTAGAAGGAGATGGGAACATTGTACTGCTTGGCAAGGTCAACCAGATACTGGCCAGCAGAGGTGTCGCAGAGGTTGATGATGATGTGGTCTTTGCCGGCGGCGAACATAACGTCGGCCTGGTTGTTCTGGGTAGCCTGGTCGTCGTTGCCGTCCTGCATCTCGAGGTTGATGGTCAGGCCCTTCTCAGCACCGATTTCTTTGGCATACTTGTCCATGGCGACACGGACAGATGAGCCGTAGGTGTCGGAGTACTTCCAGACGAGAACACCGATGTTGAGCTCGGTCTTGCCGTCGGCGGCAGCCTCGGTAGCGGTCTCTTCAACGGGTTCAGCGGTTTCGGTCGTTTCCGTGGTGGTCTCGGCAGCAGCCGGGGCCTCGGCGTGGTTTCGGCCTGTTTGGCAGCGCAGGCTACCATGGCCAGAACCATCATCACTGCAAGCAGCAAAGCGATGATCTTTTTCATTGTGTAATTCCTCCTAAAGTAGTGTTGAAACGGGGATACCCGGTTCATATTGCCATTTTAACATGGGGAAAAAGAAAGAACTAGTAAAAAACGTTTCTAAAGTAGAGAAAAACATCCCTGCCGACGTAAAAAACAGACACGCTGTTTTGTGCATTTTGCCATATTCTTTCCCTTTTTTTTCCTGCTGATACAAAAACAGAAGAAAACAGGTGAAAATACGACTTGTCTTTGCATACGAATTTACTACTTTTCCGGAAGGAGCCGACACTATGCTGGATCTCAAAAACGCCAGGCCTGACGGAGCTGCTGCACAACTTCTACACGCTGACGGGGCTGAAGCTCTGCATCTTTGACACCGACTTTGAGGAATGTGCCTCCACCGCCCATCAAACTCTATCCCTTCTGCGCAAGAATGCGGGAAAATCCGGAGTTTGAGCGCCGCTGCCACAGCTGCGACGCGGCGCACATGCAGATCTGCCGCCGCACGAGCAAGCCCCTGCTCTACCGATGTCATGCGGGGCTGACGGAGTATCTGGCTCCCCTGTATTATGAGGGCGTAATTGTCGCGTTCATCTGCATCGGACAGGCCACGAATGGTCGGGACGCGGAGTTCCAGTCCATCGCGGCCTACGCTGCGCAGTTCGGCATCAGCGAGCAGAAGTGCCGCGAGCTCTACGACAAGCACCGGCACTATACGCCCGCGAACATCAAGGCGGCCTGCAACATTCTTGACGCCTGCATCAGTCACATTTACCACCAGCGCATGCTTGAGGTGCGCAATCTCGACACGGCGCAGCAGATTGAAAAATACATCAACGACAACATTGCGTGGGATCTGTCCATTGAGCACCTGTGCGCGCACTTCTCCATCTCCCGCGCGGAGCTGTATCAGCTGTTCCCACGAACTTCAATGCCTCCGTCGCTGACTACATCCGCAGCAAGCGCATCGCCATGGCCGAGCAGCTGATCCGCACCACCTCGATGCAGATCTCGGAGATCGCGGCCAACGTCGGTTTTTCGACTACAACTACTTTTCCAAGGTTTTTCATAGAAAATTTGGCGTTTCTCCAAGAGAGTACCGGAAGAGATTGGAAGACAATGGAACCGGACAGGAAAAAACAGCCGAACAAGGCAAATCAAAAAAAAAAGCATAAAAAAATCATCCGCTGTACAAAAATCACTAGTCCAAATACGAATTTCCTGCTATTCTGGTATAGAAGGACCAAAGCTGCCGGGGGGCATTGACCCGGCATGAAAGGAGAACTCACATGAATCAAAGCGCGTATTACGGACACGAATCCCAGCTGTTCGGCGTGGAGGAGGTCCGGCTGCAGGGCGGCAAGGGCGACGGCATGCGCCTTTTGCAGGTACGCAACGGCAAGGGATTGGACTTCACCGTCTCCGCCGACCGCTGCGCGGATATTTCCCGCCTGCATTTCCGCGGCGAGAACTGCGGCTTTTTCTCGGCGAACGGCTACGTCGCGCCCGCTTACTATGATGACAAGGAAGCGGGCTGGCTCAAGAATTTCACGGCAGGCTTCCTGACCACCTGCGGTCTGCTGGCCGTCGGCTCGCCCTGCACGGACGAGGGCGTCCGCCTGCCGCTGCACGGCGCAGTTGACAATATTCCTGCCGAGCGTCTACTCTGGGACATGGACAACGAGAAGATCTGGGTCAAGGCCGTCATGCGCCACGCGCAGATCTTCGCGGAAAAGCTCATCCTCACCCGCACGATCACCTGCTCGAAGCAACAAACGAACGAGATCACCATCACCGACGAGATTGAAAATGTCGGCGGCGAGGCCTCCCCGGTCATGATCCTGTACCACATGAACATGGGCTACCCCATGCTGTCCGAGGCGTCCGAGCTCTATATCCCCGCCGCGGAGGTCAAGCCCCCGCAACGCCCACGCCGCTGAGGACATCGACACCTGGAACAAGGTCCTCACCCCGACGCCCGGCTTTGAGGAGCAGTGCTATTACCACGTGTTCCAGGACAAGCCCGGCCTTGCCGCCATCTTCAACCATGACCGCGGCTACGGCCTTGCCATTTCGTTCGACTCGTCCAGCCTCAGCTTCTTTACGCAGTGGAAGATGATGGGCGTCAAGGACTACGTCATGGGCCTTGAACCCGGCAACTGCTACCCCGACGGCCGCAACATCATGCGCGAAAACGGCACGCTCAAGTTCCTGGCCCCCGGCGAAACAAAGACCTACAGCGTCCGTGTGACGCTTGTGGAAAACGAGGCGCAGTGGTCTGCGCTGAAGCAGCACTGAGCCCCGGTCAACATTCAGGCAAAATCCAAGCAAAGGAGACAATACACAATGAAAGCACAGGAAGCCGTCCGGCTGGCATGGCAGCATCATACCATCGTCCCGGCGTTCAACATCCCCTATCTGCCGATGGCCAAACCCGTCGCCCAGGCCATCATCGACGAGAAGACCGTCGCTATGCTGCAGGTCGCGCGGCTGGAGTGGGAAAAGTTCGAGTCCAGGAGCCTTGAGGCCGTCGCGGAAGAATATTTCAAATATTATGACCCGAAATACACCCTGCTGCACCTCGACCATGTACCCGTCATCGACGAGGACCAGAAACGCGTGGACTATATGCCCATTTTGGAACGCGCAGTCAAGGCAGGTTATCAGTCCGTCATGGTTGACGGCAGCCGCCTGTCTCTCGAAGAGAATATTGCCACCACGAAGCAGGTCGCGGAATTCGCCCACGCAAATGACATCGCCTGCGAGGCCGAACTCGGCTCCGTCATGGGCCACGAGGGCGCCGGTGCGAACATGGATTATGAAGAGATCTTCCGCACAAGAAGGGCTTCACTGATCTGAACGAGGCCAAAAGCGTTCGCTGCCGAGACCGGCTGCGACTGGCTGAGCGTCGCCGTCGGCTCCATCCACGGTGCGATCGCCGAGGGCGTGCGCAACCAGAAGAAGCCCGAGGCCCGGCTGGACATCCAGCACATCGCCGACCTCAGTAAGATCACGGGCATTCCGCTCGTCCTGCACGGCGGCTCCGGCATCAACAACCAGTGCATCCTGGACGGCATCGCCAACGGCATTGCGAAGATCAACGTCGGCACGGAGATCCGTCAGACCTACGAACGTACACTCGGCGAGACAAACGACGTAGAAAAGGCCCGCGCCGCCGTCTATACCCGCACCTGCGAGATCATCCGCTCGTTCCGCATCGAAGGAAACCAGGAAAAGCCGGCTAAATCAAATCGTCCAAAAGCGTCTGCTGTTCGGATGCAAATGAAAATAACTAGGAGGAATCAACCATGAAAAAGAAAATGACCTTTGCCCTCTGCTTCTGCAACCGCGGCTTCATGCCCGGCGAGCTGATCTACGGCGCACGCGACGACATGGTCAAGGCTGTCACCGACGCGGGCTATGACTACATCATGATGGACAAGGAGCTCACCCGCTACGGCGGCGTTGAGACAAGAGACGAGGGTCTGCTTTACGCCAAGTGGCTCAAGGAGCACGAGGGACAGTATGACGGCGTGATCTTCTCTATGCCCATTTTTGCCGACGAAAACGGCGCGATCACCGCGCTGCAGGACGCGGGCGTTCCCATTCTCATGCAGGCCTACCCCGACGAGATCGGCAAGATGGACTTTGCCCACCGCCGCGACGCCTACTGCGGCAAGTTCTCCGTCACGGATGTGTTCTGTCAGTACAATGTCCCGTTCACGGTCCTCAAGCCCCATGTCGTGCATCCGCTGAGCGCCAAGTTCCAGGAGAACCTGCGCGACTTCGCCGCCATCTGCCGCGTGGTCAACGGCATGAAGCGCTTCAACCTCGGCTGCATCGGCGCGCGCACTACCGCGTTCAAGACCGTCCGCTTCGACGAGGTTGCCATGCAGAAAAACGGCATTAACGTCGAGTCCTTCGATCTGTCTGAGGTCTTTGAAAAGGTTCGCGCCAAGGCGGATGACGACGCGGTCGTGCTGGCCAAGCTGGAGCGGCTGAAGAACTACACCGACTTCTCCAAGGTCCCGGCCTCCAACGCCCTGACGCTGGCGAAGGTCTCCGTCGTGCTCGACGAGTACATCGAAGAATACCATCTGGACGCCCTGGCGCTGCGCTGCTGGAACGAGATGGAGACGTATCTGCGCATCTGCCCGTGCGTGCTGCTCTCCGAGTTGAACGACCGCGGCATTGTCGCATCCTGCGAGATTGACATGTGTTCTGCTATTTCCATGCGCGCCATGAGCCTTGCCTCCGAGGGTCCGGCCGCCGTGCTCGACTGGAACAACAACTACGGCGACGACGAGGACAAGATCATTCTGTTCCACTGCGGCCCGGTCGCCCAGAGCCTGATGGCCGGCAAGGGCACCGTCACCGAGCACAAGATGTTCGCCAAGAACGATCCGGGCTCCGGCTGGGGCTGCAACGAGGGCCGCATCAAGCCCATGCCCATCACCATCTCCAACTGCCAGACCAAGGACGGCAAGATCGTCATTTATGCGTCTGAGGCCAAGTTCACCGACGATCCCATCGAGGACGGCTACTTCGGCTGCGGCGGCGTGGCGGAGATCCCGCACCTGCAGGATAAGTGCATCACGCTCGCCAAGGGCGGCTTCAAGCACCACACTGCCATCTGCGAGGGCCATTACAAGGACATCCTCAAAGAAGCGTTCACGACCTACCTCGGCTGGCAGCCTACAGACCGAGCGCGTGCAGCTCTTCGGGGGTCAGGGGGCGGTAAGCGCCGGGGGCGAGGGCGGCGTCGAGCCGGACAGGGCCGATGGCCCAGCGCTTGAGATAGAACACGTGCGCGCCCACGGCCTTGACCATCAGCTTGACCTGATGCTTGCGCCCCTCCGTGATCCAGAGCTTCCCGGCCGTGACCGGACGGCCGGGATTTTTCAGATATTTCTCCCGGAACCGCTCCGGCAGGTACGCTTCGCTCTCCCCGATGGTGGTGTGCGCGAGCAGCGCGGCCCGTGCCGGGCGCGAGAGCGGCTGGCCCTCCGCGAGCACGACGCCTGTCTCGAGCTGCCGCAGGGCAGCCTCGTCCAGATGGCCGAAGGCGCGGTATTCGTATTCCTTTTCCACGTGCCGCTCCGGCCGCAGCAGCCGCACGTCGAGCATCCCGTCGTCCGTAAACAGCAGCAGCCCCTCCGTGTCCTTGTCGAGCCGGCCGACCGGATGCAGCGTCTGCTGCAGCGCCTCCGGGAAGCAGCGCATGACGGTCTCGCACCGCGCGTCCCGCCGGGCGGTCAGAAGCCCCGCGGGGCTTATTGAGCATGTAATACTGCGCCATCCGATCCCTCCTTCCGCTTTTTTGACCATCATACCGGAAGCGGCGGAAAAATGCAAGAACGGCGTACAGGAAATGACGGAAGCGATGCGAAATCCTGCAAAAACAGCCGCCGATCGCTGGATGAATTGTGAAAAAAGCAGAATTTATGAATTTTTGCAGGAACACTTTTCAAAAACGCGTTTCTGTGATAAAGTGTAACAAAAGAAAAACCGACCGGAAGGAAGGACCAACCATGAAACTGACGAACCACGGCGTTTTCCTCTGCGGCGGCGTGCCGCAGAGCAGCGCTTCCATCCGCCCGGAGGACGGGCGGCGGCTGACGATGGCCTACCGCATCCTGCAGGCGCACAACCAGTCCGGCGACGAGAAAAAGCTCCGGATCCGCTTTGACGCCATGCTCTCGCACGACATCACCTATGTCGGCATCATCCAGCAGGCCCGGGCCTCCGGCATGAGGGAATTTCCCATTCCCTACGCGCTGACCAACTGCCATAACAGCCTCTGCGCCGTCGGCGGCACGATCAACGAGGACGACCATGTCTTCGGCCTGTCCGCCGCGAAGAAATACGGCGGCATCTACGTGCCCGCCAACCAGAGCGTTATCCATTCCTACGCGCGCGAGCAGATGGCGGCCTGCGGCGCGATGATCCTGGGTTCGGATTCGCATACGCGCTACGGCGCGCTCGGCACCATGGCCGTGGGCGAGGGCGGGCCGGAGCTTGCCAAGCAGCTCCTCCGGCACACGTGGGACGCGGACCTGCCCGAGGTCGTGCTGGTCTATCTGACGGGCAAGCCCCGCCGCGGCGTCGGCCCGCATGATGTGGCGCTCGCGCTGGTGCAGGCGACGTTCGCCTCCGGCTTCGTCAAAAACCGCGTGCTGGAATTCGCCGGTCCCGGTATTGCCGGTCTGCCCATCGACTTCCGCAACGGCATCGACGTCATGACGACCGAGACGACCTGCCTGTCCTCCATCTGGCAGACCGATGAGGAGACGAAGAGATTCTTTGAGATCCACGGCCGCCCGGAGGCGTATCAGGAGCTCGCCCCCGGCGACGGCGCGTATTATGACCGCATGGTCGAGATCGACCTGTCCGCCGTCGAGCCGATGATCGCCCTGCCGTTCCACCCGTCGAATGCCTACCCCATCCGGGAGTTCCTCGCAAACGCAGAAGACCTGCTCGCCGGGGTCGAGGCCGAGGCGAAAAGCGCTGGCCGAAGGCCGACGTGCACCTGCTGGGTAAGATCCACGACGGCGCGGTCTGGGCCGACCAGGGCATCATCGCGGGCTGCGCGGGCGGCATGTTCGACAACATCGACGAGGCTGCGCAGATCCTGCGCGGCGGCTCGATCGGCGATAGCTATTTCTCCATGAACGTCTATCCCACGTCCGTGCCCGTGAGCCTTGCACTGACGCGCATGGGCGTGACGGCCCAGCTGCTGGAGACCGGCGCGATCATCAAGCCCAGTTTCTGCGGCCCGTGCTTCGGCGCCGGCGACGTGCCCGCCAACAACGGCCTGTCCCTCCGCCATACGACGCGCAACTTCCCGAACCGCGAGGGCTCGAAGCCCGGCGAGGGGCAGTTCGCCGCCGTGTGCCTCATGGACGCGCGCTCCATCGCCGCGACGGCGAAGAACGGCGGCCGCATCACCCCGGCCGACGCGCTGGACTACGAGCCGGAGCGCCACCCGTATGTCTTTGACAAGACCGTCTACGCCCGCCGCGTCTACAACGGCTTCGGCCATCCGCAGCCCGAGACGAAGCTCATCATGGGCCCGAACATCACCGACTGGCCGAAGATGTACGAGCTCGGCGAAAACCTCCTGCTGGAGCTGGCCGCCGTCATCCACGACCCCGTGACCACCACGGACGAGCTCATCCCGTCCGGCGAGACCTCATCCTACCGCTCGAACCCCCTGCGGCTGGCGGAGTTCACGCTCTCGCGCCGCGTGCCGGACTATGTGCCGCGCGCAAAGAAGATCGCTGCGCTCGAAGCCGAACGCAGAGCTGATTCTTCTCCCGAGGCGCTGCGCGCCGTGCTGGCGCACTTTGGCGACGCCGACGCGCTGATGAAGACCACCCAGTTCGGCTCCTGCGTGTTCGCCAACAAGCCCGGCGACGGCTCTGCCAGAGAGCAGGCGGCCTCGTGCCAGAAGGTGCTGGGCGGCTTTGCGAACATCTGCTACGAATTTGCCACCAAGCGCTACCGCAGCAACTGCATCAACTGGGGCATGCTGCCGTTCACGCTGGATGCGGATACGCCGTTTGATCATCAGCCGGGCGACTGTGTCTTCGTGCCGGACGTGCGGAAGCTGGTCGGGCAGGGGAGTGAGGACTTCCCGGCTATGGTCCTGCGCGCCGACGGAGCAAAACGCCCCTCGTGCTGCACGTCCGGGGCCTGACCGATGACGAGCGGGAGATCCTGCTCGACGGCTGTCTGATGAACTACTACGCCAAGCGCGGATAAGGAGAATCGCATGGAAAAGATCCAAATGAAAACGCCGCTCGTCGAGATGGACGGCGACGAAATGACCAGAGTCCTCTGGAAGATGATCAGGACGAGCTGATCTGCCCGTTCGTCGAGCTGAAGACCGAGTATTATGACCTTGGCCTGCTGCACCGCAACGAGACGAAGGATCAGGTCACCGTCGACGCGGCGCTGGCCACGCGAAAATACGGCGTGGCCGTCAAGTGCGCGACCATCACGCCGAATGCCCAGCGGATGGCCGAGTACCCGCAGCTGACTGAGATGTGGAAAAGCCCGAACGGCACCATCCGCTCCATCCTGGACGGCACGGTCTTTCGCGCGCCGATCCTGCTCGATTCCATCAAGCCTGTCGTGCGCAACTGGGAAAAGCCCATCACCATCGCCCGCCACGCCTACGGCGACGTCTATAAATCCGTGAGCTTTGCCGCCGACGAGCCCGGCGAGTGCACCATGACCTTCCGCGGCGTGTCCGGCAAAGGAGCAGACCGTCCTCGTCCAGAAGGTCGACGGCCCGGCCGTCTTCAGGGTGAGCACAACAAGGAATCGAGCATCCGCTCGTTCGCCAAAGGCCTGCTTCCAGTATGCCATCGACACGAAGCAGGACCTCTGGTTCTCCACCAAGGACACCATCGCCAAGGTCTACGACGGCGCGTTCAAGCGCATCTTTGAGGAGGAATACGAGCAGACCTACAAAGCGCAGTTTGAGGCGCTGGGACTGACGTATTTCTATACCCTGATCGACGATGCGGTCGCCCGCGTCATCCGCAGCCGCGGCGGCTTTATCTGGGCTTGCAAGAACTACGATGGCGACGTCATGAGCGACATGGTCTCCACCGCCTTCGGTTCTCTCGCCATGATGACCTCCGTGCTCGTCGCGCCGGACGGCACGACGGAGTATGAGGCCGCGCACGGCACGGTCACGCGCCATTATTATAGGTATCTGCAGGGCGAAAAAGACCTCGACCAACCCCATGGCGACCATCTTCGCCTGGACCGGCGCGCTGCGCAAACGCGGCCAGCTCGACGGTCTTGCCGACCTTGCGGCGTTTGCCGATAAGCTCGAGGCCGCGAGCCTCGACACCATCCGCGCAGGCGTCATGACGAAGGACCTTGCCGGTCTCGTCGAGGGCCCCGCGCCCAAGGCCGTCACCAGCGAAGACTTCCTGCACGCCATCCGCGCGCGCCTGGAGGCGTAAGAATGATCAGAATCTCCGCCCGGCGGCTTATCTGCCGGGCGGGGATTTTTTACGCATTTTGTGCGGCTTGCATATTGTCATTTCGGCGCGTTGTGTGCTAAACTAGAATGTAAAATTTTAAGAGGTAAAAAATAGCACAGGAGCGTGAATTATGAGTCAGGAACCGAAAAACAAGGAAGAGGGCTTTATGTACAAGTTCGCCAGCTTCATCGTCGACAAACGGAATCTGATTTTTCTGATCGTTGCGATCGGGCTGGTCTTCTCGGCCTTCTCCCGCAGCTGGGTGCAGGTAGAAAACCAGCTGTCCGCCTACCTGCCGAAGGAGTCTGAGACGTACAAGGGCCTGCACCTGATGGAGGACGAGTTCACCACCTTCGGCACGGCCAAGCTCATGCTGGTGAACGTCTCGTATGACGAGGCGCAGGCCGTCTCGGAGCAGATCGCGGATATTGACGGCGTGCAAAGCGTGAGCTTTGACGACACCAGGGATCACTATACCAACGCCTCCGCCCTCTACGACATCACCTTCGACTATTCCGAGGACGACGACCGCTGCGAGACCGTCATGAACGACATCGAGTCCGCCCTTGACGGCTACGACATGTACGTCTCCGCGACCTTCGGCGATACCGCGTCCAAGACGCTCGCGCAGGAGATCGGCGTCATCGTCATCATCGTGGCGATCGTCGTCGTGTCGGTGTTGGTTTTGGTCGCAGACGTATGCCGAGGTGCCAGTCTTGCTGCTGACGTTCATCGCGGCGGCAGTCCTGAACATGGGCTCGAACTTTTTGCTCGGGACGATCTCGTTCGTGTCCAACTCCGTCACGATCGTGCTGCAGCTGGCGCTGTCGGTCGACTACGCCATCATCCTCTGCAACCGCTATAAGGAGGAGCATGAAAAGCTTCCCATCCGCGAGGCGGTCATCGTCGCGCTCAGCAAGGCCGTGCCGGAGATCTGCGGCAGCAGCCTCACGACGATCGGCGGTCTGGTGGCCATGCTCTTTATGGAGTTCCGCCTGGGCTTTGACCTCGGCGTGTGCCTCATCAAATCCATCTTCTTCTCGCTCTTTGCCGTGTTCTTCCTCATGCCCGGCCTTCTCATGCTCTTCGGCAAGAAGATCGACGCCACGCGCCATAAGAACTTCGTCCCGAAGATCCCCTTCGTCGGCCGCTTCGCCTACGCGACGAAGAAGATCGTCCCGCCCATCTTCCTCGCGGTCATCATCGTGGCCATGCTCTTCGCCAACAACTGCCCGTACGTCTACGGCTTCAGCTATCTGAAGACCACCAAGCAGTCCGCGCAGCAGATCGCGGACAATATGATCGATACCACGTTCGGCTCGAGCAATATGGTCGCCGTCGTAGTCCCGGCAGGGGACTACGCGTCGGAAAAGAAGCTTCTGGACGAGCTCGGGACCTATGACGAGGTCGACTCCACCCTCGGCCTTTCCAACGTGGAGGCCATGGGCGGCTATATGCTGACCGACGCGCTCACGCCGCGGCAGTTTTCCGAGCTGACGGATCTTGACTATGAGGTCGCGGAGCTATTATACGCGGCCTATGCGGCTGACGGCGGCAACTACGGCAAGATCATCGGCGGTCTGCCCAAGTATTCCGTGCCGCTCATCGATATGTTCACCTTCCTCTACGGCGAGATGCAGGACGGCTATGTCTCACTCGACGCCGATATGACCCAGACGCTCGAGGACGCCTATTCGCAGATCACGAACGCGAAAAAGCAGCTGCAGTCCGACGACTACAGCCGCATGCTCGTCTATCTGGAACCTCCCCGTGGGCGGCGACGAGACCTACAACTTCCTCGACCAGATCCGCGCCGTCGCGCGCAGCTATTATCCGGACGGCGACGTGTACGTCGTGGGCGATTCCTCGTCTGAGCAGGACTTCAAGGCCTCGTTCTCGCGCGACAATGTCGTCGTGTCGGTCCTGTCTATCCTGATCGTGTTGGTCGTTCTGCTGTTCACGTTCAAATCGGCCGGGATCCCGGTGCTGCTGATCCTGGTCATCCAGGGCAGTATCTGGATCAACTACGGCATCCCCACCATCACGAACAGCCCCCTGTTCTTCCTCAGCTATCTGGTCGTCTCGTCCATCCAGATGGGCGCGAACATCGACTACGCCATCGTCACGACCAGCCGCTTCATGGAGTTCAAGGACAAAATGCCCAAAAAAGGACGCCATCATCGAGACCATGAACCTCGCCTTCCCGACGATCATCACCTCGGGCCTCATGATGGTCATCGCCGGCATCCTCATCGGCCAGATGACCTCCAACGCCGCCATCGCCGGTATCGGCGACAGCCTCGGGCGCGGCACCATCATCACGATCATCATCGTCATGTTCATCCTGCCGCAGATCCTGCTTCTTGGTGAGAAGGTCATCGACAAGACCTCCTTCGACGTGCCCACGCCGGTCTCGCAGCACCAGTCCTCCGGCCGCGTGCGCATCGACGGCATGGTCCGCGGCGAGATCCGCGGCCAGATCCACGGCATCGTCCACGCCTATGTCGACGGCGATGTGAACATCAGCCTGCTCTCCGGCCAGACAGAGCCGGACCCCGGCGAGGACACCGACCCGGCGCCTTCGCCGGAACCCGAGGCGGAGCCGGAACCCGGCGAAGAAGCCGCCCCGCAGGACGAACAGCCGCAGGAAAAGGAGGCCGAAGCACATGAAGAATAAGCAGAAAGCCGCGCTGCGGCTGCTCGCGGCGCTCCTGGCGCTGACGCTGCTCGCGCCGCTCGGCCTGACGGCCTCGGCGGCGGACGGCCCGGATACCATCTACATCGATTCCGCCAGCGATTTTGTGAGCTTTGCGAAAAGCTGCGCGCTCGACACCTGGTCGGCCGGAAGAACGGTCATCCTGCGGGCGGATATCTCTCTGGCAGGGATGGACTACACGCCCGGCCGCCTTCGGCGGCACGTTTGACGGCGGCGGCCATACCATCTCCGACCTGAACCTCACCGGCAGCTACAGCCCCGCGGGCCTGTTCGCCGTCATCCTGTCCGGCGGCAGCGTGGAGGATCTGAACGTGGCCGGTTCCGTGGCCGCGGCGGGCGACAAGATCGTCGCCGGCGGCATCGCGGGCGAAAACTACGGCCGCATCGTCTGCTGCAGCTTCACCGGCATGGTGCAGGGCAGCGCGCAGATCGGCGGCATCGCGGGCGTCAACCGCGTCTCCGGGCAGATCATCAGCAGCACATTTGACGGCAAGGTGCAGGCAACGAACGCCACGGGCGGCATCGCGGGTCTCAACGAGGGCATCATCCGCCACTGCACGAATACCGGCAGCATCAACACCAACAACGTCGACGCGTCGCTGAGCCTCAGCGACATCCAGATCGACACGACGCTCGATCTTGCCAACCTCACCACCTCGCAGACCTTCCTCACCACGACCGAGACCGGCGGCATCGCCGGGACCAACACCGGCCTGATCGCGGGCTGCAAAAATACCGGCACGGTCGGCTATGAGCACGTCGGCTACAACATCGGCGGCATCGCAGGCTCGACGAGCGGGTATCTGCGCAGCAACACGAATGAGGGCACCATCCTCGGCCGCAAGGACGTCGGCGGCATCGCCGGCCAGGTCGAGCCGTACGTGGCCGTGACCGTGTCCGAAAGCACGAAGGACCAGCTGCAGACCCAGCTGCAGGACCTCAGGACCCTGACCGACCGGGCCACCGCCGACGCAGGCGGCGCGGCGAGCACGCTCGGCTCGCAGCTGGCCGGGATGGGCACGTATCTCGACGGCGCGGCCAACGCGGCCAATAACCTCCGCGCCACCGCAACGATCGACGCCGGTGCACTGGCAGACGGCAGCGTGACCGGCGGGGCAGACCTCACCGTAGGCGACGCCTCCGCTGGTATCGGGACCGCCATCGGCGCCGGGAAGGACGCGGACCTCACCATCGACACGCACCCGCTGGAGATCGGCAGCAGCACGTCCGCCGGGATCGGCGCGGGCGTGGGCGGCTTTGTCGACCCTTCAGATCTTTCTCTCTCCGGCGGCACGGACGGCAGCGGCGCGCTCAGCGCCTCGCTGCAGATGAACGCCGACGCCTCCATGCCGGAGCTGGCCTCCGCCCTGAGCGGTATGGGCGCGCAGATGCGCGCCATCGGCTCGCAGGCGGCGAATCTCTCCACGACACTGCAGAACGACGTGCAGGCCATCAGCGATAAGCTCGGTGAGATCAACGACACCGTCTTTGCCGCCATGGACGAGCTGGAAAACCGCGACCTCGTCACCGACGGCTCGCAGACCGACCCGGACAGCATCACCCTCGGTGCGGTGCGCGCGTGCGAGAATACCGGCACGGTGCAGGCCGACCGCAACGTCGGCGGCATCGCGGGCGCGATGGGCCTGGAATACAGCGTCGACCCGGAAAGCGACGTGAGCCAGAGCCTGTCCTCTTCGGAGCGCAAGCAGTACGAGCTGCGCGCGCTGCTGCAAAGCTGCGTCTCGACCGGCCCCGTCACGGCCAAGAAGGACTGCGCGGCCGCCATCTGCGGCCGGATGGACCTCGGCCTTGCAGAGGGCTGCGAGGCCTACGGCAGCGTGGAGAGCCAGAGCGGCGACTATGTCGGCGGCGTGGGCGGGCATCTGCAGCGCAGCCATTGAGAATTGCTACGCAAAATGCGAGCTTTCGGGCGGGCGATACCTCGGCGGCATTGTCGGCAGCGGCGTGACGGACAGCGTCACAGGCGGCGGCAGCACCGTCTCGGGCTGCACCGCGCTCGTCCGCATCGGCGCGTATGAGCAGTACACCGGTGCGATCGCGGGCAGCGACGCGGGCGCGTTCGCGCAGAACCGCTTCGTCTCCGACGCGCTCGCGGGCCTGAACGGCAGGAGCGTCGCCGGTGCGGCAGAGCCCATCGCCTACCGGACGCTCATGGAAGACGAGACCCTCCCCGACGCCTTCCGGACGTTCACCGTGCAGTTCGTCGCGGACGGAAATGTCCTCAAGACGGTAGAAGTGAACTACGGCGAGTCGCTGGACGAGAGCGCGTACCCCGACATCCCGGCCGTGGATGGCCAGTACGGCGTGTGGGACCACCCCACGCTCAACTCCATCACCTTTGACACCACCGTCACGGCGGAATACCATACCTGCGTCGACGCCCTGCCGAGCGACGCGCAGCGGGACGACGGCCGCCCGGTCTTCCTGGCCGAGGGCGCCTTCTCCGATACCGACCGGCTGCAGGCGCAGCCGCAGGCCATCACCCCACCGCCTTCGGTGAGATCTCCGCCAGCGTCCCGGAGGCCATCCGGAAGTATTTCCAGAACATCTCGGACGGCCACGCGCCCGCGGCGCATGTGGCGAAGTCCGTCATCGAGCAGTGGCAGCTGCGGCTGCCGGAGGATGGGGCCGACACGCACACCATCCGCTTCCGCGTCCCCGACGGGCAGAAGGGCACACCGGATATCTACCTCATGAACGCCAACGGCGTCTGGCAGAAGGCGAAAACGACCAAGATCGGCAGCTATCTGAGCTTCGAGGCCTCCGGCCAGACCGTGCAGATGGCGGCGCTTTCCACCTTCCCCGTCTGGTGGGTGTGGATCGTGCTGGCCGGGCTCACGGCGCTGCTGGTGCTGCTCATCATCCACCTGATCCATAAGCTCGGCAAGACCCGCCGCCGCCAGATGCAGGCCCTGCGCAAAGCCATGCAGGACGAGCAGAACGCGAATGACGCCGCCATCGGCGGACTCGAAGCCGACACGCAGCCTGCGCCGCTCACGCCCGAACAGGCAAAGAAGCGGAAAAGCAGGCGCCGCGTCTGGCTGATCGTGCTGCTGGTGCTCGCCGCCGCGCTGACGGCCGGCGTACTGATCTACCGGGCAAACCTCAAGAGCAGCGTCGACGCGCTGCTGCTGCTCAAAAATCTCTCGGCCCGCAAGGAGCTGGATATGGATGCCTCCGTGCAGATGGACCTCGGCGACGAGACGCTGCAGACCGACGCGCATCTGTTCCGCACCCAGGCGGACGGCAAGACGATCCTCTGCATCGAGGAAAACGGCGTGCGGCTGTATTATTACGACGGCTCGATCTATCTGGAAAACGGCAGCGCCTACCGCACGAGCGGTCTGTTCCCGGATTATTCCACGCTCGGCGAGCATCTGCTCGAGCTCTATAACGCCACGGACGTGACCTACGCCCGCGAAAGCGGTGAGGAGGTCTACTCCGTGACTGCCTACGGCCAGGACGCCGCGCAGGCGCTCTCGCTGCTGACGCCGACGATCGCGGACTCCCTTTCCGCCGTCGACAGCATCGACCTCTGCATGCACGTGCAGGACGGCGAGATCCGCTCGATCGAAGCCTCCGGCAGCTGCGAGGCGCAGGACGCGGGCGGCGTGACCCAGCCGATGAACGTCTGGGCGGAGCTGACCATCCAGTCCGGCGTCCAGACCCGCACAGCGTCCCCAGGCCGTCACAGACGCCATGGCGGGCGGCGGCTATCAGGGCAAGCTCGAGCTGACCGAGGACCTGCTGCACGTGATCTCCGCCGTGTCGGAGCTCGGCAAGCGCGACCCGCTGGCCGCCCGCGTCGGCCTCACCGCCAACTGCGGCCCGGTGATCTTCAATACCTCGCTCGACTACTTCCGCACCACCGGAGAATGGCCGCAGCGTCAGCGGCATCCGCGCAGGCAGCGTGGAGCTGTGGTTCACAGGGGAGAAGGTCCTGTCGAAGGACGGCAAGACGGCCTCGGCCAGCGAACAGGCGCTCACCAAGTGCGCCGATCTGCTCGACATTGCCTACCGCGCCTGTCTCGAGGGCGGCGTGACGAGCACGCAGACGGAAAACGGCTATACCTACACGCTCACCCTCAGCGCCGACCGGACGCGTCAGGCCGCCTGTGCCATCGCACCGGACGCGGAGAAGCTGAACGTGGAGTATCAGCCCGGCACGATCAGCCTCGACGTGCAGGACGGCAAGGTCACGGCCCTGCGCGTGGAGCTCGGCGGCAGCGTGCAGGTCGCGGCCGTGGATACCCAGGCCTCCCTTGCGGCCCAGTTCACCTTCCGCAGCGATCTGACCGCGGAGGACGTCCGCGTCCCCGCCGCAGCGCTGGAAAAGCTGTAAAAAACGCAGAAAACGCCCGGTATGCAAGGCATACCGGGCGTTTTGCGATTATTTTTCCCAACGGTCGATGAGCGCCTGAATCTGTGCGGTGAAGCGGGTAAGATCCCGGTTCGGCCGCTCCTTGCACCCCTGCGCGACGAGCAGCAGCCGCTGTGCCGCGGCGATGAGCGCGTCAAAGACGCTCTTCTTGCGCGCTGCTCCCTTTTTGGCGATGGGCCGGCCGGCAGGGAAGGCGGTGAGCTTCCCGGCCGCCAGATCGAACTGCGCGCCCGAGAACGGCGCGATGGCAACATACCCCTTCTGCTGCAGCAGCGCCTGGAAGGCCTCGCAGGCCTCGGTGTCACCGTGGTTGATGAAGACGACCTCGGGCTTGCGCTCGAACGCCTCGACCCAGTTCAGCAGCCCCTTCTGGTCGGCGTGGCCGCTCGTGCCGTGCAGCACGGCGATCTCGGCGTTCACGGCGATATCCTCGCCGAACAGCCGGACCTCCTTCACCCCGTCGAGCAGCGCCCGGCCGAGCGTCCCCCTTCGACTGGTAGCCCGCAATGAGGATGATGTTTTCCGCCATCCACAGATTGTGCTTCAGATGGTGCCGGATGCGGCCCGCGTCGCACATGCCGCTGGCGGACAGGATGACCTTGGGCCGGGGATCGCTGTTGATGGCCTTGGAATCCTCCGCTGTGAGTGCAAGCTGCAGCCCCGGGCACCAGATGGGGTTCTGGCCGCTTTTCAGGACCTTCTGCGTCTCCGGGTCAAAGCAGTCGGTATCGCACTGCAGAAAGACGCTTGTGGCCTCCTCGGCCAGCGGGCTGTCGAGGTAGACAGGGGGAAGCCGTCGTGGCCGTGCACGAGCTTCTTCTGCTTGATCTCGCGCAGCAGGTACAGAAGCTCCTGCGTCCGCCCCACAGCGAAGGCCGGGATGATGACGCTGCCGCCGCGGTCAAAGGCCCGCTGCAGCACGTCGGTCAGCTCGGCACGCACGTCCTTGGGCTTGTCGTGCAGGCGGTTGCCGTAGGTGGATTCCACTACGAGATAGTCCGTCTCCGCGACCGGCTGCGGGTCGTTCAGGATCGGCTGGTCGATGTTGCCCACGTCGCCGGAGAAGACGATCTTCTTCTCTATGCCGCCCTCCTGCAGCCAGAACTCGATGCAGGCCGAGCCCAGCAGATGCCCGATGTCGGAGAACCGGACACGCATCCCCTCCGCGATCGGCACGATCTGGCCGTACCGGCAGGGGCGGAAGAGTGAGGCCGCGCCCTTCGCATCGTCCACCGTGTACAGCGGCACGACCGGCGGCTCGCCCGCGCGCTCGGCCTTGCGCGTTTTCCAGGCGGCTTCAGATTCCTGGATGTTGGCCGAGTCGCGCAGCATGACGTCCGCCAGCGCGCAGGTCGCGGGCGTGGCGTAGATCCGGCCCCGGAAGCCATCCTTGTACAGCTGCGGCAGCAGCCCGCGTGGTCGATGTGCGCGTGCGTCAGAAAGACGGCGGCGACGTCCTTCGCAGCCACGGGCAGGGGAATGTTCTCATAGACGTCCACGCCCTGCTCCATGCCGCGGTCGATCAGGTAGCTCTCGCCGCCCAGTTCCAGCAGCGTGCAGCTGCCGGTGACCTCGTGCGCCGCGCCGACAAATGTGATCTTCATAGCGGATCCCTCCTTTTTATCAGTATAGCACAAACTGCCGGAAGTGCAAATACGGCGCGCCGCCCCGCCCGAAAAAAATATTCCGCGTTTTTTCAAAAGTTCTTGACTTTTTGGCGCTCTTCGTCTATAATCAGCCTTGCTGTTTGAGTTGCTGGTATAGCTCAGCCGGTAGAGCAGCTGATTTGTAATCAGCAGGTCGGGGGTTCGAATCCGTCTACCAGCTCCATTTTACCGCAACACAGCATCCTGAATATGGGGGAATTCCCGAGTGGCCAAAGGGGACAGACTGTAAATCTGCTGTCAATGACTTCGGTGGTTCGAATCCACCTTCCCCCACCAAAACGCCTGATATTCTCTGAATATCAGGCGTTTTTGCAACTATTTTCGGATTTCTGATTTTGTAGAAAAGTGGTGTTTTTCAGGCATCAACCCAGCAGAATTTTTCCTATAAATGTATATACCATTTTAGGGGAACGCACTTCGTGAAAACCTGTGAAATCCGGCTTGACCCACACCGTGACCCCACGGCGAAATGTCCAAAGAGCGGCGGAGAGGATATTTGTCTTATCCTCTCCGCTGCTCTGTGTTTTTTCTTTGACTTTTTCACAGCACCTGCGCCATGAAATTGCCCATCTTCTCCGCGGCACTTTCCTGCATCTGCCGTGTGACGTGGGTGTAGGTGCGGAGTGTGAATCCTGCGTCAAAGTGGCCGAGCATGCTCGACACCGTTTTTACGTCCACGCCATTCTGTAGTGCCAACGTTGCGAATGTGTGTCTCAAGTCGTGAAATCTCAGATGTTCCAGTCCTGCATCTTTCAGAATCTTCTTGTGGATGTTGACCACCGAATCGGGGTGGTACATTTCGCCGGTTTTCGGTGACGGGAACATCCAAGGGTTATTTGGGTGCTTCTGATGCTCCGCAATCAGAAAATCGACGGCATCCTGTGGGATGGAGATTTCTGATCGAGTTTTCTGTTTTCGGACGGGTGATGTCAGGTTCGCCTGCGTTGTTGCGTCCGGCCTGCTTACTGACGGAAATCGTCTTGTTTTCGATGTCCAAATCTGACCATTGCAGGGCAACCAGCTCGCCCTTGCGCAGTCCGCTGATGAGTTCCAGATAGAACATAGGCAGAACGCCTCGCTGTTCTGCTGCGGTTAGGTAAGACTTGATTTGTTCTGGCGGCAGGATTTTCATTTCGTGCTTCGGAATTTTCGGCGGGATGCAGTCATCCGCTGGATTGCGCACGATCAGGCGCTCTTTGACCGCGCGGTCGAGGGCGTTGTGCAGCATCGTGTGAATGCCGCGTAACGTCGAGTCGCTCAGCCCTGGCTGTTTGCCTTTCTGTGCTTCGCTTAACCGACCATGCTCCTGTAAATCCTTGTACAGCCATTGCAGGTCGCGTCCAGTCAGTTTTTTCAGCGGAATATCTCCGATGCGCGGCGTGATATGCAATTCGATGCCGCGCCGGTAGTATTCGGCAGTCGAGAATCGCAGGTGTGGCTTTGCGTATAGCTCATACCACATTTGCAGCCATGTGCCGAGCGTGTACTCGTCTGCTCTCCCTACATCGACGCTTTCCGCTTCCGCGACTGCTTTCGCCAGCTTTTTTCTTTTACCTCTGCCTGCGTTTTGCCGAGGACACTCTTGGATGATTCGTTTGCCGGTTTTCTCGTCGTACCCAGCAGTGTACCGTCCTTCCCAGCGCCCGTCTTTTCGCTTGCGGATGTTGCCTTCACCGTTTGCTCGTTTCTTTGCCATGCCTGTGCCTCCTTCGTTTTGGTAGCACAAACAACTACCACAGAAGGGGCGCAAAGTCTACTGATTTTTTCGGAAGATCGGAATATTTTTTCAGCTGGTTTTGTGTGTCTTGGAAATTCCTATTCTTTGTTTACTGCGGCGCAGTTTTTGCGCAGGTCAACGTCTGTCTTCATCCTTGACATCTTTCCTGTCCGCTTTATAATGGTATTATGTAAATTGAATTTTGCTTGGACTATCAAAAAAATCTGCAAAGCAACCAATATTTGCGCAAAAGCAACCGATTTTTGGTTTACAAAAATAGCGCTATTTCATACAATCAGACAGGAGAGAAACATATGGAACTTGACGAAAAATTGACACAGGCGCGAAAAGCGACAGGATTGACGCAGGCAGATGTTGCTGCGAAGCTGAACGTTTCCCGGCAGGCGGTTTCGCGTTGGGAAAGCGGACAGTCGAAGCCGTCCACGGAAAAACTTCTTGCGCTGGGAGAGCTTTATGGCGTGTCCATCGACCGGCTTCTGAACACGGAAAACACAGAGAAGCCGGCTGTGGAGACCACTTCCGATGAGCCGGAAGCCGTTCCGGTCGAAACCGTTATTTCCGAAAAGCACCGTCCACGGGCATGGCTGAAATACATGGTCGCCGCGCTTTGCGGCGCGCTGCTGATACTGGCGCTTCTGCTGATTCTGAAAAAGCCTGACTCGTCTGAAAAATCTGTCGATGTAAAGAGGATCACAGATTTGGAAGTAGATCATGTTGGAGATATTAGGAAGCAAGGCGAAGGCTTTGATTTTACTTGGGACTGACGATACGGCAATCCGCCCGCGCAAAAGGAGGTTATCTTGAAGAAAATCAGAATCTTTCGGAACTGCCTTTGCGCCGCACTGGCGGCGCTGCTTTTTGCTGCGCTCTGCGCGTGCAGCAAAGAAACATTGCAAAAAAACGCTGAGAATATGCGACGAGAACAGGGAACTTCATCTTTGGTTCAAACGGGTGCGATCTTTGCGCCGAGCACCGAGGTTGTAAGCGCAGATGCGGCAGGCGAGTATCGCTACACAAAGCTGCCAATCGAAGGATACCGTGTTCGTTCCGTTTTTCCAGCAGACGGAAACCTTATTTATGTGGTCGCTACCCCGTGCGATGCAAGCGGCCGGTTTCTGGTTGGAGACAACGGGATCATTCCGACGCAGCTCATCCAATACGATCTGGAAGCGCAGCAGAAGACAGCTTTTCTGCTATCAGCCTGCTTTGATAGTGCGCGGGACATCGCGCTTTCCTCTGCGGCAATCGCTCCGGACGGAAGTCTCTGGGCTCTGGTCTGTCGTTTTGGCGGGCAGATGACGGTGAATCGCTTACTACGGATTTTACGGTAGAACGCCTGGATGCGGACGGAACGGCAACAGAAAAAGTCCTGCTCGATGGCATGAACTTGAACGAAGATCCGGAGTTCCTGATCGGCAGCGACGGCAGTTTTCTTCTTTATACCTTCTCGAATGGGATGCTTTCCAGCTTTGACACAGCGGGTCATCTGACTGCACAAGAACCGATTGCGCTGCTCACCGAAAAATTGGCAGCAGATTTTGACGGACAGGTGTGGTTTATCGCAGACACAGAAGAAGGCGCGGCACTGCAAGCCGTGGGAAGTGAAAAGCAGATCCCGATTTCCGGAATCTCGAACGGTCTTCCAGTACTGTGCTATGGCGCAGACGAGCCGGGTGTACTTTATCTGTCGGACACGACCGCACTTTACCGCGTGCCGCTTCAGACCGGTGTGGCAGAAAAAATCGCAGATCTTGCGAAGCTCAACGTCCGCGGAGGACAGCCCTTCAGCCGCACGGCGAACGGCAGCTTTGTCTTTGCGGATCGCTCCTATGACGTCCCGGTGCTTGCCGCGCTTTGTCCCGGCGCGTCCGGAGAAAGCAAAAATCCGTGCTGACGCTTGCGACGGTCAATCCCAGTGGGCAAACCATCGCGCAGGTGCGGGAGTTCAACCGGAGCAATTCTGAATATCAGGTGGAAATTCTGGACTTTTCCTCGCTGCTTGACAGCGGCAGCTACATGGATCTGTTTACCACATGGAATACTGCCATTGCAGCGGGGGATACACCGGATATGATCGATTTCTCAAACCTTCCGTGGCATAGCTTTGCAGACCGGGGGGATGCTTCTCGATCTCAACACGATTTTTGCCGCAGGAAGATATTCTGCCGTGGCTCTGGAAGTCCGTCTCTTACCACGGTGCCAATTACACCTTCCCGGGCTGCTTCACCGTAGAAAACCCTCGTTGGAAAGCAGTTAAAGCTCGGAGACCGCCAGCACTGGACGGTGCAAGAGTTTCTTGCTCTGGCCGACTCGTCTGACATTTCCATGTTCTCAGGCATGAGCCGCGAGCTGTTCCTTTTCTATATGGAACAGTATCTTCTCGACGCATTCCTGGATGAAGAAACGAAAACGTGCAGCTTTGACTCGGAAGAATTTCAGTCGCTGCTGGACTATGCCGCCACGCTGGCTGACACGGAGGAGCTGGGGTTTGAAGTAGAAAAACTCCATGCTTCTGATCCGGCGGGATCTGGCACTGGCAGAGCCGGTCATCCTAAGCAGCGTCGGGCAGATGCACAGCGCGGAAAGCTATACGGTCGGTGAGCCGCTTGCGTGGATAGGCTGGCCCGGTCCGAACGGCAAAGATACGCCCGGATGCAGAGATCGCGGTCTTCAAAAATACCCATGCCGCGCATTTTCTGGTATGTTGCCGCATCAATATCTGTGTCTGATGCGAGAATATGATTGCAGATGTTTTGCTCAACAGCCTGCTTCAGAAGCAGCTTGCCGATTCGATCTCCGAACATACTGAGAATGGCTTCGAGCGTTTCACCAAGGATCTTCGGCAGAAAGTCTCCAGCGTACTCGCTCTGTAAATAGCCGCAGTAGAACAGAATTGCCTTTGCAATGAACTCGTTTTGTGTGCTGCATCCGTCGCGTTTGTAGTGTTCCTGCACCCGCTGCCAAACAGTGTCCTCCATCCAAACTGTGTGGCGGCTTCGTTCTTCTGTTTTCATGTTCAAAACCTCCCAAAATTGTAATAGCGTCAAAATTGTCCTTGATTTTACTGGTGCTTCGCGGCTTTTGGGCAATAACAGCGTCATTCCACTTTTAACAGCCGCAAAAAAGCGCCATTTTTATCCCCCGAAACTGCCCGCACTGCGGGCAGAAGTGGACGGGTTGGCGCAGAAAAGCGCCAAGCCTTTTCTCCTGCTTCGCCGCTTGCGGCTTCTCCCGCTGCGAAATTCGCCCGGAGGCGTTCTTCTTCTGCGCTTGGCGTGTCCGCAATGATCCCGCACGTCGGCGCAACGTCCGGTCTTCGGGCTTCCGGTGGGTACACGCTCGGCTGGGCGGCGAAAGCCGCACAAACCGCCAACACGGGCGCGACGGGCTGTGACTGGCGTTTTGGCTGTGCGCTCAACCTGTGTTTTGAATGAAATCGACATATCTCCGCCTTGCTGCGTCCTCGGTAAGCTGCTGCATCTGCCGGTCATAGTCCTGCTGGAGTGCAACTTGAATCGGTCGGATTGTGGACAGCAGGTTGCCGTTGCGCTTCATCCATTCTTCGTCGTAACCATCGTCGGCTCTGTGATGAGCAGGTCGTGTTCTTCGAGTGAGCGGATATGTTTGCAGATCGTGTTCGGACTCAGCCCAACCGCTTCACCGATTTTTCGGTAGCTCGGCCAGCATTGGAACGTCTGCCGATCTTCGCAGAACAGCAGGTAGGCGTAGATTGCGATTTCTGCCGCGCTCAGACCCAGCGAGAAAATTTCTTTCGGCAGTGGGAAGATTTGAGCAGGTTGAGCCTTGGAGTTCGTGTCACCCAATAGATTGAATCGGCAATGAGAAAAAAGATGGATTCCGGTTGCGATTCACAAATTGGAGGAATACAAATGAACTCTGTTGGCATTGACATTTCCAAAGGCAGAAGCACGGTTGCCGTCATGCGCCCCTTTGGGGAGGTCGTTATCTCGCCCTTTGAAGTCCGTCACACCGACAGTGAACTGAGCGAACTGGCAAGGCAGCTCAAAAGCCTGGACGGTGAGACTCGTGTGGTCATGGAGGCCACGGGAAATTACCATGCGCCGGTGGCAAAGCTGCTTCACGACGCAGGGCTGTATGTTTCCGTCATCAATGCAAAGCTGGTGCATGGCTACGGGAACAACGATTTGAGGCGGGTCAAGACCGACCGAAAGGATGCCGTAAAGCTGGCAAACTACGGCCTTGACCGCTGGCTTACTTTGCCGAGGTACATTCCGGAGGAAGATACCCGACTGCTGCTGAAGAACTGCTACCGTCAGTATCGGCAGTATTCCAAGGTGCAGACGATTCTGAAGAACAATCTGATCTCGTTGCTGGATACGGTATTTCCCAATGTAAACCGTTTGTTCAGCAGTCCCGCCCGTGCAGATGGGAGTGAAAAGTGGGTAGATTTTGTGGCCGAATTCTGGCATTGCCGCTGCGTCAGTGAGAAATCCGAAAAGGTCTTCACAAACAAATACCAGCGTTGGTGCAGAAAACACGGCTACAATTTCAGCGAGGAAAAAGCGCACACCATTTACGTCGAAGCCAGCGGGCACATTGGCGTTATGCCAAAATCCGAAACGACAAAGCTACTCGTGGAGCAGGCTGTTGCTCAACTCAGAGCGACTTCTGCTGCGCTTGCTGCACTCAAACACGAAATGCAATCATTGGCTTCCATGCTGCCGGAATATCCCGTTGTCATGGATATGTTCGGCGTAGGCCCGACTCTGGGGCCGCAGCTCATAGCCGAAATTGGGGATGTGCGTCGCTTTTATTCCAAGAAAGCGCTCGTGGCCTACGCCGGACTGGATGCTCCGCCAAACGATTCCGGCGATGTAACCGGCAGGCACAAGAGCATG
>VOFC01005184.1_pt1 | contig 42689 bp, 64 predicted proteins | sample 5384161 | NCBI WGS metagenome assembly VOFC01 (sample SAMN12384722, study PRJNA508395) | human gut metagenome | isolation source: healthy gut B | host: Homo sapiens
ATTTGAAGTCTGGAAACAATAGTTATTAGTCTTTGTACATGTATACCGGAAATCAAACACAGCATAGAACTATATGAAATTTGCACTAAAGAATCAATATCAATAATAGAAGATTCAACATATAAAGAGAAAAGAATAAGAAAGCTGTATTATATAGAGAATTGTATAAATATCACTCTCGAAGACATATCAGCCTACAGGCAGTGTATGCAGTATAAAATACTGGAAGTACACGAGAGAAGGAAATCCCGAATGAAGATTCCGCAAAAAAAGAGCTGAGGATCATATTGGAGGATGACCAACATATAATACACGAACTCAAAATAGAGTAGTAAAAACGATGCGGACAGATATAAGCGAAGAGATGCTTGTATTTAGATATGGAAGGCCGCCGGAATACATTGTTCCATATAAACCGGGAAATAAATGAAACAAGAAATAACGATTCCCAAAAGGCAGCAGGATCACCTGCTGCCATATATAAAATATTGCAGGCAGTAACCGGCTTCGTATAGTCTTTATGACACTGACGCATAGTAAAGATCTGTTTTATATGCGGAAGGACAGATCACTACGAAGTATACGAACAAGCTTACAGATGAAAGAATAGGTGAATAAAAAAATGAAAATGTTAAAAGCTATTTTATTTTTGACGGTAAAAGAGCGGCATGCCTGCCGTTCAATATAGATCCATGCGCGTTAAATGTGATTCCATTACCAGATATGGATAACTATGTTTGCGCAAGAAAAAAGGAAGAGAGTGTTGTTTGTAGCATTTGAACCAGACCCTATATCTGTTCCTATATCAGTAGACCGTATGTGGCATAATATCGGAGAAGGGAATACATGTTGTCCTATATTTTCAAAATTTGATGTTCATGTTTTTTGAAGCAAAGTGTCCCATTTTATTAAATGACAAAGGAGAGTCTTATGCGTATATAGGAAAAGGATACCACTTATTACAAAACACTCAAGATTCTATCATTGGATGTATCGCATCCTGTTATCGAAGTTGATAATAAAACATATGTGGCTTTATTTGCAGAGGAGTTATTGGCAGATACAATGGTAAAACTGATAACCTCGGGCTTGACCTCATATTTGGAGAAAATCCAAAATTCTATAATGGAAACGGACGGTCCTGATGCACACAGATCTTTTCATACTCCATTTTATGAAATTAATTCCTCTCCTGATAAGTATAGAATTTTTCGTTTTCGTATTTATAGTGATGCAGCATTCGATGATATGTTAGATTATGAAGAATAAGGTGGAGAGAAAGAATGAAACAAGGAAATAACGATCCCCAAGAGGCAGCAGGCAATCCTGCTGCCTTTAATTTATAACAAAGGGCGTAAAACCCACTACCTTTAGGTGGTGGGTAGTTCACAGGAAAGAAATGAGAAAGAACAGAATGCACAATAATAATCAGCAAGATCACACTTGTTTGTATTATATTAGTATTATATAATACATATATCTAAACAGAAAAAAGGAGAAAAAATTATGTTATCTTTTGCAGAAAATAATTATTATGTAAGCATGGACCGGGTAAAACCAATGAGTCCGGCAAATCAAGTAGATGTAGGAAGTATGATCGATAATTATATAAATATGCTTCATTATTTAATGGCAGTGGCTTTCATAGTGATGATAGCAGGCATGATTTTGGGTATATGCAGATCAGTTAAATCACGCAAAACAGAAAAAGGAAAGATTTACGAAAATGCATCCATAAAGTGGGTAATAGGATATATCATGATTATTACAGTAGTTAAGCTTGCAATCATAAATTATGAACTTCATATTATTGAGCTGGATCCTTTACATACTACTTTTTGGGAAGCTATCGAAACGGTTGTTGGGCTGTCCCTATTCGCAGTTATGTTCTTGTGCGGGATTAAATTCATAAAGGATTCCGCAAAGGTACTGTTCTTTAAAAATCCACCAAAAAGAAGCTATAGTGATGAAAAGAAAAACGTACAATAATGTTCTAAGGGCAGTCAAAATGATAGAGCAAAAAGGATATAGCCGTGAGGAAGCGGTCAAACTGGCGAATAAGGTATTCAATGAGCACGAAAATGATGCTATGCCGGTAGAGTGGTATATCGGGAAGATCCTGACGAAAGAAGAATGGGAAAAAGAAACTATATGTTAAAATGCAGGTACTGTGGATACAAAGGAAACAAAGAAGAATTTGAAACGATGCAGGATGGATTCTGGTGTCCTGATTGCGATGGCTTCACGCTGTACAGTAAAGATGATGAACCAAAATACTGGATCGTCCTGGAGGATAAAAACCGGCCCGGTATACATATAAATGGCAGCAGGAACATATCTCCACTGCGTTATCCGGGTGGAAAGACAAGGCTAGCGCCATACGTGGCCTCTCTGTGCCGCCAAAGCCATCTTACGAACTTCTGTGAACCATTCTGTGGCGGTGCCAGTGTCGGGCTTTATATGCTTATATCCGACTGCATAGAAAATTTATATCTTAATGACCTTGATCATGGTATATACGCTCTGTTTACCGTAATCAAGGATGAAAAAGAATACGGAAAGCTCAGGACAATGCTTGAACATGCAGTATTAAGCCGGAAATGGTTTCACGAGGCGCGTGATAAGGCATATGAGGACTACCATGGGCTATCCATGGTAGATACCGCATTTACGTTCCTGACGCTTAACCGCATGGCTTATTCCGGCATCGTAATAGGCGGCTGTATGTCAGATGCAAATGCAAGATGGAATCCTAAAACTATAATAAAACGTCTTGATCAGATCCATGCATATGCTGACCGGATATACATATACAGAATGGATGCGCTTGCCTTCATCGAGGAATACTACTGGCTTGGCAATAACACAATGTTTATTGATCCGCCGTATTTTTCAAATAATGCCCGGTCACTATACAGTCATTATTATACAGAGCAGGATCACAGGAACTTAAGTGACCTTTTAAACAGCCTGTATATGTCTTTCCCGTGTACAGATATGATCATAACCTATGATTTTTGCAAAGAAATAAGAGACATGTATCCGCTGGCAGAGTCAGAAATAATTGGGCGCAACTATACCGTCTGAGAAAAAGAATAGAAAAGTAACGAAATAACGTGTATAATCAAGAAAAACGGAGGGATAAAAAATAATTATGACAAATCTTGAAAAAATGAAAAGAAGTATCATTGAGCAGATCAAAGAAATGAATGAACAGCAGTTTGAGCAGTTCATATTTCAGTTGCAGGATATTGCAATAAGTCCACTCGATATATCCGATATCAAATTCTGTGATATATGCAAAAAGCAGTATGGCAGTTGCCCGGAAGATACCTGTCTTTCTCTCTGCAGAGAGAGATTTGTAAAATATGCAAATGAGCAGATTCAATAAAGAGAATTAAAGGAGATAAAATATGGCAATAATCGGCATTAAACTTGATCCAACCGGATGCGGATGGGCAGTAGCGGATAAAAAATTTGATGTATTAAATGTCAGAGGAAAGGATCTGATCGGTGCAAGGGTATACGGTAAAGCCGACATTGCGCAGGAACGAAGAATTAAAAGATCGGAACGACGAAGAAAAGCGGCAACGCAACGGCGTATAGCTTTCCTTTGATGATATTTTCCGTGATAGTCTTGAGGAAGAATATCCCGGATTTATGGAAAGCGTTAAAAAGTCCGGATTAAAAGAGGATGCTCTAAAGCAGTTCAGTTTTTCTGACAAGTATCCAACCATACATCATGCTAAAAAGCAGTAAAAGAAGGAAGCGAAACGGACCTCCGTATCATCTACCTTGTCCTTTTGTATACCATGAAACACAGAGGGCATTTTAATTACAGGGGAAGTGTGGCAGATATCCAGAATATCACTTACAGCTATGCAGCATACAGGAAAGAGCTATCGGCATATGGCATTACATTTGCGGACGATAAAGATACCATAAATTCGCTGTCACAGATCCTTTTATCTTCTGTGCCGACAAAAGGAAAAATAAACCAGCTTAAGGTACTGCTTGATACAGGAAACGATAAAGCTGCTGCCGGTGCCATCACTCTCATGACAGGAGGTATGACAGATCTCAGACTTTTCTTTCCGGAAGCATATGAAGATGCAGAAAAAACCGATGGAAAGGTCAAATTCTCAGATGGAAGTGATTTTGATGAGGTAAAGCTGGATCTCGAAGCATTTTTGTCTGCGGAAGAAATGAAGCTTGTTACAGCCGAAAGACAGATCTACGACTGGATGCAGATGAAAAAACTGCTTGGTTCTGAAAAATCCTTTACGGATGCATTTGTGACATCCTACGATGCGCACAGATCAGATCTTACAGAACTCAAGAAACTCTGCAAGGAATTAAAACCATATGATAAAGACATTTACCAGGATATCTTTTTCGATAAGACCAGAAAGGACGGATATGCGGCATACATCGGCATGGGATACAACCCAAAGAACCAGTGCCGCTTTACCTGCGAAGCAGCAGATTTCTACGGCTTTCTGACAAAAAGGCTTACAGCTGCAGAAGAGCGCACGGATCTTTTCAGCGCACAGATCGATCAGATCCTGGCAAAAGCAGAAGAAGGGAAATTTCTGCCAAAGCAGAGAACGAAAGCCAATGCGCTCATCCCCAATGTCCTTCTTGCAGACGAATTACAGAAGATCCTTGATACGGTATCATCAAAATATGATTTCCTTCTGGAGACGGGAATATCCGGCGCCTTATCAAAAAAAGAAGAGATCATGGAAGTATTTCAGTTTGTGATGCCTGCGTGGATCGGACCGCTTAACGATGATCAGTTTGGATGGGCAGTATGGAAGGACGGCGTTACCCCAAAGAGAGCCTGTTCCCATGGGAACTTGCTGCACATATTGACTTTAAGAACACACGAAAAAATTATATGCGCCGACTGATAAACGACTGTGCCTACATATCCGGGGAAGAAGGGAAAGTGCTTCCTGACAATTCATTCTTTGTCAGAAAAGCCCAGGTATTAAATGAGCTTAACAGGATCACTATAGATTCAGAGCGGCTTACGGCTGCTGTAAAGCAGATGATCTTTGAGGAGCTTTTCCTGTCGTATGAAAAAGTATCCCAGAAAAACATTGAAAAATTCCCTGGAAGAAAAAGGCTTCCTCGATACAGGCGTTCCGCATGATTATACAGGATTTACAAAGAAAAAACTCGTCCATAACATGGCTCCGTACATACGGGCAAAGGCCGTAAAGCCGGATATCACCATAGATCAGTATGAAGCTGTTGCCCTCGCTGTAACTATCGCGGAAAATGAGCGGGATCTTATGTATGATATCATTAAAACAGACACGGACTTATCCGATGAGGTCATAAACGCGCTCTGCAATGTCGTAAGAGTATCCCAGACAAATGCATGGTCGGATGTATCAAAAACGTTCCTTACCGGAATCTGCGCAGGCAGGATAGGAGGGACAGACAGGGGAAATATCATTGATACACTATACAGCACGCAGGCAACCCTTTCAGAACTACTCGGATCAGGATATGACTTTAATGACGAGATAAAAAGATATAATGAGGAACATACCGGCAATATCCCGGTTAAGGATTTTATTGAAAATCTCAATACACCGCCATATGTAAAAAGAAGCTTTTTCCAGCTCTCTGCCATACTGAAAGATATCAAGGGATACTGCAGAGAGGAATCCTTTGACGAGATCTGCATCAACCTGTATGCGCCAAATAACTTAAAAACAAGGCGAGCCAGCGTAAAAGCATGGCTTACCAAAGGGCTTACCGCCCTCAAAGAAAAAGAGCTGCTTAAGCTGCTGAAAGAAGAGCAGATGCCAATCCCGCAGAAAAAGGTACTCTGGTATGCACAGCTGGGACAGGATATCTACACCGGTCAGCCCATTCCTTATACGGAACTGATGACGGATAAATGGACGATCGATCACATATACCCTAAGTCCAAAATCTATGATCGTAACCTATCAAACCTTGTACTTACCATCAAGGATGAAAACCAGAAAAGGGCAACACATACCCTGTGGATCAAAAGATCATAGAAGAAAGGAAGCCACTATGGTCCATCCTTTTGGCTGCCGGACTTATGCAGCAGAAGAAATTTGATGCCCTTACATCCGAGACAGGCATTCCGCTTGAAATGAAGATTGACGCGATCGACCAGCTTCTGATCGAACACAGGAAAACTGCTTTATATGGCGCAGCAACCATAATCCAAAAGGTATTTCCCAAAATCAGGGTGACATTCGTAGACAACGACCGATTGAATGATTTCAAGAACAAATACAACCTTGTAGATTCAGGGACAATCAATCAGCTTGGCTACGCCAAGGATGCATTATATACCCTGATCGTTGAATCTGTATGGAGAAATATTTTTACAGATCATCCGAAAAAATACATCCTGGATAACAAAAATTACAGCTTAAATGTATGGAACTATGATTCAGAGCTGTGGAACACAACAGGCAGCATTAAAAAGCTGGATACACAGAGATATCATTTCCTTTATACAAAGGCACAGACCTCCAACATGACCGGTGCGTATGCAGATGCGACGGTCTATTCCGCAAAGCATATACAGTCCGTCACGTGCCAGGTACTTTCCAAGGGTTCTCCTGATGCACCGGATGCAGATCCGGCGCTTTACGGTGGTAGAAAGAGCGTGGCAACTGCTTATTACTGCATTATAAACGCCAAAATAAAAAAGGAAAGAAAAGTAGTCTTTGCAAGCATACCGACATATATGGCAAAGAAGATCAGGGATACAGATACGCTGTTAGAGTACCTGCAGAAGAAATATGAGGATCCGGTGATCCTGCGAGAGAAAGTGTTACTGCTGCCAAGCATCAGACTTGGCGGGATATTATATCAGATTAGAAGTATCAACGGCGTCGGAGCGCTCAGGCTTGTACACGCAGAGCCATTTACAATATCCGGATCCGACAGATACGAAGTCATATTCAGAGCGGCAGAGCTTATAAAAAATGAAAGCCGGTTCAGCCATTATGCAAAAAGACACAACATAACCGCCGGGGAAAATATCATGCTTTACAAGAATTTCCTTGAAGAATACGAGGAAAGATACAGTGGCAGACTAAACAATATGCTTGACAAGTTAAAGTCCCATCTTGATGATTTTAGTAATCTGCCTGTCACTACGCAGTGTGTTGTGATCCGTAATCTGTTTGGCCTTACTGCAAGCGGAAGTACCTCGATGGCAGACCTTACCGCCCTGAAAGAAGCTGCCCAGGCAGGGGCAATAAATATCAGTAATGCCTCATTAGGTAACTTCATTCTTGTCGAAATGTCATCAACAGGGCTATTTACAAAAGAAACTGCTTTCTAAAGTAAATCTGTACAGCTTCGGATTTTGAGGGTTCGGAGCTGTGCAAAAAAACACATACCAAAACTGGCATATGTCTGGTTATCTGATGACAGGGGTTCGGAGCTGTGCAAAAAAAAACACATATACCAAAACTCAATAGAATCAAACACCCAAGTTAATTATGGTTCGGAGCTGTGCAAAAACACATATACCAAAACTTCTCTCCATGCGGAAACATCAAATAAAAGGGGTTCAGAGCTGAACAGCACGCATATACCAAAACAAAAATTCCTGGTTTCTGAACATCATTAGCGGTTCGGAGCTGTGCAAAAACACATATACCAAAACATACCAGTAGGTGTAAATCGTATTTTATTTGGTTCGGAGCTGTACAAAAATGCATATACCAAAACCACATGTTACACGTGGTTTTTCATTTATACGGTTCAGAGCCGTGCAAAAACGCATATACCAAAACAATCTTTTTTGTTGTGGAATTGAATTATTAGGTTCGAGCTGTACAAAAACACATAACCAAAACCGTTTTGGCACCAGTTCCATATGCTACTTAGGTTCGGAGCTGTACAAAAATGCATATACCAAAACCGGACATATGATTGGGGGAGAAACTATTGACGGTTCGGAGCTGTACAAAAAACACATATACCAAAACTCAGAAGGTATTGATGCTATCTATTTGAAAAGGTTCGGAGCCGTGCAAAAACTCATATACCAAAACCTTAAATGCTGTTATTGATATATTCCAATAGGTTCGAGCTGTGCAAAAAAAACACATATACCAAAACTTCTCTCCCCTGCGGAAACATCAAATAAAAAGGGGTTCGGAGCTGAACAGCACGCATATACCAAAACTTGGAGTGGCTAATAACTTTAAGAATGGAGGTTCGGAGCTGTACAAAAACGCATATACCAAAAAACAAGTGTAGTTCATGTAACAAATGAATAAACGATTCGGAACTGTGCAATAATGCATATACCAAAACAATATAATACGTATATACGATACGAAAAGAGGTTCGAGCTGTGCAAAAACACGTATACAAAACCATGTATGCTGGTGAATGGAAGAAGGTTGAGGTTCGAGCTGTGCAAAAAACACATATACAAAAACACAGACTATGTTCATTTGTTTTGTCCACGGGTTTGGAGCTGTACAACGTGCATATACCAAAAGACTAATGGGCATTTAAAAATCGCTGATCCGGTTCGGAGTTGTGCAAAAACACATATACCAAAACTTCTCTCCCTGCGGAAACATCAAATAAAAGGGGTTCAGAGCTGAACAGCACGCATATACCAAAACAATATTTTCCTTATCCATCACATACTTATCGGTTTGGAGCTGTACAACGTGCATATACCAAAACAGTTGCCTTTACAGGTGTGCTCCGTTTCAGGGTTTGGAGCTGTACAACGTGCATGCATATACCAAAGCTCCCGTTGTTGTCCTATGAGGAAACTATGAGGTTCGGAGTTATACAAATACTGCATATACCAAAACTGATGCGAAGAATGAGCAAATTGCAAAGTTGGTTCGGAGCTGTGCAAAAAAAGCATATACCCAAACTGTTAGATGTTTCTATTTATCATAAGTATAGGTTCAGAGCTGTGCAAAAAAGCATATACCCAAACTGTTAGATGTTTCTATTTATCATAAGTATAGGTTCAGAGCTGTGCAAATACGCATATACCATATACCAAAACGAACAGACAATGCGCACATGAAGGAGAGGTTCGAACTGTACAAAAACGCATATACCCAAACGATTGTATGCCGACAAGTTGTGCTTGGAGAGGTTCGGAGCTGTGCAAATACGCATATACCAAAACGAATTTTTTGCGAAAAGTAATAATGACTGGAGGTTTGGAGCCGTGCAAAAACACATATACCAAAACCAAAATGGTACGATTGGCATATTGCAATACAGTTCGGATCTGTACAGCACGCATATACCAAAATGATGATTGAACTGCAAAATAAATGCAATGGCAGCAGTTCGGAACTGTAACAAAAATACATATACCAAAACAATCAAAAATATTATCAAATGCTGGTAATGGGTTCGAGCTATACAACGCGCATATACCAAAACGCTAGAAGAAGACAGAACGTACTACATAGTGGTTCGGAGCAGTACAAAAAAACGCATATACCAAAAACCTAAAATATAAAAAATAAATAAAAACAGTGCGGAGAATCAAAAAAGAAAACAGATATAAAAAAATCCGCGCATTGCACGGATTTTTTATATCCTCTTATAGAAGATAATAAGTTTTTTCAACTGATTTAATAGTTCGACATTGTCACTAAGTGACGTAACTGTACAACTACACATATACCATTTATAAGGTAGCATAAATGAAGAAATATGTCAAGTATAAATAAAATAATAAGAGGTAATCGTAATGAAAGAAAGAGAACTTCCGGGGCAGCTATCAATATTTGATCTGTTTGAAAAAAGTCAGACTATGATGAGTCATATTATCAGCATATAGAAATGCTTGAAAAATCGGTAGTGGGTCAACCACCAACCTCCCAAGGGAAGTGGGTTCCCGCCTATAACAAACGAAAGGGGTTTAATTATGAAAAAATTGGATATAGGGGATATCATATGGTCAAAATATGGAGATAACGGCGGAATAAGCAGGGATGTAAAAACCATTTACTATAACAGAGATCACAGAAAAAGGCTATATAGCAGCAGATTGTTCAGATATGGACAAAAGCTATAAACTTACCCTGAAAAGTGAACACACAGCATGGGCAAGGACGCGGGAAGAAGCACAAAAAAATGTAAAAGATACAAAGGAGGAGACAAGTATGCTGGATATAACCAAAATACAGGATGATAAAAAAATTAACGCAGAATATAAAAAGATAAATAATATAAGGCTGGAATTCCTTGAAAATAAACCAAGAGATTATAACTGTACAGATAAGAAGAAAAAAAATACAGTGCTGGCGTTGGCACTGGCAGGTCTTATGGAAGATATTGTATGCAGCCAGTTAACCTATTCCCCGGATACAATCGCAACAGAGCATTTTTTCCGTGGAGATGATATACTGCTTATGTATTATGATCAGTATAAGCCATTCTTTTCCGGACACTGGCTGAATTTTTTTTACCGAACAAGATTTTACATCAGTATCATATATGATGCCATATAGACAGATCTTCAATTACGTTGCATATGAAATAAGTATAAATAATCCATACGTTAAAACATTTCTGACACAGATATATAAGGTAACTTATCCGGATCTGTGGTATAACCTGCAGAACACACCGGCTACCAGAAAAATGAATATGGATGATCTGTTTTCCTACGGACGGTTCGTGGAGAAGGTATATGATGTAGATGAAGAAGATGAGCGGGAGAAAATAGATGAAGAGGATAAAATCACGGAAAAGCTATGTATACTGCTTTTGTATGCATGGGCGATAGAACTGCCTCTTAAAGATATCTTCGATAGCGATAAGGATAAAGTAATGTTCGTAGCCAAGTTTGAACACCTAGCCTATAAGGTTTTTAGAGCAGCTGCTCGATTCTTATAGCAGGGAAGTACCGGTATGGATGGAAACAAGACCATCAAAAGAAGAATGGGAAGAAGCGATCTGCCGGGAAGATAATGCCACTGTAAGTTTACTTATGAAAGATTACGGACTGGATCTTAGTAAAAAGAATATGGGATTTCCTCTTTACTATAAGCTAAAGCGTCTTGGCAGCAGGATAACAGCTTTTCATGGGATTGATACAGAAAGTGTTGTAAAAAGAGGATAAGATATATGATATTGTCGCTATTCCAAAGGCACATATGTTTCTGAAATGGATGTTTGGGAATGATACGAGTAAGATCACACAAGATCTGCTCCAGTCAGCTGCTGCCATAACAAGCATCTATATGCAGTATTTTGAAATGTTCAATCACTTTAATAGCAATATGGAAACAATTACCTATATACAGGAAAAGCCGGATATCAAAATCAATATGGAAGCTGATCTGGATATAGATAGCAGGATAAAAATACAGATTGCGGATATGCGCAAAAATCTGAAAGAAGAACAGGATAAAACAGATACACTTGAAAGAAGGATCCGGGAACTGGAAGAAGAAAACTTACAGCTGAAGAAACGCCTGAAAACCGAAGAAGAGAAAAGGGAAACTTCTGTCTGACGAACTGAAGGAGCAGCATAACAGTGAATGGATAAAACTGGAAAAGCTGTATGCCGATCAGGTAGAGATGCAAAACGAAGAAATAAGAATCATGCAAGAGAAATATAAGGCAGTAAGTGATAATCTTACAGAATACAAAAAAAAGCGGATCGGCTTGATGAGGTAAATAAAGCCCTATCCATGAACGCAGCAAGTAAAGCAGCAGATAATCAAAACAGAGCCCTTCTTCAATATGGCGAAGAGCCGGAATTTTTTTGATGGAGAAATGGAAGATTTTATTTTGGAATCATTGACTGACTACCTGAATAATTATGTCCCTAAAGGCAGCAGGCGGGCTCATATGATAGCTTCAGTCCTGACAGCCAATAAATCTAAGGCTCTGCTTAAAAACAGCCGTATGAGGCTTAAAGAGATATTTCACGACAGTGATGCATTTCGTAATGTAGAAAACTCTTTTATTTTGCCGGAACTAGAGCGGGAACATTTCAAGGTGATCAGTACCGCAGGAAAACATATCAAAATCGCTTATTATGGAGACACGCGCTATCAGTTTACGATTGCCAAGACAACATCAGATTACCGTGCAGCTTCAAACTTATATTCGATCGTAAGCAATCTATGCCTGTAGTAGTTTCTGCAATATTTTCATCATTCATTTCTTATATTTTAAAATTCAGGAAAAGGACCATATATCGCCTTATGATACATGGTCTTTTCCTGTCTCCATATCATGTCTTATTATCTTATTGTTTGTTCATTTTCCACATATAAAACAGTCGCTATAACAGTAGCTAATTTCATATGTGTATTATATAATACATATATGAAAGCAGATATAAAATCATAGATGGATAATAGAAAGAAACAAGAGCTTCAACGGGAGGTATAAACTATGTCAAAATTAAATTGGATTATAGTTCATGATGAATGTGAAGATGATGATGAAAATCCAGCTCAGTGGGCTGCAGAGATCAATCACCCGAAATACGGCAAATATTGCTGGATCATTGATACGGGTGATTATTTTGGAGTAGAAGTTGCTTATAGAGACTTTACAGAACTGGTTAAATGCAAGTCACTTACAAGTGCGAAAAGATGGGTGGCTACATATTTAATGAAACGATGATTTCTTAGTTTAGAAAGTATAGAAATGAGGTTGATAATATGAAACTATATTGGGTATCATTACTTATTCAGGATACAGAAAATAGTAAGCCTTGGCTTTCTGCAATGTCAAGTGGGTGCGTAAGTCTTGAAGAAGCCATGGAGACAATTAACCGAGGTAGGAATAATTATAGAGTATTGTCTGCATGGATTGATACATTTGATGAAAGTGGAAATAAATCTACGGTATTTCATGAATGTTATGTTAATGCCATAGGCAACGTGGAATAAGAAGAAACGGAAATTTCAAAGTAATTTCTGAAACAAATTCAGTAGTCAATGAGAGTAATTCGCAAGGCAATCAAGATACGGAATTGATTTAACGTGCCTTAATGATAGAAGCGTTCTATGGGCGAGAAGGAATAGAATTTCCGCAGATAAAATTGGTAAAGTAGTGATCTAAATACAAGCTTGAGGAATACATGGTGTTAATTGAAAAAGGAATGAAATTTAAGGTAGCGGTTTAAAAAATCCTTTGATCAATACGAAGGTCGGTCATGTCGTAGAGATTATCAGTGTAGGTAAAAACAGTGGTAGAGTTCAAAGATACCAAGACGAATGACTGGGGACTAATCGAAAAGTCTAATGTTAAAAAAGTGTTTTGAGAAATTATAAATCGTAGCAAGGAGGACAATCATGAAAATATTAGTAGATAAGATGCCATTGGATTCCACAGAATGTTTATTTTACTCAGCCGAAGAAGGTGAAGGAAACTGTGTGATCGGCACGAAATTTGAGAGTGTCAAGGAGCATAAAGGCTATTGCAGATGCGTTAAAGATGGAAAGGTATGTCCCTATTTGCAGGAACGGAGCCAATCAGACATGAAGGGAGAGAGTTTATTATGAGAAAAGTAGTTACTTATTATGCTAAAGACGGAACACCATTTGATAACGAGGTGGATGGTTATACATACGAAAGAGAGCAGAAAAAAAACTATAAGGAAGAAATATACAGATGTGCAAAACAGCTTGATCAATCGATATGGAAACAGTTCCATCCGGACTATAGTGAAGAAGAGGATCAAACAGATCTCCAGGATCTCCATAGATATACGTTTTGGCTTAAAAACGATGTTGAAACAATCCTTTCCGATACAAGCCTTGTCCCGGATAAGGACCTTGAGCAGACAAAAAACAGATATCTTTAAAATGATTGCCGACAGCCAGCATGGAGATACACTTATGAATAAGTATGATGTTAACGAGGAGAAGATCATGGCAGCAGTGTCTGCCAGAAGGGACTTCTTATCGGCACTGGAAAATGCAAAGTGCGGAAGTGATCTTGCATCAAAACTCGGATGCACATTTTCTAATAACGATCTGTGTAAAAACTTGCACAGATCCATAAGAGCGGCAGATACAGAGAAAAATAGAAGACATGCTGACTGCTGCCAATTTCCACTCAGAGTGTTCTCTGCTCTGTAGTGGGCAATATGATAAACTGATAAATAATGCAGAATGATAGACAGCAAGCAGTAGTGACAAAAACAAGAATCCCACTGCTTTAGCCGCCGGAGTTATCGGAGTATCAATAAGGGCAGATCGATGGATGTATCAAGCAGGATCGTACATCATATGGCTGCCTATCCACTGCCGGACAGTTGTAAATAGCAAATAATTAGTAAAAAGACCATATCGCCTATGCGAACATGGTCTTTTTTTTATTATGATGGTGCCGGGGAAATGAGCGCATCTACATAGTGTATTTAACGACCACTGATTAGAGAAAAATATACAAAGTATGTCCTTTTTGCGTCGCCAACAACCCAAATATTTGTGCAATTCTCACATATAAAACAGTCCCTATGGCGATTGTTTATACCATATATGTATTATATAATACATATATGAAAAGCAAATATGAACCATCTGTATTAGACTGGTCGTAAGGCGATGTTGTTCTTTGTATATGCAGAAGGTTATACAAAAGAAACCAAAAGAGATAGGAGAGGTAATAAAAGATGAAACCTTACATTATACAAAATGATGATAGAGACTATACTGACACAATAAAATTTCAGAAAAAGAAACAGGCTTGGAAAGCCGCAGGAATGAGCGAAAAAAATATAGAAGAGCTAACAAGTTTTTACCATAACTTTGATGTATGGGGGAAATGATAAAGGATGCGATTATTCAAATACAGAAATTTCTTATGATGTAAGCGAGTTAGGTTATGAGAATTGTATTAGATAACCATATGTAACGATGATTTACCAGGAAAGAGAGGTAATGATATGAGCAAACAGTGTGAGATTATTTTTAATACAAAATGGGGCTATTGTATGCAACCTATAAAATGCAAATCCATTGCAGAAGCAATTAGAATGGCAAAAGAACGAGAAATGGCATTTAGAATATTTGTTAATGGAAAGTGTGTTCAAAGTGGTTGGTATTAAAAAGCAGTTGAAACGAAAACGATGGAAAGGAGTAACTGATATTATGGATTATTCAAAATTAAAATATATTAGATTATTCAAAGATGAATACTCTGAAGAAAAGTGGAAAGATATTTGCGAAGTTTTAGGAGTTGCTGAAAAGGATAGCCTGACAAACATCGAACTTGGCGTGATAAAAGCAACACCACAGATTCATTAGGAAACAAACAAAATGGCGATTGCCATGATGATATAGAAGGGAGAAAGAAACCATGAAGGATTTGATCATCACATTTCAAAACGAGAATGGAGAAAAAGTAAAAAGAGAGTACGAGAGAGTATTTGATTTTACAGAAGAAATAGAGGGGGAAGGATCTGATGCACCTATGCTGGATTATGAAAATGTAACTGCTCAGTTCTTTGAAAATAGGACTGAAAACTTCAGTACGATCGATGATCTGTATAAGCATTGTATGGAAATTATGAAATGATAAGAACTTTAAAAGTTATCAAAAAAAAAAAATAGCTTCCATGGAGATAATGTAAGAGATAGTCATACAATGGCAGCAGGCGGAAGAAAGAAGCACAGCCTGCTGCCGGACAGAATAAAATACAAAGGGGCGGCAAGGTAATGAGAAGATCAGTCGATGAAATGCTCAGAGCGCCGTATCTGACAGATGCCCGAAACCAATATGAGATCTATTTTGTATGTGGCAGATGGAGAATCCGAAACAGAAAAACCATATAGAACGATAGTAAAATGAAACGATGATTTCCAGAAAGGATGAGAATTTATGAACGAATATAGTATTACAAGTGAAGAATTGAAAGAAATAATAGAACTTATTGCAGCAGGTTGGCAATGCGATAGATTTGAAGAATGTTATACGCTGTATATCAAATTGATTAAGGGCGATGAGAGTAAAGAATTTGATTTTGTCCGCTGCTAGTGAAAATAATGCACAAAAAAGAGCATGACACTATGTAAAACTTAGGGAGGTAAAAGCGATGGTGGTCGAAAAATGGATCAAGATCTATAACAAAAGGAGATATGACATAGAGGTAAGGCATGAGGACTGGTGGTATCAGGCATACATACATGGACAACATATTACATGGGCAGATGCCAGTTTAAAAAGTCTGCAGGATATCCTGTATGGAAACGGATGCAGAAAAAAGACCGGGAAGAATACTTATGAGGAAAAAAATGTAACGCTGGTAATGGACTGGCAGAAGATCGACTGGTCGTGGATCTTAAGTATTATCGACAGAAATGAAAAACTTAGGGAGGCAGAAAATGGCAAAAAAATAAACCAAGATGGAAGGACCTGCCTTTTGAAGACAGGTTTGAAAAACAGCTGGTAAGAAGTGGCATGTCAAGGGAAAGTGCCGCAGAATGGAAGAAGATACATAAAGAACGCAGGGCTTTAAGGGAGGAATAGGCTTATACTACAGGTAGGAACAAAGGTCAGGACAAAAGATGGAAAATCCGGTATCGTAACAGGCGCATGGAAACCACATGATGTAAATCCGAAAGTATTTACCAAAGATGCACCGGACGGTTACGAGATCATAGACGAAGACGGCTTACTCCACATCTGCATACAGGACAACTTTACTGTGACAGCATAAAAAAGGAATCAGAAACACCTGATCCGGCAGATCTACATATTGCCGGACGAACCGGATAACAGAAACAGGTAAATACCAACTATATAAGAAAAGAAAGAAAAAAGAGGTATGGAAAATGGCAGATGTAAAATTCATCAGACAGATAACAGATCATATCAAAGGTATGGAAAGGCAGATCTACGGCAACTGTGCCTACTATGTCCTTGGAAAAAACGGGGAACAGGGCAAAGCTGTACTGTGAGAGCGATGGCGTGCAGGTGGCAATCATCAGTAAAACAGCCGGACCGATAGACAGTGTCTACTTTCCCTTTGCAAATTATTTTAACAAGGTAAGCTGCAGCAAAGGAGCACCGGAGTGGTATCAGCACATCGATGGAAACAGGTGGTATTTTGAAGAGTATCCGCATGTACTGCCCAAAGATAAAGATTACGATCGGCTGGCAGCAGGACTACAGCAGTATATGCAGCTTTATACATAAGAGGTATGCAACTGTAAACAGATCTGCAGGAGCCTGTGCACTTCCTGCAGATCTACAAATCAAGAGAAAAAGAAGAGGAGACAAGGTTATGGCAATGATCAGATTAAGCGTAGGTAACTATATCTGCACATATGAAGGAATAATTGAAATTCGGGCAGACCGGCTGGAGGATGCAGTCGAGAAAGCGGTAATATATCATAAGGATAAGTACCACAGATCCATTGAGGGAATAGATACCGATGCAGGGGAAATTGCGGAAAAAGAAAAGAAGATAGATATGCTTGTGCCAAAATATGTCTGCCGGATTCCTGGCATCATCGGTGTGCTGTGCTGACTATTTATAAAGGCGGGTGATTTATCATGGATAAGATCAAATGCTGTGCAAACTGCAGTCGATGTGTAGCTTTTCCAAAGAATAACAGCTATGGTGATATAGAATATTTCTGTACTGTAAACGGGTATTTTACCGTACAGGCACATAAAGACATAAGCAACGTAAGGCATTTTACACCGGGAGGCAGGGAGCTTGAATGCAGATATGAGGAGAAGAAAGGGAAATAATATCCATTCGGAAAGGAGATAAAATATGAAGAACAAAACCGTATTTGATAGCATCCGAGAAGCACCGCCACAGGCGGAGTTTCTTCTTACAGATACAGATGGAATAGTACAGGTGTATCTGTATAAAGATCTGACATACAGTGCACATAATACCCTGATACTTAAGATGATCCGTGCACTGGATGATAACAGGATGAGCATACAGGGAAAGCATATCACAGTGGATTTTGCAGCTGTAATGGAATCTGTAAAGCATATGGCAGCAGGCAAAAGCCTGTTCCTGAAGACTTCAATGCAGGAGATGCTAAATACCTTGAACGAAGCGCTGAATGCGGAGCCGGGATATGAAGATGGTAGCTGGATAAAGAAATTTACCGGATTAGTAAAAAATAGATAGTAACTCAAAGGTGCAGCATATAACATGCTGTGCCCTTTTTGTAAAAGAGACACTACGGTTGCTATGAACAGAAGATAAGGAGAAGATCGCTGCCTTTAGGCGGCGGGCAGTTAAGTGATAAAGTATTCTTCTGCTGTTAGCAGGAGTTAACAGGATCAAAGGAAAAACACAAGTATCGTCTTTTGCAACAGGCAATCAGCCATCCGGATTTTAGCACGAAGCTGTCACGACTAAGGTGTTGGGAAGCGGCAGCAGTCATCTGACAGTCAACTACCCCGACCTATGGCTAACGCCTTAGAAGTCGGGCTTCCTGCCCTGTGGCGTTGGTGAAAATTGTAGGAAATCAACAGTACAAACCGTTATAATGCGGATAGTAATATATATATCAGTACGATATAATGTATATAAGATAAATAAAAGAAACAAGCTGGTATATCACTAATATGGAAAGAGAGGATCAGGAATATGAGAAAATGGAACGTATACGAGGATAACGGAGGAGGACTTACCCTGTGTGTATTTGAGGACGATCAATGCATATATATCCATACAGGATATGAATATAACAAGGGGCAGTTAAAAGAAGATCTAATGGTTCTGGAAAGCGGGGAAGATCCCAAAGAGTGGGAAGGCAATCTTGTAGATGAAATCAGAGAAAAGACAGATAATCCGGATCTGACTGCGCAGGAGCTGTATGAACAGCAATTTGATATTACGGATGATGAAGCAAAGCCGGGCATGTGGTTGATTGCGGATCAGGACGGTGTATATACAGAGTATATGGAATCAGCGGGACGAAACGAGTTCTGCTGATTCTAAAAAAGACCGGATGGCGACGCCTGCTGCCATAAGCATCAAATACGGCATAAGACGATCCGGGTAAACAGGTAGCGGCAGATGCTATATAATTTTCTCAAAGAGATTAGCTGGATGCAGAGTATCCGGCTAATCTTATCCAAGTGTGTCGTAAAACCCCTAGCTTTAGCTATGGGGATATAAGACACGTCCATCGAATCAAAAGACAAAAGGTAAAATGGGATAATGCAAAAAGGTATCAAATTTAGAATCTATCCGAACAGGGAACAGCAAAATTTAATCAATCAGACACTTGGATGTTGCAGGCTCATTTACAACAAGGGACTTGCTATGCGTAATGAAGCCTTTGAGAACGGAAGTAAAATAGGCTATTCCCAGACTTCCTCAATGCTGACGAAGTTAAAAAAGTGTGAAGATTTTGCTTTTTTGAAAGTGGCAGATTCTATTGCGTTACAACAGTCTTTGCGTGATCTCGATAGAGGGTTCGTAAATTTTTTTCAGAAACGAGCAGCACACCCAACATTCAAAAGCAAACACAGCCGCCACCAGTCATACAGGACGGTAAACCAGGGCGAGAACATCCGCATTGTCGGGAAATACATCAAACTCCCCAAACTTGGCTATATCAAAATGCGTCAGTCTATGGAAGTGGGAAAGATCAATAATGTAACGGTTGAACATACTTCTACAGGCAAGTATTTTGCAGTTCTTAACGTGGAATTTAAACCACAGCCAAGACCGAACAATGGTGGCTGTATAGGCATTGATGTAGGCATTAAAGAATTCTACTCTGACAGTAACGGAAATGTGGTATCAAATCCGAAATATCTTGAAAGATCAATGCGTAGGCTTATTCGTGAACAGCGTAAGCTGTCAAGAAAACAAAAAGGCTCTAATAACCGCAATAAACAGCGTGTTAAAGTTGCCTTAATACATGAAAAGATTTCAAATCAGAGAAACGACTTTCTACAGAAACAGTCTACCATGCTGATTCGTGAAAACCAAACAATCTGCATTGAAGATCTGAAAGTAAAAAACATGATGTGTAATCATAAACTGGCACAGCACATCGGATCTGCATCATGGAGTAAGTTCTTTGATATGCTGACATATAAATCTGTCTGGTATGGAAATGAGGTTGTAAAAGTACCAACCATGTACCCAAGCAGTCAGACGTGCTCCCTGCTGTGGGTACAAAAATCCTCTGGTGAAAAATCTGTCGATTCGGGTATGGGAGTGTCCGGATTGTCATGCAGTACATAACAGGGATACCAATGCAAGCATAAATATTTTGAAGAAAGGACTGCATCTGCAGTCAGCATAAATACATATCAGACTGCACCGTAGGGCATACGGGAACAGTATAATATAGCTTGTGGACACTGTGTAAGACATTGCAGTACCGTAAGGTGTTTGCCAATGCAGTAGTGGGAGAAGCAAGAATCCCCCTGCTTTAGCTGTGGGGGAGTGTCAATGCCTGTCGTCTCTGCTGCCACATAGCAGCACAGACAAGAGGATATAGATGGCAGACAAGGCAGCAGGATAATGTAGGTGGAAGTATATGGTTAGGCAGAAGAAGATACGGATGCGTCACGCTAATGTGATGCATCCGTATCTATTGTCATGATATAGATATAGGGACTGGCACAGTTCCTATTGTACAAGCTTAACCTCTTTTCCGTCTGGATTAAGTCCAAACAGATATGATCCGTTTATAGATAAAAACTGAGGTCTAAAACGCCCGACTTGAAAAGCCGGTCCATTCCCATCTTAAATCGCGGCTCGCATTTATCCAGAATATAATTTGCGTCCTTAACAGAATCTACGATCAGGATCATGTTGAATGGTGTCCGTTTAAGCTCATATTCGCCCTTACATATAAGATAGAGACGTAGCAAGGCAGATAGATCACAAGAGACATATTCAACAGCAATATACTCTCCCCTCCGTAGTAAACACATTACTAAAATTCAGGTCCTTACCACCAGAGTTGTTCTTGATCGTCAGATGCCGCGCATGGTACGTAATATGACCATAATAAGGCATAAGAACTTTCTGGATCCAGCTTATTGTCTGAGGATAGTCACACATAAATAACGCAGGCAGACAGTTGGATATATTATTAAAAGGCAGGAACCATACCGGATAGCCGTCAAGCATCTCCAGAATAGCGGAATAGTAGGAAGAGCTTTTCCCCTTCATATACTCTGTTGTAAGAAAATTGAAGGCAGCATTGCGCCTCTTAGCACATTCACTCCTTTGATAGTACCTGAGATAGCGCAAAAGAAAAATGTCAGTACGTGCCTCGAGGCGGCGGGCAAAGGCAGTCAGATCCTCTGCATCCCAATGCTTCCTAAAAGCGTCTGTCCATCTGGAAAGGGCGCTTAAGACTTCTGACAGCTTGGGATCATCAGTCTGGAAAGTATCAACGCTTGCTCCATTAAGAAGCGATGCAAGGCGGAGTATCTTACGGGCAGAGAAACAGGAGGGCTTTTTCTCATACTTCTTCCGGAATGAAAAAACGATAGCGTTTTGCTCATATAACATTGCACCGTTACTCTTACCATTTTCGTTAGACACAAGTATCTGATGCGCTTGGTAAAGGACAAGTTTATCCATCATGATCCGTATGTATTCGCTGCCGGTATCATGCTCAAAATAAAGTTTTCCAAATGTCTCGTCAGAGTGATAGTCGATCACTACGTCAGTACGAAGACTGCGGACCGCATGTTTGCCTGCAGGCATAGCCGACTGATCAAATTTATAAGATACTTCATAAGATGGCTCGGCAACAAAAGGAGAACGGACAAAGGATAAATATATACCGGCAGCTCCTATATCGTGCTGGGCAGTATCAGAAAACCTCTTTCCCTTCTTGTCAGCATATTTCTTTGTTGCCCGGGATTTAAACCTTGTGCAGTTAGATATAAAAGAGGAAAGACCCTCGTAGCCGGGCTTGGTCAAATAATACAGGGTGTTCACTGTGCTGTCGCTATTGGCAGCAGAAAGCCGGACGGACTTTAAACTGCCACGATCGATCAGCCGTTTTATATACAAAGTAAGCTGGCTGTAAGGCAGCCTGCACTCCATGATCTCATACATGGAAGAAGAGAAGAAGATAGGCACATCCAAGAAAAAAGCCCCTATCATATTGACAACGGACAAGGATAGGTCTGTATCGTCGTCAGGTGCATATGCCCCGTGTGTGTACTGAAGAAGAGAAAACAGATCTTCGATCGCTATGGGTTTTATTATAGGATAGCCGGACAAATCCAGTGTCTTTGTAAGAAGCGTATATTTTTCATTCATGAAAATAAGTATCCTTTCCGCGAGGTAATGCGCCCCCTCGCCCTGCAGAGCAGGAAAAATAGTTGCCGCAGTCTGCGTTGTATCCCAGAATCTATATTAGTAAATCCACGTAAAATCTATATTAGCAAATCCACAAAAACAAAAGAGAAAAACAACCAGTCTGCTATGCTTAAATTATATAATATTAACAGAAAGAAAAAAAGAGGTAATGAAACAAGAATGCAGCATAATGGAAAATAAATAAAATCACCAAGGAAAACAAACATAAAAACATAAAACTAAAACCAGTAAAGAAGAAAAAACAGCAAGAAAAACAAGTGGTTTAAAATAAGCATGGCAAAAATCAAGGCAACTTCGTTAGGCTATCTAAAATAGTATTATCAGCAGCTACCTGACAATGACAAATGCGCATAAATACTGGCATTTGTCCAGATTGTCAGCAATATATGAAACTACAGTGAAACTACAGCGCTTTACTGGCAAAATAACAGTATTTTGATAGAAAGTGAAACTACATAATACAGATATGAAATTACATATATTCCCGTATGAAACTACAGAAATATATGATGTGAAACTACATAATTCAAAAAATGAAACTACAATACGGAAAAATGAAACGACAAATATAGTAAATAAAACTACAGGTAGGTGTATTATGAAACTACAAATTGTCAAAATAAAACTACAATAAAAATAGCAGCGCAGACGTATGGATGATATGCCAAAAGAGAGGAGATAATTAGCAAGAAAATCCTCTTTTTATTCATATTATCCCGTAAATAAATAATGTGAAATAGAATACCATTTGTACTATTGTTAGTAATGCTATATATAATGCGTTAATACTTATATTAAGTAATGCAAAATTATATATTTTTAAAAAAATAAGCACATATAATGACGAAGAACGTCTTATATGTGCTTGAAGTTTTATGTCATTGTTATTTATTATGATGATGCTTTTTTAGAGCCTACATCATAGTGATTTACGCTGACCTGTAGGGGATATTTATATTTATCACCCAATCGGAAATAAGTAATCAGGATCAAATTACTAAGGTAATTTTTACAGTAGTCATCGGCATATATCATAATTTCATCAGCTGATATGGAAAGAACCTGACAACTGAATTTATTAAAACAGGCTTTTGAGCTTATATGAATTAGCATATCTTCTTGAATTTTCCGACAAACCGGCTCCCAAGAATTGTTTGTCTGCTTGGCTGCATCGTCAGATTCTTTGAGAATAATATGTAGAGAATATGTATATACGGATCCTGCCAGTGCAAAGTCGTCCGAGGGGATAGGATCATGTGACATATATCTTATTCCACCATCTTCATCATATCCAACAAGCATATCTGTTAGTTGAGTATTTAAGAATCTTTGTAAAGAAAGACTGCTCCCAAGCGCTGTATAGAGATACATTCTATCAAGCAGTGTTGTATCTGGCTTAAAATCCTTTCCATATTTGGATTTGATAATAAATCCTGTAGCAAATTTAAAATATTCAGCTGCAGATGCGATTATATCTTTACCGTATTTGTTAAAGTCAATAGTATCACTTAATGGAATAATAGAGACTTTTCGTACAATAGTAATAAGATTATACTTAGCCAGCATGGAGTATAGGGGCAGGATGCGGATGCTGAATATATTGTATTTATGGTTACATAAAATCTTCCGGATATAATCTGACTGCATATCTGCATAATAAAGGTCATTGGCAACGGCGATCAGTAAGTAATCCCTATGTGCATCTGTAGCTGGCTCAATGACGATATATCCGCTGTTAGCAGACAAACTAAAGATTCTATCAAGCTCACTGGAAAAACTCAGACTTTGCATACTTTCTTTATCCGCGTCACTGATAGAGATTGGAACCAAAAGATCTCTGTAAGTAAAAACTCTATCGTTATCAGTATGACCATCAGTACCCGCTATGCATCCTGCAGATCCATTCTCCGCATTATCAGTTATCAGAGGTATATGAGTTTCAAGCATTTTTGCAGCAGCAGGATCATCAGAAACAGGATCAGATATTTTCATATCTGAAGTCTCAGGTGTCCCGGGATGCTGTACCATATTTTCTGGAGAGACGTTATCTTCATCTTCTGCATCAATGTCTTCAAAGTCCTCTTCATCATAGTCGTCTCTTTCTTCTTCATCGTCATAGCTTATACGGCTTCCATCAGATACCGTGTGTTCAACTATCATCTGACCGTCGGAAGTGACAATATCTTCTTTTTCAAGAGATATTTCTATATGTTCAGGATTTTCCATATTCCTAATTTCCGTCTTATCTTCAATAGCACCACCTGCAACAACGGGATTATCTAAAATCCCCATTGCCTGATCAAAAGAATGAGAGACGGGAGTCTGTACAACGTACTGTAAATCCTTATTATTTTTTTAGAGGTTTTTTAGCTGGATTTTTCTTAGGACGTTCTTTTTTCTTTACAGAAGCAGATAGCTGCGTAACTTCATCCACATCAAAGGCCGGAGAGAAGGGCTGTCTATTTTGCAGTTCTTCCTTTATCGACAATGCTTCCTGCATATCAATATCCTTGGCACGTTCAAATTCATTAAGCAGGTATGCGTATATAATTTCATCGAATTTAGGATCTATATTTTTTACACGGGGAGTTATGCCATACTCACCAAGTCCTTTCAAAAAGCAGCGCTGAATACCAGAATACTCGACAGAGCCAAACAGTATATTAAAATATGCTGTTATATTTTGAATAAATGGCAGAAAACAGAAGATAAAACAAAGGCGCACTATAGGATTTTGTAAGATTGTTTAATACTTCGTACAGGTCGGTATAAGATGTAAAAAGCTTCTTTATATCATCCTCACAAGTAATAACCGCGTTGTAATTTGCAGTACCCTTTGAAATAAATTTTGCAAGTAAAAGCTCCTTATCGTAGTATCTGTTTGCATATTGGGAACTCATAGGGCAGAGAGAACACATAGACAGCCTGCTATCAATCTTTTTGTAGACACTTGAAAAGGAGGCTCCGGAATTACGGCACTCTTTTATCAAAGCAGCAATATAATCATCAAACGTAGCCTGGTCGGTCAAAGAATAATGTTTTCCATTCACCACCAAAAGATCAAGAGGTTTTGAACGAGAGACGAAGTTCATCTGTGCTACAAGTGTAAATTTCTTTATAGATCTTTCTATGGTTTTATAGTCGGTTATTCCACAACGCATAAGATACTGCACATATGAAAGGGAAAAGGCAGCAGTCAGGGTTCGGTTTCCATCCGGTATATTGGCAAGAATATACTTAAAACAGGGTAGATCGTCCCCTTGTTTGAATTGTATCACTAAACAGCACTCCTTTTTTCTAATTTGTTATAAATTTTTCTGCTATAAGTATATTTTCACAATTTTACATGCAAAAATCAATAGAAAAGTGCTGTTAAAAGCACAATTAAAACAGAAAAATTTTAAAAATAAACATAATAAACAAAAAGCAAATAATGAAATCATGCAAATTGTGCATGTCTGACAGATGCCCTTGTTAATATTTCATATAATAGAGAATGCGAATAACATTATATAATAGTATTATGAATAAAAGATATGAGTAAACGGCTGTCAAGCATTATGCGGGAACTATATGTTGAAAAAATGGAAACACAGCAGGATACAATGTCTGATATTATTCTTAAAGACAGATCGAGGAATTACATATGCATAAAAATTATAAGACTCCACAGGAAATAGCAGAAATAATAAAAGAACTTATGCAGAAAAAAAAAGGTGTATCACAAAGTGAACTGGCAAATAGAACGCATTATGTTCGGTCTACCGTAAGCAAACAGCTTAAAGATGGTATTACCAATATTGAAACAATCAGGCAGTATGCAGAAGCTCTCCATGTTCCGGTAACATCAATCATAAAAACAGATCAGGGACAGGAATGGGAGATAATCGCTATCAATGATTTCCTTCAAGTAGATATAGGAATAAAAGAAAAGGGGAACAACAGAAGAATCATGTACACAGGAGAACAACTAACAGATTATACTATTCATATTATAACTGGGCTTATAATGCAGGCAATCCCGTATTCACAAATGGAAACGGCATCCGAAAAGATCTACGGAACAAGTATATGTACAGGCAATAGCAATTTTACATGGGCTTCGCCTTACATACAAATAAAAGGAGTAGTTGTTGAGTATGTAAACTTGCTTTTAGGAAGCAAAGAAGAATTTTTAAAATTGGATACAAATAAAAAAGATGCTATAGATGATGCAGTCTATATATTAGAAGATAAATATAAAGCAATAAGGGAAGATGAAATAAATCATGAAATGTTGAAAGCAAATAAAGAGGCAGAGGATCTTATCCGCAGGGTTACAGAAATAATAAATTTTCAGAGAAATAAGGAGTGCAAATAGTACACCCCTTATTTCTCTGGATCAGCGTCGGCAGCAGCTTTCTTTTCACTGGCCGTTCTTTCAGTAACATTTTTCTCGAAATAAATACCCTTATCATAAGGAATAGCATTACTTCCTGCAATAACATCTGTATCTTCTTCGGCAATCTGTTCAGATGGCAGATAAACGCCATCAACCCAGGTAGCAAAGTGATCAACATTTTTACATTCATTATTGCGACTTGGGGAAAAGACAGCCGGATCGTGTTCTACCGAAAAATAAGAATATAAACGAGTAAACAAATCAAATTTCCGTGAATCATCCTGCGTAGAAATAGCAATAAGTATATCCATATACGAAGAATGTATGCCATATAACAGCCATGTTATATCAATCCCATATACGTCATGCAGACGTACAAGCACCTGACCAGATGGCCAAGCAATACCATTTTCAAGCTTGCGAAAGCCGGAGGTGATATGAAGAGTGCTTTTGCCATTTCTTCTTGCGTAACACCCAAACCCTTCCGGGTCTGTGACAAACGTGCGCCGATGGAAACCGCATCAAGATTCCTTTGAACATGTAAACTTAGGCTGCAAAGTGTTAGAATTGGTACGAATGTAATTAGGCCTTTTTCGAGAGGAGACAGATGCCTCTTTCATATCATTGTTCTTCATAAGTTTTCCCCCAAACCGCTATAATTTGAATACTGTTATATAGTTTAATATTTAATTATTACAGTATCACAAACTGGGAAAAAAATGGAATAAGTCGCAAAAGTGCTGTTAACCGCACTTTTGCGACTTATTTTTTTATATTATGGTTTATGATTTTCCGTTATCTTTCCAATTTCGATTCGCATTTATCTCATTATCACATGCTTTTTGCATAAATCTGTGTTGTCCTTATATCAGAATGCCCAAGTTTTCGTTGTAGTTCTAATATGTTTCCGCCCACGGATGGAGCACGATAATAGGTCATCGCAAAGCTCGAACGAAGTTTATGAACAGATATAATAGATGCTTTTTCCGGAAGAACGGCAGATACATACTTATCAACCATCTGCTCGACGGATCTCGGTGCAAGTCGTGTTCCCTTTTAATGTTACAAAGAGGATCATCACCGCAAAGAATATCGCCTCGGTTTTTCCTTTTCTTCTATATATTCTGACACCAGCTTACCTGCTTCATTTGAAAACCATAGTTTTGAATCCTTACTATTATGTCCTTTCCGTTCAACAGCAACAGAATGATCAGATAAATCAATATCTTTAATATTGATTCCTACAAGCTCTGATAAACGAAGCCCCATATCAAGAATTAAAAAAACTATGGCTTTATCCCTTTTCATATAACGGTGATGCTCTTGCAACGCACGTTTTTTGAAAGACCTGTGCCGTACGTGATCCCATCCATAAGTATAGTCTGTTCTTCCTCCGTAAGATAATTCACATAATCTTTTTGATGCACATGAACCTTTACAGAGCCAAGAACAGGGTTATATTCAAGAATGCGCTGTGTATAGACCAGATAATTATACAGCATAGTCAGTGAAGTCCGGCGCCGGGCACGTAGAGATTCCGATAGCTTTTGATCCTTTAAATACCGCAGATATTTATTCACATCAGGAACAGTAATCAGTTTAAACTGCTCAAGTGTTATATCAGAGACTTTTGAGACTTGTCAAAATATGGGTATTTTGAAAGCGCATATTCAAAGAAATTGCACAGATCTTTTTGCATATTCTATTTGAGTTAATGAGCTTTTTTCAGAAAGCCCTTCCTGCAGGTATTCAGAGCAGAAAGATGGGAGCTTTTGGCAAAGCTGCTCATATTTATCCCCAGGCATTTCTTTATCAGGCATTTTAAAATTCCTCCTAGATAGTCAGATTGAGCACTACTGCTTTTTATTATAACATATCTACGCAGAAAATCTACATTTTCCGCGTAGATAAATATAAAAAGATACATTACTATCTCAAAGAAAAATTGACCCGCACCGGTCTAAAATAGCCGATGCAGGTCAATAATAATAAACCTTTCATAAATTGATGTTATTTTGAATGTTCTTTTTGCAAAAGCGATGTAGAACCTTGCAATTTCAATAGAATGTCTTTTTACTGTTTCTTTGTCCATAAATCCAGACGCCACAGATCCCAGTGAAAGTTCATGAATCGGTTCAGTTTCATATTCACGTTCCACGAAACTGCCTGCAATATAGATCTTATACGGAACAAAAGCCGCAGTGATCATACCATCTACAATATGAAAGAACGTGCAAAGTCCGACTCTTGTCCAGCATACATCATGACCAAAACGGTAAGTATACCGTCTGTCAAAATCATCACAGCACATGCTTCCAGCTGTGAAACTATCGTTAGTACGTGTACCAAAATAAAGTTCATCAAGGTAGCGCCAATACTCATGTCCTATCAGATAACTGTTATATGCCAGAACAATATTTATGCCCTTCAGCTTTTCAAGACCAGCCTTATATCCATCATAAAACTTTGTATTTGCAACAAGAGGCTCTATCGCAATCAGTGCTTTGATGGTTTCATGCTGCATAATATCTTCGCTTTTTTACATTGTAGACAAGCTGTGATTCCAAGATGTCAAAATAGGTCGAATCCTCGATGGCTGCATTCATAAACATTGTTTCAAGAATATAGTTTATGTTTGTATTCAGCAGCTTTAACAGGATTTTTCTTAATACAATGCGATCTTTTTCTTTATCATCCCAAGTAATACGCTCATGGTCCAGGATGAGAATAATCTTCATGTCAGCCCCATCTGCCAGCTCTTTGATAAAATCATCCAGACTACTGGACATATCACAACTATTATATTCAATAATCAGATATGCTAATGCATCAGCAATGGCTACCATCTTTTCCTCACATAATCCTAAACTATTTTTTCTCTTCACATTTCATGGTTCATTCTCCTTATATTTCTTTATTTAATCGTTTACTAAGCAACATCGATATCAGTAACAGAATTGCCCTTTTCCTTGCCAAGCAGCTCATGTTCTGTCAAATATCCTTTGGCATAACGCATACAGCCAATGAGCAAAAGAAGTATTGAAAGACCATATGCAGGCAAAGCCGCATGTGTATACGCAAGATTAAAACCTACATCGTTCTTGTCCATCATAAAATCATAGAGAAGTCCATTAGCTATATCAGCAATAGTCTCATCCGTACCTCCAAGTGTACAGTCAAGCATGATTTCCATCGATAGACTTATAACGTCAGCAATAAACCGAATATGATCATCATCACCCTTATAATTGAGCAAATAACTGATCACAGGTCCATACCCTGTACACAATATAGTTGAAGTATAAATACTGTGTTTCTCATCAGCAAACACAAATGCACTGGATCCCATTTCAAGAAAAAATCAATTTGCGAACATAAACTGAATATCAGTTCCGGTAATACGGGTTCACACGAATCGCTGCATTCATTAAAAATAATCAGCAATCGTTTCAAAAAGCATATCCAGTACCTGCCCACTATCTGTGTCCGGAAATAGGGAAATGGAGTGATCAACAAACCTTTCCTTGAGAATACACATAAGTTCCTCCAAATTATCACCCACTATACCTGTAGTCATCATATACCAATTCATTCGCTGCAGCCATATTGCAAAGCGAACAGATACTAAAGAAGTTTAAGCCAAACATATCTTTTGTGCCGGCTTCTTCTCCGTATACAACTTCATAGATATGCCTTCTTGAAATCATATCAGTGATCGGATCACAGTAAGAACGTTCTACCAAAGCGATATCATTCAGACTCATACAAAATATATCTCTTTTCCCAGAGAAAAATTCACCCTGTAAAAAGTCAAATAAAATGGAATTATAAACATAATCTGATACAGAGGTACTAGAGTCATTCCCATCTCTTTCTTGAGTCTGTTGATAGTCTTTGATATATTCGCTAATATCCAGTAAACATAAAGCATCACGTCCCACATAGCGATTAAAACGCATAGCCGTCAGGTTATATGCACATACTGCAGAGCAAATTACCCTGGCATCCAGTACCTTTGTAGAACATTTTACTTTACCATCCTTATCGATCAGACTATTAGTAAGCCCGATATATTGGTTCATAAAGTCAAAACCATTCATAGTTATTCATCCTCCTTTTAATAAAATTCAGTCATTATTAAGCGATAAAATATACATTTATGCTGCGATATTGCTGTTATAAAGCCGTCCTATGTGCTTTTTGCACAAGCAGCATTAAATCAACAAACAATACAAGCAAAATATCAAAATCTGTATCCTCAAGAGCATCTGTAGAAGAAATCACTACAGCCATATCCGAAGCATCACAAATAACAGTGCAGTAACGCATATATAGAAATTCAGATATTTCTGCAGTATAATCATAAACATTCAAAAATCCTTCAATATCAGTACTTGAGGTTTCCAGACATTCAAGTAATCTGAAAGCAGCAGCCTTTGCAAAAAGGATCCCAGCATCAGATCCTTTATAGTCGGAAAGATAATCAAGCGTTGCCTTTACCTTCTTAAGATACAGAATAGTACTTGATCCAGTATCCCATCCAATCACGCTATCTACGAGCCGTGTAACTTCATTATCTTCATTTTCAATGGCATAAAAAATATCGGATGCCGTATGGCTCATAATACCAAAATGAGAAAGCATATTAAAGATAATTTCATCAGCAAGCGATGCATTAGTAGCTTCAAGACGGGATAATCTTGTACGAATGGTGCAAAATAGCGTATCAAGTATGCGCCCATAATTAGTATCAGGGAACTTTTCAATCTCCCGAAATACAAATCTTTGCTGCAGCAGTGTGATAATATCTTCATAATCATCATCAAACATTGTAGCTGCACAACAGCTGCATAACATAGAAAAAGAAAATGCACCATACTTAGCCTCAAACTGTATTGGTGTCATATCAAATTCCCTCATACAGATTTTCGAGAGCGCATGATATTTGATGATCTAAATCATCATATCCCATATCCGGCAGATAAAGACCATATAAACTCGTACCCTTTACATCAGAAATTGATCGTAAACATTCCTGAAAACTATAGTCATGACGACCGGATAAATCAGAAGAAGCATTACAAAGAACGCCATTTTCTCCCAATTCCCTACTGGCTACCAAAGAAAAGATATTTGTAATAGTATATGCCGAAGCAGACAGTAATTTCTCTTCCTCAGAAAAACGATGTTTCTTCATTTTGATAAGATCCAGTACCTTATCAACATATAGATTTCCGTCCATCTTTTTTATACTCCTTTCTTATACATATACAAAAAATTAAAAAAAAAGGAGCAAGGTTATAGAATAACAACCTTGCTCCTAAAAAGTTTATTCCGTTTCCACGTACAACTCTTTGTCGTATATATCTCGCATCAATTTGGGAAAATCATCAGATCCGATAATAATATCAGTGATCTGTTTGCTTTCCGTTTCAAATATGACAGATTTATATGCTGGTTTTGTATTGTTTAAAGCCCACATTACAAGATGGGCTTTTCCCATTGTGGTTTCAAGTGTTTTATACACCTTACCGTTCTTTTTTCCAATCATACATAAAGTATGTGGAATGGAATACGCCTTTTTCTTACGTTCTCTTTGCATTTCGTCCATAAATTCTCTCTCCTTTTATAATTATTTAAACATACATATCAATCACTCTGCAGCAATCAGACCTGTCCATCCAGATATTTTTCTACAAATGCATCCTCAGAAATAACCGGCACACCAACCTCGCCTGCCTTCTTATTCTTTCCGGATGTAGATGTTATATCGTTATTGATCAGAGCTGTTGTCTTTTTACTGACTGACCCCGATACCTTACCGCCCAGCGCTTCGATCCGGTTAGCCAGCTCATCACGGTTCTTATAGTGATTAAGCGATCCGGTTATCACAAATATCTTACCATTTAAAGACATCTCTGCATTTCCGGCCGGTTTCTGGTCGGTAAATTTTAAAAGCTTCAGCAGTTCATCCACTTCTTTTCCATCTTCGGAAAAAGTTGCAAGATTATTTTTTTATCCATCCGTTCAGAGATCTGCAGATCACATCGCCAAACCCTTCAATTTTGCTAAAATCATATTCCTCAAGGTACAGATGCAGCATAAAGCCTCACAAGATCATATTCATCCGGGTGGAGCGCTATATAAGTCTGACCCATTTTCCCGTCATAAATACTGTCAAGATGCTTTTAAGAAGCTTCGCCTGCCCCATGCCGATATTTGGAATACCACACGCATGAATAAAGGATACAAAATCAGTGCTTCTTGCTTTTTCAGCTGCAGCAACCAGGTTATCATACTTCTTTTTTCCAAAGCCATCCATCTTAACAATTTCATCTTCATACCGGCTAAGCATAAAGAAATCAGCATACCTTTCTTTGACAAAGCCTTCCTGCACAAAACGGGTAATTGTCTTTTCAGACATTCCATCAATATTCATGCAGTCACGCTCGCAGAAATGAACCAGTTTACGGATATGCTTTTTGCAGCGCAGTACGGATTAACACAGATAAGTGTCATCACGTCACCATCGCTTGTATGGATACCTGTTTTTTCTCCGCATACCGGGCAGGTTTCCGCAAGATGGTACTGACTGGATATTTTTACTTTCTGTCTCTCACCGTCAGTTGAGTAGTTTTTGCCGATCTGAGGAATGATCATGTTCGCTTTATACACTCCGATCCGGTCACCGATCCGAAGATCATTGTCCATGATGTAGGAAATGTTGTGAAGGGACGCCCTTGTAACCGTCGTTCCTTCCAGTTCTACCGGATCAAATATCGCAACAGGGTTAAGAAGTCCTGTCCGGCTTGCAGACCATTCAATATCTGTCAGGACGGTTTCTTTCATTTCATCCTTCCACTTAAATGCCATTCCGTAACGGGGATGGTGCGATGTACTGCCAAGTGACAGCCCATATGCCGTATCATCATACATAAGCACAAGTCCGTCAGACGGAAAATCCACATTACCGATATTGCTTTTGAAATATGCAATATCGTTATCCAGACTGTCCGCATCTGTATACATCCATTTTATTGTATTAAAGCTATAGCTTTTAAGCTCATCAAGCTGCCCGCCAAAGGAATTACCCTTATAGCCGGTAACAAACTGGAATGCATAGAATGTGATTTTTCTTTCCTCGCATACACTGCTGTCCAGTGCCCTTACGGTACCGCTTGCAAGATTTCTTGGATTTTTGTAATCATCTTCATCTTCCTCACGGTTTTCGTTAATGCGCTCAAACTCTGAATAGTGCATGACTGCCTCTCCTCGGACAACAACATGTCCTTTTCCGGGATCCTCATTGGAATACCGTCAAAATGAGGGACATTATGCATGATCCGCTCACCAATGTAACCATTTCCTCTGGTGACTGCATCAGTCAATTTGCCATCATCATAGGTAAGGACAACGGTAAGACCGTCCATCTTCCATGACAGAACAGCCTTTCTGCCATTCATCCATTTGATAAGTTCAGCAGGATCTTTTGTCTTATCAAGAGACAGTGCAGGATATTCATGCTGCACTTTTTTTCAAGTTTTGATACAGCTTCTGCACCAACTTTCTGCGTAGGGGAATCCGGAAGGACAACTCCCGTCTCTTTCTCCATCGCAAGAAGCCTGTCAAACATTTCATCATACTCACGGTCCGACATGCTCTCTGTCCCATTATAGTAATCATCTGATGCTTTATTCAGTCTCTTTACAAGCTCCTCCATATCCTGATTATTAACAGATACTGTTTCAGCAGGTTTGTTTTCGCCAAATAATGACCCTTTTTCAAATAACGTAAATAAATCCATATTAAGTCACTCTCCTTCTTTTTTAATAGTTTTAATAGCATCATAAAGTTTATCTGCCCACTGCAGAAGTACAATGCCTTCAAGATCAGGCATCGTCAGATCTGCATCCGGTGTTTCATGATAGTATGCATCAACGCCATAAGACATGCCGGTACCTGCGATTAGATATACCATAAATGTCCCATTTAAGACCAAGGCTATTTCCTGCCGTGCGATAATCTTTAGTATACGGAAATATCGTTTCCGCAGGATAATACGCATTCAGAGCGTCATAAAAAACTGCCAGGTTATTCTTTATTTCTATTGGAATGTCATTAAAGTAATCTCTATCATGTTCCATAAAAAATCCCATAGCTCTGCTTTCAAGAACACATAAATCACAGCTACCTGTGGTATATGAAATATTTGAAAAATATACCTTTAAAGGTTTATAGTCAAGTCCCTTTTAGGAAAGACAGCTTCTGTGCTGTGGTCATATAGCTTAGATTGGGATACATAATATCCAGCAATCGTATGATAATGCGCTCCCACTCTTCTTTATCAAGAGCTTCTTTTACATCATCCGCAGCAGATACATCGAGATAGGACCCATCAATAAAACTTCCAATACCAGATAACAGGTTATCACGAACCTTGTCACCATAGGTCATTCCATTTCGTCCAAAATAGCTCCTACAGTTCATTTCATCTGAAAATTCAGAATAGATCGATGGTACATTGTATATAAGATAATCTAAAATCTCATCAATAATAGAATCATCGTTATAATAGAACCAAAAACAGTGCACAATATACCAAAAGAAACCTCTGAGGTTACTTACTTCTTCGGATCACTTAAATTCACAGCCTTATGTGCATATTTTTCAAAGAACTGTTCATATGCTGAAATTCTTTCATCCGGATCCTCATCATTAAACAAGGAATAACAAGGAGTGCTGACACATTCTGCATAACCAATAGACCAGTACTTTCCATGCAAACGTGCAAGGTAACTATCCGTAAGAAATGATGAGCGTTCAGAATATAATTCCGAAAATGTCTCATCAAAAGTACCATTCAGCTTCTGCGACAGCAGTGAACATATCTGAGGCAAAGAAATTTCATTATTTTTCTTATTTTTCTTATTTTTTTTATTTTCCTTATCTGTTTCAAAATATACAAGACTATCTAAATTCTGGGAATTGAACATTTCTGGTAGTTCCAAAAACTTTAATGCCCAAAGCCACCGCAGTTTATTTACCAGTTTAAAAGATCCTGCTCATAATAAGCAAGATCACAAAATGATGACTGCCAGCCATTGTTTTGCAAATAAGATATTATCCGCGTGGCAGCTGTCATATATATGGGCATATCCCGCAGGCATAACTTTTTTTCTGTACTCATACTTATCCTCCTTTTCTTTTTACTATAAGTAAAAACATATTTTTTAGCTAGCATCCGCCTTATTTGAAAAAATATATATAATAAAAGACATAAAAAAACAGATATAGGATCAACCTATATCTGCCAATAAACATGTCTGAATTAAAATTAAAATATACTCCTTTTGTTACATTACCATTGATAAATAATGGGATTGACAATACCGGCATATGCACAGGAAGGCATATGTAAAATCATCAAACAAATAACAAAACGAAAAATTATAATTTTATTATACCCATTACCATATCAAAAGCAATAAAAATTCCCTAGATACAAAAAACCGAAAAAGAACAAAAAAAACTTGCATCAGCTAAACAGCCAATGCAAGTTTCCACTTTTACCGTGCTTAAACAGTAGAGAAATAATCACGTACAATATAATAATACATACACTGAAAGCTGCCTTTTATGAAGCTTCCTCAATTCCCGGCCGTTCAGTCTCAGTTCTGATAGAACGCTCAACAAACTGTGAAGCGCCACTAAAAGCATCAAACCAGATAAAGCCAAGAAATCCACTTATCCTTTTGGGGAGAGGATCAGATGTATTATTAAAGAGATTTACAATTCCTCTTAAAAAGCCACTGCGCAGCCGTTATGTTAGTCAACATATGCTGTGGCGCAGAGTGATTTAATTCCTCACAAGAAAGTTCCGTAACAGATTTCATATCATCATCAAACATATTAGGGAAAGAATAGCTTTTTTCATATGAAAGCTTTTTTCCATGAAGTTTATGTGCATAAGATACTTCACCTGTAGCGAAATCATTGCCAGCATCATAATAGATGCAGTAATCTGAAGCATTGAAGAAATCCTCACAGACTTTTCTGCACGCATTATTATCGACACACCCTATAATAACGGAATATTCAATGTCAATGTCTGCGAATAAGACGTATAAGACTCAAAACTGCGTATATTCAAAATACGCTGCAGCTGCTGCCCTGATGTAATATATTCAGGGATCGCCTTCCACTTAAGAGAAAAAGCACTGCTGGTTGTATATTCTTCCAACGCATCATTCAGTAACGATGAAAAGGTAAGTGCTTTATTTGCTCCGATATCTTCCACGCAGTAACATTGTCTGTCAAGATTCTTTTCTTCTACCATATCACCATCTGCGATCCAGATATTTTTTATCCGTGACCAGGCGCTTTTGTTTCTTGCAAGAAAATGGTTAAATTCTTTTTAGAAAATAAGTGCCGGTTCCTCCTGCTCCGATCACAAGGATATGGTAATTTTCAATGATTTTTTTAACTTCTTTTTTGTTATCCATTATCATTCTCCTCTTTTTTTAAAAATCAGGCAACATACTGAATAATGCCATTCACATCATACAAATAATGCGTAAGTTTCACTTTATCGCATCGTGGCAGTTTTTTCTCAAGATTGATAGCAAAAAGTCCATTATCAATATCAGCTGCAAGTGTAACAGATATGGGTTGTTTGTCCGCATCATCTGTATACGTAAATGTCCTTTCATAGTATCTGCCATAATATCCACCATCGTAGATCTTACCGCATTGAAGAAAAGCGGTAAGATAAGAAGGATTTGCAAATATTTTTCCTGCAATCGATCTAACAATCTTCTGATTCTGATCTGAAATAAAATCACAAAAATTATCAGTGGTGGGAGTATCTTTAGTACCAAAAATTCTTTTCATTATATTTAACATATTTTCATGCTCCTTTTTTTAGTCGTTTTACCATTCTCCACAGAATGGAATGTTTTTTCGTTTTATCATCTTCATCATGAAGTACCTCGGTATACACCTCTGGCATATACATATCAACCATACCAACGAGATAGCTGGCAATAAAATACTTAAAGAAATCAGACGTCGATGATACTTTTCCGTCAAAGAAAGAACAGTACCATGGTTCCGCAATCAGATATGCATTATAAAGATCTCCTACAAGTTCCCCATTTTTTATGGAAAACCCATTGAAATTCGCATCTTCCAGCGGAATTCCAACATCTCCGTAGCCGAAGATATCTTCAAGAGTCTTTTATAAGATCCATCTGCTTATTTAAAAAGCAGAGATGAGGCTTCTCAGTTGAGAAACCTCATCTTCACTCATAACCTCACCATTTTCTGTCTTATCTTTCAAATATACCATCTTGGCATATAAACATGTAAAATTATCAACCTCTCTGCAAAGATCAACACGTTCCACCATAGCAGCATCCTCCTTCCTCTATTTTTTCGAGAGATCAAAAAGGACGCTGTTCATAAGAAATTTCTGGCCACCTTCGTATACTGCTCTCAGCAGCATCTGAGGATTATCTGAACCAAGTCTGCCAATCACACCAAAAATACCAATTTGATCCATCTCCGCACTGTCATCGGTCGGAGAAAAAAATGGCTCCATATTCGCATGAGAGTGAATAGTAGCCACCAGCGATAAATATGGATTACTCCATACAGGAAATGTAGATGTTACTGAAACAGGTGTGGCATCTACATGTTCCGGACGCTGAAGGATAAAATTATTATGACGATGATCATATATGACCTGAATAATAGCTTCATTAGGAAGCTCTCCCTTGAAGTAGGTGATAATCGCATCATATACCCGCTTTGGGATACTAGGCAGTTTATAACTTACTTTTTCCAGATGATTTGTGCCTCTTTCGTTGCGGTAAATATAGGCAGCCACGTTGTTTGCAAAGATTTTGCAGCCACCATAGGGAAGAATACTGTTTGCCAGTATTTCTTTGTTGAAACAGACAGACATTGGATTAGTCAGGACATTGTTTAACTCTTCTTTCAAGAAAATAACGTCCTCCATAGGATCATGACCATCTTCTGTGCTAACGTAATGTTCACGTTCCTCATAATCCCAGGACCTGTCATATCTGCGACTTCCATAGGCAGAACCTCTTGTTCCAGGCTCAAATGTAATGGAAAGCCTGTTCTGAAGCTCATCATAATAAAGCTTCATGTTTCCGGTTTTTTTTCCGCAGAAGAAAAAAATTGCGAATTTACCCTTGAAGTAATCAATCAGATCCTGTTTTGTAATCTTTTCTTTTCCTTCAAAGTTCTCAGGCTTAAGCTGTTCATGATATCCATTGATCACAATGTACACGATCGCATTTGATGGATATTTCGGTTCTTTCTTTTTGGCCTTTTTATTCTTAGATGTCTTTGCCGCACTGCTTACAGATACTCCTTTTGCATGTAAACAGAGTAAATAGCATTCCGCATTTCCGACAAGCATACAGGTTACATCCGGATGTGAAAATTCTCCGGTCAGATATGCAACAACATCCTTGACCGTTGTACCATCAAGATCTTCTTCCATGACCATGCGGCGTTCACCACAAACATTCACATTAAGAGGAAATGAAATAATATCGCCATCCTTTAATGCAGGCTGTTTATCCGCCATGATAGTAGCAAGGTTTGTGGAAATATCATAAAATACGTCCATTCCTTTAAATTCCGGAAAAGCCTCATAAATTTTTTCCTTAAGTTCAAGAACAGTAGGCTCCTCAGTATCAGAAAAATCCTCTTTGCTAAAATTCAATTTCTGTTCGCCGTAGACAAATTTCAGATCATTTTCTAAATCGAGAAGCGTATCATCCCCAAGTGGAATCGATATTTTTGAAACAACATAGACCGTGCCGGCGTATTCTTTCGGGCAATAGATTGCTCGTACATCAGCAAGACGGATCTCATCAAAACCAGTTTCCTTGATCTTATCAATTAACGCCTCCAGAGTAACTTCCTCATCACCTTCAATAACACATGAAAAACTGCCCGCAATAACTTTGCAAGGCAGCTTGATCTTTCTCTGAAGTTCCGGCGTACTTTTAGTAGCCTTTTGTATTTTTGTTTACTGTTTCTTTTTTTCTTTTTTTCTTTCTTTGGTTTCTGCTCCTCCGTTATTGAGTATTCACTTCCAAACATAGAACCAAAGTCATAATTGCCAAACATTTCCATAATATCATTCTCCTTCCTTAATTTTTATTTTATTGTTGTGAAATGTTATTACACCATCTTACATTTTACATTTGTACAATGCATACATGGATTTTCTCATGTCGCCTACAGTTTTTTCTCCCACATTACTACTTGAAGAAGAAATCAGCAGATGCTCCGGGAAAGCATCTGAATCCTTGATGGATTCACAAAATTCCTGCTGAGTCTGCTTTTCGACAGCCAGCCGCACATAGCCTTCACCTTTACTATCCTTAGAAAGATAATCACTGTTCGTTACACCAAGAAGACTATCCTCAATGTATTCAGCAATGTCAGAATAGCTTTTGAGGCGTTTTGTGCTAACAGTTCCCATACAGATATCCCCGGAAGATGATACATTTCCAAATGGATACTGCAGAAGCTCCGTCTCATCTTCTCGCCATTCTTTATAGCAGTAACATTTATGGGTCATTACCTGCCCGTCTTTGTTACCACATATCAAATAGACAAGATTTGGCATCCATATAAAATAAGGTTCCGTTTTATTGTCAGTCTTTTGTAAAACAAACTGATGTTTCTGAGACGGAACCCTTATGATTGCACCGACAGCACCGGAAGCGGTTTTTATACCGTCATAAAATCCGGCAGGAATGATGCCTGTACTGACAGCAAGACCATTATCGTTATATACTGATCCGGCAAGTAGACTTGCAAAAGGCTTCTGTCGTCAGTTTTTGCTGTTCGATAAGCTTATCATCATCATACAGGCTGACCCTAAAAAGTAGAGTGCCGCCTTGGGAATAGAAGCTCTCAGCTTCCAGCCTTCTTTTTTCTTTCATGTTTCTTTCATCCTCCTTTTCTACAATAACCGGCGCGGCTGCTTATAGTGATACTTCAGCATATTTTTTTGCAAATCGGACATATTCCCAAGGATACTTGAATCCTCAATCAAATTTTGAACATATCCAATAATGTCCAGCTGGCCGGACAAAAGGGCAATATTACCCTCGATTACCTCCTGCGTATATTCATCAAGAGGTGCTGTGCTTGTACTAAATACAAGCTTTTTGAAAAAATCCGCAGTAACCGGATCAATTTGGTCCAGATCAAATTCTGGATCTTTTTTTCCTGCTTTTGAGCAAAGAATTGCTTGAACCTTATCAAAGTTCAGATTTCTTACAGCGTTTGTCAACATTCATTCTCCTTTCATAATCACTAATGGCTGTATTGTTGTAAACATGCAATAAAAAAAGACGTAAGCATAAACTTACGTCTTACATATCACATATTCAAGTTACTATATAAAAGTTACTATATAAAAAATAATTCTCCTTTTTATTATTACCTACGCAGATAGGAATTGACAATACCGGCAGATGCACTGAGCTAACAGGCAAATACTAAAATTATCAAACAAATAACAAAACGAAAAATTATAGTTTTATTATACATAAGGGTTCCCTATTTTGCAATAGCTTTTTCCACGAACGAACAAATAAGCACGAAAAAAAGACAAAAAAAGCATAAAAAGATACTCAGATGTTCTCGTTGAATGTGCAAATTACCATCATACCCAGATGTAATCAAACAAAAGCCGAACACATGTAATTACCTTGTGTGATCGTCTGCTTACCCACTCAACACATAACCATATTCCATTATTATCTAGTTCAAGGCTGCCAATTTCTCTAAATCACTAATTAATTTAATATATTGTTCCCTGTTGTGACGTGCAGTTAGATGTCTCTATGTTTTTATAAAGAGATCTAAAACATTCAAACCCTTTTTCTAATGTGATTCGATGCTGTTGATTGCAGTTATCCCATAAAGCAACAACAACTATAAACTTGTTCTTTAGTTATCTCAACAGTTGTAACAGCTCTAAGCATCTTCCAATGCGGATAGGGCACTGTAAGTTGTACTTCTTCATCAACCGCCGGATTTTTTGATATTCATCACTATCGGCGGTTCCATGTGTAACAGCCTCATATATATGCTACGGGCACCTTTATGATATCCTCGGTACTGGTATGCTTTCAGAATCAAAAGAAAATCCTGTCTGTCCCGTTCCTCCCTTTCCATTCGCTGGTGGTAATATCCCGAACGGGATACTCCTGCAATTTCGCACATGGCAGCTACATTCAATAGATTATTGTTTTTTTGCACGGTATCATAAATAATTTGATACTTTGCATGTGCTGGTATTTTCATTATTCCGGAGCCTCCGGATTTAAAGATACAATTTTTTTTAGAAACTCAATCTCCTGATCTTTATATGCCAGTTGCATTTCTAAATATTTTATCCGATTTTCAGCCGAAAGATATCCGTTGCAGCCCTGTGCATAGGTGTTAAGATCACGAAAACCATTTCCCTTTTTTACTTCATTTCCAATCATGGTTTTCAGACCATTTATTCTGGAATCCCCCAGGATATTTGGATCTATCCCAAGAGTCGAAACAATCTCACGTGGAAGCCTGCCCTTTGACAGTTCCTCCCAAAATAGTTTTTTAAATTCTGCCGAGAAATGTACAATGCTCGGTGATACATCCAATACATATTTACTATTTCTCAGTGTGAGCATTTCCTGTTCTGTAAACTTTTTGTTTGCCATAATTTCCTCCAATTCATTATTATTGTAATATCAATCTGAATCGGAGTCAAAAAGCGATTTTGTCCAAAATGAAGGGGTTCATCAAAACCATGTCCGAAGTTAAGGGTTCCCTGTAAACTCATTGTATAGATTTAAGGGTTTTCATTAAAACTTACTGTCTAATGGTAAGGTTTTTAAAAACTCAATCTGTCAGGAGATTCTATACGATGAGAACAATATTTGC
>VOFC01003956.1_pt1 | contig 42675 bp, 44 predicted proteins | sample 5384161 | NCBI WGS metagenome assembly VOFC01 (sample SAMN12384722, study PRJNA508395) | human gut metagenome | isolation source: healthy gut B | host: Homo sapiens
TTCACTAAAGATCCTGTTACTGGCAGCGGTCGCGAATGCGTTTCCTGCCATACACCCATCAAACGCCTGTCTTGGAGAAAAATGTTGGAACCGCGCATGGGGTTCTGTGCAGAAAAAAAGAAGCCTGACCTGTTCCTATGCACCGCCCCGAACACGATTTTAAGACAGTCGATTACTACATTGGAGACCCGCATCGTAATCTAATCGCCAAGCAAATATTTGAAGTAAACGGTCAAGCTTTGCAAATTGAATCTACTTCAAATGACTCTCTCGTAGTCATTGGCCAGACTGATTACAAGGTTTGTCCTGCTTGCGGATATGCAAGCGAAACCGGAATCCCCCTTGAGCACAAGAACTCCAGAGGATACCGTTGTGTTAATAAGGAGGGCAACTCGGCAGAATACCGTTTGTCGCATGATTTCAAGACAGATGTGGCAATAGATTTTCGAACCCCCGACCTGAAAATCACGGTGCGCGAAACGACTCTTCAATCTTCACTGTGGCTTTTCTGTATCATCAGCCGCTTCAAGCTGCAGAATCCTGTGATCCTCTGTCAGCACCTTCATTTGGCTGATGGCAATGGCGTTGAGTTTTGCCAGCCGCTCTGACTGCGATATTCCTTCATTGATGAACACGGCATTCAAGTTTTCCAAGTTCGACAGACATACGAGCTGCGATACATTCGCATAGTCCCGGATATTGCCCTTAAGATCCGGATGGGTATCCCGCCACTGCTTGGCCGTCATGCCGAATAGAGCCATGTTCAAGACATCAGCCTCGTTGGCATAGACCAAGGAAATCTGACGGGCGGACAGTTCAGGCGGAATCAAATTTTCCTTGATGGCATCCGTATGAATGCGATAATTGATCTTGGCAAGGTTGCGCTTGATATCCCAGCCAAGTTGTTTCATCTCCTCGGTCTTGAGCCGCTCAAACTCTTTGACCAGATAGAGCTTAAACTCCACGGAGATCCATGAGGCAAACTCAAATGCGATTTCCTTATGGGCGTAGGTTCCACCATAGCGACCGGCCTTGGAAACAATGCCAATGGCCCCGGTCGCATCTACCCACTTCTGCGGTGTCATCACAAAACTGTTTAGCCCTGCCTGACTTCTAAACGCATCGAATTCGACACGGTTAAAATTTGGGTTGTAGAGCGTTTCCCACACACCGAGGAACTCGATGGTGTTTCTATTGCGAAGCCAGTTTTGAATGATATATCGTGGATTGTCATTATCCTTGATTTTCGCAATGTCTGTCAAGCTGAGAAAGTCATCCCGCTTGAGATCCCACTGCACATTGATCTCCGTTCCGCGAACAATTAGCTTATCCATCTTCACCGCACCTCCCTGCAGTCAACTCTTTTAAAAGTCCTTGGCACCCCTCCAGCACGTCCCGCCAGGTCGCCTCGAAGTCCTCGGTGTACCATGGGTCTGCCACATTGCCGGGATGGGCGGTGTGATCCATCAGGAGGGACATCTTGCCGGCATAGTCGCCGCCGCAGATGCGGTACATATCCCGGAGGTTGGCCTGATCCATGCCGATCAGGAGATCGTATTCGTCGTAATCCCGATTTGTCAACTGCCGTGCGGCATGGCCTTCGCAGGAGATTCCATGCTCGGCCAGCTTGCGCCGTGCCGGAGGATAGACCGGGTTGCCGATCTCCTCCCGGCTGGTGGCCGCCGATTCGATATGAAACTGTGATGCCAGTCCCGCCTTTTTTACCAAGTCCTTCATCACGAACTCGGCCATGGGGCTGCGGCAAATATTGCCATGACAGATAAAAAGGATCTTCTTCATACTGCGTTCTCTCCGAAATCTCATCGTTGTCCTCATTATACCACACATCGACCTTTTCGTCGAGAACACTTTCCAAATACGCAGAATCCTCGATCATTTGCAAGAGCTCCGACTTGGATAGGTTCTGTGCAGCGGCCTGCCGGATGTACCAGCGGCGCTCCTCTGCGGTCAGCTCCGTCTCCATAATGACCACATTCTGCGTCCAATTCAAGCGAAGCGCTTCGCCCAGCAATTCCGGCATGCCGCTGTACAAATGCCAGAAGTTCCGCATCCGGCGTACATTGCGCGGAGAGAAGCCGGTCATGTCCGGGTACTGTTCTTTCAAGAACTCCGCAGCAGCTACCGCCGCACCCTTTTCCGAGCGGACACAGACGGCCTTGCCGATCTCGCAGTACAGCTCCATCTGCGGCAGATCCGCTTCCATGACAGCTTCCAATGCGGCAAACATTGTGCTGTAGTCCGCAGCTTTTCGGATATTCATAGCCTCTCCTTTCCGGCGCACAGCGCCTGATTTAACCGCTCAACGCAGAGAAAAGCACGGTGACATCGCCGTGTTTTTCTCTGCCTTGACCTATCTCAGATAACTTGTATGATCTGCTCCCAGAGCAGGATGTGCTTTTCATCAATGGCCCGGTTGTCGTGGTAATGGCCGAACAGCCAGTAATGATAGTGCGCTCTCTCCTTGACCTCCTGCAGAAAGTCTGTGAGCGGGTCTGCCTCATTGTGACGGTTTTCTATGAGTGCAATGTTGGTGGGAGCGCAGTGCGTGATAACATAGTCCACCGCCCAATCGACCTTGGTCAGATTTCTCCGCGCTTCAGCGTACTCCTCCTCAGAAGGCATCTCCTGTGCCCACCACGAAATGTGGTTGATACGGTACCTCGCTCTGGGCTTTCGCTGCAGCATCAGGAGCTTTCGCTCAAAATCCGGAGCGCCCGGTTCCAGAATACCGTCCTCCGTATCATGGCTTTTTGCCCCACCCATAGTAAAGAAGTGATAGCCTTCCAGCTCGAAGACCTGTCCACGCATCAGGTGCAGGACATGAGAGCGAATGCGGTGTACCTTGCCGCAGTGCCAGTCTTTCACCGGATATCGTTCCAGTGTGTCGTAGTTTTCATGATTCCCGCAGACGAAGGCCAGTGTGAACGGCAGGCTTTCCAGCCAGTCCAATGCAGCATCGTCACGGCCGTCTCCAAACCACACGCCACCAAAGTCTCCGGCACAGATCACAATGTCCCGCTTTGTCATTTGTGCCTGCTTCGGGAAGTATTCTGGCTTGAAGCGTTCAAAATTTCCGTGGCAGTCGCCGGTCACAAAAATCATCTGTCCACCTTCTTTCAGTACATAATTTTCTGGCAAATCTCAATGCCACCCTTCAGGGTGATTGCGATCTCGTCCTTGGAGAGGACTTTTACAGTCTCCACCAGTTGGCGGACAGCACTCTCGTCCCACTCTGTAATGTGGGGCGATGCGTTTTCCAAAGTCTGTGCGGCATCCTGGATGCGCTGATTGGCTTTTGCCTGTTCGTTGTTATCTGCGAGGATCCCGGAACGCTTTTCCTTCAGGAAAGTCTGCTCATCCAGGATCTCTTTGAACTGACCGCCATAGGCGGCAGGATCATCCGTAGCCTTTTCCAGCAGTGTTTGGAACTGCTGCTCCAATTCTCTCAGCCTGCGTTCAATATCTCCAAGGCTCATCGTGCCGCCGGGGAATGGGATGATCTCCGTTTCCATGGCATCCGTGATCTGCCGAATCAAGCTATTCTTGTCGGCCATGGCTGTGTTCAGGGCTGCGAGGATTGCTTGCTGGAGAGGCGCTTCATCCAGTGTGGGCGAATTGTGGCAATATTTCTTGCCGTAGTCCAATCGGCTCACACAGCGCCACACGACTCGTTTTTCCCCGTTTCGTGTCCACGTGCAGCGGCGATACAGGGTCCCGCACTCACCGCAGACCAGCCGTTCCGAGAGTGCATACTTGCTGGCGTAGGAGGACATCCCCGTGACTGCGTTCTTGGAGGGGCTTTTTGCCGCATTCCGCCGTGCCATCTCTGCCTGTACGGCATCATACTTTTCACGGCTGACAATGCCCTCGTGGTGATTTTCAATGAGGTACATGGGAAGCTGGCCTGTATTCTTGATGGCTTTGCGGTTGATAAAATCCTGCCGGAAAGTCTTCTGCATCAGCACATCGCCGCAGTATTTTTCATTCTGCAGGATACTGCGGATGCGGGAGATGGTCCACTCCGGATAATCCTCGAAGCACTTGACGCCTTGCTGTTCCAGTTCCTCTTTGATCATCCGCAGGCTGGCCCCGGTGAGATAGCGTTCATAGAGCCATCGGACGATTTCGGCCTGTTCCGGAACGATCTCCGGCTGACCATCCTCACCTTTGCGGTAGCCGTACAGCTTTTTATATTGGATGCTGACTTTTCCGGCTTCCATGGCACGGCGTTTACCCCATGTGACATTGGCGGAGATGGATTCACTCTCGGACTGGGCGAAGGCCCCGGAGAGGGTGATTCGCAGCTCACTGTCCTCCTCCAGAGAATTGATATTTTCCTTCTCGAAAATGACTGCGATGCCAAGCTGTTTGAGCGCCCGGATATAGTAGAGGCAGTCCACCGTGTTGCGGGAGAAGCGGGAGACCGACTTGGTCAGGATCACATCGATTTTCTTCTGGCGGCAGTGCCGGATCATCCGCATGAAGTCCTCGCGCTTCTTGGCCGAGGTTCCGGTGATGCCCTTGTCCGCAAAGATGCCGGCCATCGTCCAGGCGGTGTTGGACATGATTTTATCGGTATAGTACTCTTTCTGCACCTCATAGCTGTTTGCCTGGTCCTCCTCTTTGGTGGAGACTCGGCAGTAAGCTGCCACCCGGAGCTGTCTGCAGGCTTCTGCCTGGCGGGTGGCTTCCGGCTTGGCAGGGATTTTAATTACTCTCGGGGCATCTTCTTTCATTGCAGGTCACTCCTTTCTATGACTTGCCCATTTTTTAATCGCAGTTTGACATTTTGGCGGGTCACCAGCACCTCGGATACGGTGCTTTTCAGAAGATCAGCGTTCAGTTCCGCCACACATTCGAAGGCGGAGAAGAGACGCCGGAGACGATTTGTTTCATATTCTTCATTCCCCAGAGCGGCATATTGCTCTGCCGCAAGCCGGAGGATCAGCGCTTTGGCGTTGTCCTCGTCGATTGGCTGCTGCTCCAGAGCATTATCCAGCGCCTCCTGCGTTTTGGAATGTGTGGCTGGCGTAGGACTGCGCTGATGCTGTATGCGTTCCGGGCAATTTGCGAGACCGTTGAGCAGGTCGGTGACACTTTGTTCCACCCGCTCAGATGGCGGTGTACCGCAGAGCCTGCGCAGCACTTTTTGGGCTTCCGTCTTTTTCGGAAGCTGGGGCTTGTTTGAGCGTTTTTCGTTTGCTGCGATGAGCTGATCCTCATCTATGAGCTTGGGATATCCTTTTTCTCCGGTATAGCGCGTGTCCGCCAGAATACGGGCGACCATATTTTTATTCCAAAGCCGTCCCTCGTCATATGGAATATCTTGCTGGCGAAGGGCCTCGGTCAACTCATTCAAGGATTCTCCCGCGATATATCGGAGGAAAATCTCCTGCACAAGTTTCGCCTCTGATTCCTGTATGACGATCTTACCCAGAGACATCTTGTAGCCGAAGGGCTGCTTCCGGTTTCCCATCACCGCACCGTCCTCTCTATGGACTCCCGCAGCTCCAGCCCATTTTTCAGGCAGAAGCGGACGGAGTCGTTGCTCTCTATGATAATTTTCTCAACGAGTTCACCAAACAGTTCCGCGTCAAAGCTGTCGAGGAATTCCGGCCCACCTTCCAGAAGGTCTATCAAGTCTCGCGTTTGCAGGGCGGTCATGTCGCTCTCGGCATCCATCAGCTTTTCTTTTTCCAGCTTGGCCTGCCGGAGCTGCTTGGTCAGCTCATTGGTTTTGGCTATAAAAATGTCAGGATCAACAAGGCCCTGCTGCTTGAGGAAGGCCAATGTCTGATTCTGACTGGATAGATCTGATATTCTTTTATTCTGGGCAACGATGTCAGGACTCCAGAGCATCCTGCGATTGCGGATCGTCTGGAGGTTTGTAAGCATCTGTTCCAGGATGGGGACGCTCTGATGTTTCAGCTTGTAGTATAGGCGGCAGAATGATTCATATAGGTTTGTTTCGGAAATTGGCATTAACGGGCACTCTTCACGATTCGTATCGTGTCTCATGCAACACCAATAGTATTTACCTCTTTGTGGCTTCCTTCGCAACACTGTCTCACAACACCCACAGATAACCTTTCTTGAGAGAGGATGAATCGTCTCCGATGGAAGCTTTCCATAGTTTTCCTTTCGCATTTGGATTAGTGTTTGAACTTTTGCGAAGACTTCTTTCGAAATAATAGGAGGATGAGTTCCTTCTGCATAATACTGCTCACGCGCCCCTGTATTTCTGTGCCGAACCGTAGGAATTGCTTCAGTTGTATAGGTCTTCTGCCATAAAGAATCACCAATATACCGTTCATTTGTGAGGATATAGTGGATTCCACCAGCTCGCCATGCTTTATTCTGATTACTAAGTACACCAGCTTCATTTAACTTGTGGGCGATCTGCTCTTTACTGATGCCATCAAGATACCACTGGAATATTTTGCAGATAATCACAGCCCGTTCAGGGTCGATTTCGATTTTTTTGTTTACGATTCTATAGCCATAAGGTGTGGAGGGCGGAAGAAATGTTCCACTTTCCATCCTGCGCTGATAGCTCCAGCGCATATTGCCGGATATGGATTCGCTCTCTTTTTGGGCGAAGGCGGCGTAGATGGCAGTGATGAGTTCGCTGCTTACATTGACAGTATCGATACCCTCACGCTCGAATCGGACATTGACGCCCAACTCTTTCAGTTCACGGATGTTCTGAAGGCAGTCTTTGGTGTTGCGGGCAAAGCGTGAGATAGACTTGACAAGAACCTGGTCGATCAGGCCCCGGCGGCAGTCCGCCATCATTCGCTGGAAGTCATCCCGCTTGGCCACCGAAGTTCCTGTGATTCCCTCATCCGCATAGATGTCAACCATCCGCCATTCGGCCTTGCTTGAGATCAGCTCCGTGTAGTAACGGTTCTGAGCTACGAAGGAATTGAGTTGATCCTCGGAGTCTGAGCTGACACGAGTGTAGGCAGCGACCCGCAGCCGCACATTTTGAGGCCGCTCTGCAGGCTCAATTTTTATAACACGGGACTGCTTTTCTGCCAGCGCCGTTGCACCGTCTACCAGCCGCTTTTCATCCATGTCCGCTCACCTCCTTTTTTGCAACACAAACACTACCACAACAGCGCCCGAATAGCTACTGAAAGATGAAGAGAATCAGAGAAAAAACATGACTTCAACACCGTTATCTGCAGCGATCCGTGCAGCAATTTTTCTCAGTTCTTTTTCGGTGAAAATACCGCATTCCCGGAGTTTTCTGAGCAGGATCACGATTCCATAGAAATTGATATTAGGGTTCATAATTGCGCTCCTCCCTGTATCTGACCATCTCTGCAGCACAAGCACGGGAACCGTCCGAAGAAGGAATCAAGAGGAGGCGATAGTTGGACCGACGAACAAAGGAGAAAGGAATCGAATGCAAAAATATCGGAGGGTGTGGACAGTTCCCATGCTTCTGCCGCAAGAGTGTGGTCGCTCCGGCAACGGAAGCAAATGCTTTCATCACCGGAGCGGCCAGAGCTTTACGGTTTTGTTTGCCTGTATTCGACACTACTTCCCCAGGCAGGGCGGCAACTTGAACTGTGCTGGCGCACATCACGGGAGTTTCACCCCTCCGAGGATCTCTCGAAGCTGCGTACAGGAGTATCATTATGGGCTGACGGGATCATGGCGGGGACAGCTTGCCAAGGCTGCCTTGGCCTGAGTGGGTATCGCTCTGCACCTTATTTGGCCGTCCTTTGATGCGGAGTCATTCCGCACAGGTGGTCTTCGCGCACTCGGCCTGACGCTGGCTCCGTCAGCTAATGTATTCAAGTTGCCGGATATGACCGCCTGGGCGGTGTTTTTCAAGGAACAAAGCCGCTGATTTATCAGCAGCGGAGTGAGGTTCAAAGCCCTCTCACTCTATTAGCCGTTGAAAACACCGTTTGCACCAAACTTTTTTGTCATCTCAGCATCTTTTTCAATTTCTGCAAAATACGGATCTTTCGATTATGGATCGTCATTCGATGGATGCCCATCATTTCCTCAAGCTCACGCTCTGAGCGCTCGTCGAAAAACAGCGCATGGATCAGGGATCTTTCTTCTTCGCTCAACTGGTCCAGTGCGGCATGCAAACGAAATAGGTCATCTTTCCTGATCACGGCATCCTCGACGCCCTCGGCATCGTCCGCAAATTGGCACTTCGCAGAATATACGAGCCGCTCCAGTGAATCCTCTTTGCTGGGGACATAAGTCTCCGCACCATTCTCGGCATTTTTCCTGCGCTGTTCGCTTTTCAGATCCACCTCCATGTATTTCATCTTGCGGTCGCTTTTCTTCAAGACTTCCAACACATCCGGGCGCTCTTTTAAGCAGGGATATATCTTCAAGTAATCGACCCGATATGGGTCATTGTGATACGACATTTTCTGTCCTCCGTTTTTCAAGATTTGGTAGTAAAGCAAATCTCGAAAACGGAGGGCTACGGCAACGTGGCCAAAGCGCCCCAAAACGCAAGAAAGCTCCCGGAGCGCAATGGCTCCGGGAGCAGGACGCAATATTAGAATGATAGGCTGTCTGCGGCGCAGGAGGGCCGTACAGATCCGTACACAAGGGTCGCAAACCGGCCTTGTGGTGACCAACGGCGTAATATCGTCTCCTGCACAGCAAAAAAATCACCCGCCCGCATCATCTATCGGATGCATCCGATAACCAATGATAACGGGCGGGCAACCTCAGCCGTGACCTGCTGGACAACCTCCTGTATGACTTTTCTATGACCTCAGCTGCAGCCTGCTGCGCAGCCTCCTGTACGACCTCCTCCGTAACCTCTGGAGCAACCTACTGTGCAACCTCAGCAGCAACCTCCGCTACAACCTCAGGAGCAACCTCAAGTTACTCTCATTTTACATTCAAATACTTCTTGATGACCTCGGCATGCTCTAACGCCAGATAGGGCTTTGCCGCCGTGTAGTATGTCTGCGCCATAGAGAGATTTCCCTGAAATCCCATGACGAGAATCGCATACATGTTCAGTTCGCTGTCCTTTGGGTCGAAGCGCAGAGCGTCAATGGCCGTCTTTTGCGCCAGGATATAATCCTTGCACTCCATCTTAAGGCGGACGTATCCCTTGGTGATCTGCAGATACAGCGACTGATAGTACATGAACAACTGCATCAACCACAGTTCGTGTTCACACCTCGGAAGCAGTTGTCCCCCCTGTACAGATTGATTGCAGTGTGGTAGAGAGAATGCCGCATATCCGGGTTTTCTTCTGTTTTCAGTTGAATGCAGGCATCCTCAAAGCGGTCAAAATCCGTATGGATATTAAAGTCGGGATTGATCTGGAATGTACCATTCTTTCCGATGACCAGCTTGTCGAGTCCGATAACAGAAAGGGTACGCCGCAGGCGGTAAACGATATTGTTGACAACCTTATACGGCGAATCGAGTTCATCGTATGGGCAGATGATCTCTGCCAGCGTGTCAATGGAGAAATTCTTTTTGTGGTTCAGAATGAGATATGCCAGGAGCAGGTAGCACTGATCCGCTTTAATATCTTCTCCGGTCAATGTCCCTTTGGAGCTGATAATCTCCATGCCGCCAAAGAAATTGATATGGATGTCCTCCGGATTGTACTTGGAGGCTTTTGCTGCAGCCAATAGGGACTGCTGCTGTTTGATCTCGTTGAGTTCCAGCACTACCGCGTAGGAGGCGATGAACAAGAAAACAGGGTCATCCGTGTAGCGGGTCGGATCATCCACAGCAATGAATCCCTGATTGATCCGCTTGGAGAATGGTGCCGCCAGTAGTGTTGTCACCCCATACGCCCGAAAGAAGGCCGCTTCATCCGGATAGACTTTCTCCAATCTCTGCAAATCAGAAATCACGACCGGTTTATTGTCCCGAAGTGCTTTCCTCCATCTCGGGAACTTCTCCATAGGCAGGCACTGGAGCATATCTCTCTGTGCTGGGACACCATCTTTGCACCACTCATAGGTAATGACGCCGATTCCAAGCTCCCAGTCAGCTTCCACCACAGAGGCCCTCGATGCGCCATAAAACTCCGCCGCGCCTTTCAGAAGGCCATTGATGATGGCTTCTGAATCCTCGGTGTTCCGCAGGCTGGCCTCCAACACGCTCATCCCACGATGAAACGCGTTGCATTCAACAAGCGGGGTGGTTTCCTGAATGACTTCGTTGCTCATGAATACGCCTCCTTTGATTTGTAAAAAGCGCAGAGACTGTCCAATGTAACTCGGACAGCCTCTGCTGTGAACCGCACAGCAGGGCTGAGCGGTTATGTACTATACCATTGTCTTGATGAATGCAGCAAGCGCTTCGCGTTGATCCTCCTTGAGCGCCGCAACACTATTATCAAACTCACTCCGGACATTCAGAGTGTTTGCTGGATCATCCTCCGCGAAGAACTGAGCCAGCGTGATTCCACAAGCGTCACAAATCGCATTTACCGTCGGAATAGACGGTTGATTGTTCCGTTTGAAGATATTACTGATTGTTGTCTGCGACAGCTTGGATTCCTGCGCCAATCGGTAAATTGTCCATCCGCGCTCGTCCATTAGCTGTCGAATTCGCTGTTGTGCATTGAACATTGGTACCACCTACTATGCTATTAGTATACACCTCATTTGATTGCCTTCATAGAAATCATCGGTATGGTATATGGTAATCAAATGATATGTACCCGTTATGGTGCCATAGATAGGGGCACAGAGAAAGTTATTGAGATTTTATGGATGGAATCCCACTGATGTTTCTCAAAAAACAAGCAAGGAATCCAAATAATCAGGACTTCCTTGCTTGTGAAGATAATATAGAGCAGGAAAAACGGCCATGAGATAGCAAATCAATTGTTGCGTAGGGGGCCGAAAATCCCTCGCACAAGATTTTTGAATTTAGCCTTCTTGTGGTTCTTCTCCAGCAATGATGCTGTATCTTTCTCGCAATTATAGCAGACCATACGGCCTTCTGGAACCGGGCAGCCGCAACATACGCTGGTGTCAACTTGCCGTATATAGCGCACTTTTGTTTTCGTAATGCATCATCTCCTGTTTTCGATACTTCCTGCGCTAATACATAATTCTTTTTGCTTATATAAATCCATCGGGATTTTTCTGTTGCCAGTTCCATGCATCACGGCACATATCCTGCAAGGATCTTGTGGCTTGCCAGCCAAGCAATACTTTTGCCCTTTCTGCCGATGCAAAGCAGGCCGGGATGTCTCCCGCACGTCGGCCAACGATTTGAAAAGGGATATGAACCCCAGTGGCGCTTTCAAATGCGGAGATCAGCTCAAGAACACTATGTCCCATACCTGTTCCCAGATTGATTACTTCCACGCCATGATGCGAAGTGCAAAACGGAAGCGCTGCTGTGTGTCCAGCGGCAATGTCCATGATATGGATATAATCCCGGATACATGTACCATCCGGCGTATCATAATCAGCGCCAAAAACGGATAGTTGTTTTCGCTTTCCCATAGCTACCTGCGTGATATACGGCATTAAGTTATTGGGTGTACCGTTGGGGGCCTCTCCAATAAGGCCGCTGGGATGTGCTCCTACCGGATTGAAATAGCGAAAGATGACCGCCGAAAAATCCGGAACTGCCGCGGCATAATCTGTAATGATTTGCTCGATCATATACTTCGTCCATCCATACGGGCTTGCGATATTGCCAGTAGGACACGCTTCTGTAATCGGCAGCGTGGATGGGTTACCATAAACCGTTGCAGATGAGCTGAAAATCAAGTTCTTGACCTGATATTTGCTCATGGTTTCCAAGAGCGTGAGGGTACTGTCAAGGTTGCCTCTATAATACTTGAGCGGCTGCTGAACAGATTCCCCCACAGCCTTATATCCCGCAAAGTGCATGACCGCATTGATCTCATGTTGTTTGAAAATTTGTTCCAGATCTGCGGAATTTTGAATGTCCACATAATAGGTTCTGGCGCTCTTTCCCGTGATTTCACTGATTATGATTGGAACCTTCGGGGAGCTATTGTAGAAGGTATCTGCGATGATTACATCATATCCCGACTGAAGCAGTTCAACTGCCACATGGCTGCCGATATATCCCGCTCCGCCGGTAAGTAAAACGGTCATTCACTGCTCTCTTTCTCCGCATTGAGTGGAAGATACTCGTTCAATAGATCCTCATGAATTTTGTCCAGATCTGGGACGACCACCGACATACCTCGGATAGAAGCATAATGGTACGCATCATCTGCTGGGACACGATAACTGGAGAGCTCCGCACTTCCCATGATTGGGATACACTTTGCCGCCAGCAGCATGATTTGCGAGTTTGTCATGTCAGTCGATAGATACGGCAGTACCTCATCTAACAGCTTCATCAGGTCCGCCGCATTACTCTGGCGGAACTTGGTATAGATTGCCTGCAGCACATTGCGCTGACGCTGGGTTCTGTAAAAGTCATTGTCAATCTTTCTGATGCGCGAATAAGCAAGGGCCTTTGTCCCATCCAAGTGGTAAACACCAGCCTCCGTGCCGATATTTATTGTCTTGGCTTCCTTGCTCGTCATCTCAATGTCTACGCCGCCAAGTATGTCAATCACACTCTGGAAACCAGAGAAGTCAACCTCAAAGCACCCGTCAATAGAAACTCCAAAATTAGTATGTAATGTATCCATCAGCAGAGGGAAGCCACCGAAAACATAGGCGGCATTCAACCTATTATCTGAATAGCCGCCGGGAATCTGAACATACAGATCTCTCAAAAACGAGATCATCGATATCTGCTTTGTATCTGGGTTGATACTGCACAGGATCATGGAGTCAGAGCGCTGCCGCCCCTCTCCCTCGCGTCGATCCTGACCGACTAAAAGAATATTGAGAAGGTCATCATCCAGGAATGGTTCGATCTCACTCCAATCGACCTCTTCCGGTTTGAGTTCAATGATAGCCTTCGGCTCGTTGCTTGTATCGGTTTCGAAGTCTTCCTGGTCGGGAGGGATAACATCTACTGTGTCTGGTACCTTGTTGATCTTATCCAGCTTTGTTTGGACATACCAAAAAGCCGAAACGGCCAGAAGCAGAACTGTTGCTACACATGCCAATGCTACGATTTTTCTCTTTTTCATAAGCTTCTACCACCTTAGTCAGAAACTTTTCAAACAAGTATCGCTCGAATCCAATGTTCTCTTGAGATTATTGATAGCGGTTCTTGTAATACTTCTTATAATAGCCGCCATCCTTCTTCTTAATGTTGTTGCGAACTACTCCGAGAATCTTGCTTCCACTTTTCCTCAGTTGTTCTATGACATCGATGGCCTGCCGGTAGCGGACTTGATTGTCCGAAATGACAAGGATTGTTCCATCGCATTTGGCTGCTACGACGGCAGCGTCAATGACGCTGCCAAGCGGGGGGACATCGATTAGCACATAGTCGTAAGACTCTTTCGCAGCCTTCAAAAGCTCTTCAAAGTATTGCCCGCTCAGCAACTCTACAGGATTGGGCGGGTACTTGCCCGCAAACATGATTGACAAATTTTCGTACTGCGTCTGATAAAGACATTCTTTGACAGAAGTCAGCCCTGTCAGCACCTCGCTCAATCCTGCAGGGTTTTCCGCTGTGGTGTTACGCCCTGCCATAACTGATTTTCGCATATCCGCATCAATGACCAGCACACGCTTATCCAATTCCGCGAGGCTTTTTGCAAGCTGCAAAGTGATAGTTGTCTTGCCTTCATTCTCATTGCAGCTTGTGATTACGACAGTGCAGATATCCTGACCACAAAACTGTAAATTAGTTCTTAATGTCTTAAATGCTTCCTGCGTGAAGAAGTCTTTTTTTCCAGGAAGTTTTAAGGTCGTTTTTACAGACGATCCGTTTTCCAAAATTGTTTTCTCCATTTTATTTATCTTCTACCTCCTGCTTTGCCGAGGTCTTATACGCCGCATAAGTCTTGTAATAGCCGTATTTTCCGGTTTTTTTGCCATCTGCATTCGGAATGTTACCCAGAACGCTAAGGCCCAGGTATCGCTCCAGATTTTCATCATCGGTCTTGATACGGTCATCCAGAAGGAAGATGATCAGGAAGATCACATATGTTACAACGGCAGCAACAATGCCGGCAAAAGCGAATGTGAGCATCCGCGTGCGGTTACAGGGATCCGGATCCGTCGTTCCCAGCTCATAGAGGTTCACCTGCTGAAACCCCATGGCATCTTCAATGCGCTTTGAGCCAATGGTACAGATTCGATCCACGATACGCTTCGCCAATTCGGGGGAATCCGCTTTCACAGTTACCTCAAGGATACGGGTGTCCTCCGGATTGGAAGTGGAAACACAGTCGTATAGATCCTCGTATTCCATGTCCAGATTCAAACTGCTGATAACTTCGTCCAAAACGGTATGGCTTTTTAAGAGGTAGGTGCAGTCATTGACTACCTTCAAGGCCAAGGAAAAATCGGAGTTTGCGTCGCTGGCAGTCGCACTGTCTGCCTGACGCAGAATGTACAGGGTTGCGGTAGAGGCATATTGTGGGACAAACGTCATAGGGTTGAACACCAAAAAACCGCCACAGCAAATGCAGGCTGCGAGTATAATGGCCCATAGACGGCGGACGAATATTCCCCACAGGTCTTTCAGCGTAACTGTTTTAAAATTTGCTTTCTGATTCATGCTTAAAAAAAGTCCTTTCTTACGGCCTCACCACGCAATAAACGGATCGCATTATTGCAGCATAGTGTCGCCGCATAGTCGGCACCGTATTTTTTGCTGATGTAATTGAAACATCCCAACATTTCAGGTGGGCGAGACGTACAGTTGTGCATCTGAGGAAAAAAGGTCGATCAGCCCAAGGGACAACAGCTTCCGGCATTGACGCTGAACAAGCAAGCCAAACCCGCGGAATAAGGATTGTGTATCCGCTTGAATCACTACGCCATCGTGCCAGAACGATTGGATTATAGGAATTTTCCCATGCAGGGATCGATAGCGTTCGACATGGGCAAGAATCGGAATATAGCCTGCGTTGAGCAATGCATGAAGGCCATTTCCAATTGCTTTTTCGGGTGCTGTTTCCGAAAAGTCCACCAGCACATATCTGGTGCCGTTGACCGTCCTGCAAATGCCTTGCCTCAGCCAAGTCACACATTCCGGTTCATACCGAAGTTCATTTCCCAAATACAGCGCCATGTCTGGATATGTTTTCTGCACATAGCTCGACAAGCGCTCAAATGCCGCATTTACCTTGTCATAATTGTTTCCAAAGTAGCCGGGGTGGAAATGAGGTGTACAGCAAAGCACCCGTGTACCAGTTTGATAAGCCGCATCTAAAATGGCGTGCATCTCATTTTCGTCTTTTGCACCGTCATCTACTCCAAACAAAAGATGTATGTGAATATCTGCAAGCGCCATTTATCCATCCTTCCTCCAAACCATTTTATTCACGATGCCCGTGTAGCTCTGAATGATTCTTGCGACCTTCATGGACACGTTTTCAGCAGTATAATCCTCCACCGGCGTACCGAAGCATTCCACCCGCTGCATCCTGACAGCCATCTCCACTGCCTGCAGGAGGGAGTCTGCGTCGATTCCGGCGAGTACAAAGCATCCGGCATCCAGCGCCTCGGGGCGCTCGGTAGAGGTGCGGATGCTGATTGCCGGGAAGGGTCTGCCAACAGACAGGAAAAAACTGCTCTCCTCCGGCAGCGTGCCGCTGTCGGAGACCACCGCAAAGGCGTTCATCTGCAGGCAGTTGTAATCATGAAAGCCCAGCGGCTCGTGGGCGATCACGCGGCTGTCCAACTGGAAGCCCGTTGCCTCGAGCCGTTTCCGGCTCCTTGGATGGCAGGAGTAAAGGATCGGCATATCGTACTTCTCCGCCATGGCATTGACCGCCGTGAACAGTTGGACAAAATTGCGATCCATATCAATGTTTTCCTCCCGATGTGCCGAGAGCAGAATGTACTGTCCCTTGGTCAGTCCCAGGCGCTGGTGGATATCACTTGCTTCAATCTTGTCCAGATTGGCGTGCAGTACCTCGGCCATGGGGCTGCCAGTTACGAAGGTGCGCTCCTTCGGCAGTCCACACTCCATCAGATACCGGCGTGCGTGTTCCGAATAGCAGAGATTGACATCGCTGATAATATCCACGATACGGCGATTCGTCTCCTCCGGCAAACACTCATCCTTGCAGCGGTTTCCCGCCTCCATATGGAAGATCGGAATGTGCAGCCGCTTGGCGCCAATCACAGAAAGGCAGGAGTTGGTGTCGCCCAAGACCAGCACTGCGTCCGGCTTCAGCTGTACCATCAGCTTGTAGGATTTCTCAATGATATTCCCAATGGTGGCCCTGAGGTCGTCGCCTACGGCATCCAGATAATAGTCCGGTGCCCGGAGGCCAAGGTCATCAAAAACACCTGATTGAGAGTGTAGTCGTAGTTCTGACCGGTGTGGACCAGAATCTGCTCAAAGTACCGGTCGCAGCACTTTATCGTTGCGGACAGCCGGATGATCTCCGGCCGCGTGCCGATGATTGTCATCAGCTTCAGCTTTCCCATTGCTACACCTCCTCAAAGTAGGTATCCGGGTGGTTGGAATCAAACTGCTCGTTGGCCCACATGACTGTCACCAGATTTTCCGTCTCACTCAGATTGATAATGTTGTGGGTATAGCCCGGCAGCATATGGACAGCCTGGATTCGGTCACCGCTGACCTCGAATTCGATCTTTTTCATCGGAGCCGATTTGGCGTTCCTGGATCAGCCCGTGTCCGGCCACGACCATGAAGAATTCCCACTTGCTGTTGTGCCAGTGCTGCCCCTTGGTGATACCGGGCTTTGAAATGTTCACAGAGACCTGACCGCAGGAGGCAGTTTTCAGCAGTTCTGTGAAGCTACCGCGCTCGTCCACATTCATCTTCATCGGGAATGCGATTTTCTCCGGCGGCAGATAGGAAAGGTAGATGCTGTAGAGCTTCTTCTCAAAGCTGCCCTCCGGGATTTCCGGCAGCAGCAGCGTCTGCGGCTGGTCGTGGAAGGTCTGGGGCAGTCGAACGATCTTACCCAGCGTCACGCGGTGGCTGACCGGAACGCTGCAATATGCTCCTTCCGTCCGGTGGGGATGGCCCTCCATGGCATTCAGGATCTCGTCGATCAGGTCGTCAATGTAGACCAGTTCCAATTCGACTGCCGGATCTGAAACGGTGATAGGCTCCTCCCTTGCGATATGATGGCAGAAGGTTGCCACCGCGGAATTGTAGTTGGGGCGACACCATTTACCGAACAGGTTCGGCAAGCGGTAAATCATCCCGTCTGCACCGGTTTCTTCGCCGTAAGCGAGGAGCAGCTCCTCCGCCGCTTTTTTGGACTGTCCGTAGGGACTTCCGGCATACCGTCCGACCAGGCTGGCCTGAATGGAGGAGGAGAGCAGCACCGGGCACCGGTTACCGCTTTTCCGAAGCATCTCCAACAGGGTACGGGTGAAGTCCGTGTTTCCGGCTGCAAATTCTCCCGGATCCTGGGGCCGGTTCACACCAGCCAGGTGGATCACGAAATCCGCTTTTTTGCAGTAGCCCGCCAAGGTTTCTGCTGAAGTATCCCTCGTACATAAAAGGATTTCCTCTATTTGCAGTGCGGGCCGAGTCCTGTCTCTGCGATCCTTGATGGTAGAAAGACGCTGCGTCAGATTTTTCCCGACAAATCCATTTGCGCCGGTGATTAGTACATTCATCAGCAGTTCCCTCCGAACAGCTTCAGCTTCAGAAGAAGCTGCTTCATTTCCTCCACATTCAGCCGGTGCGTATTGTGAGAGGTATACTGCTCGATTTTACCGAACTCCGGATTTCCCTTGCTGAAATAGTTGTCATAGTTCAGATCTCGATTATCTGCCGGAATGCGGAAGAAGCCGGGCAGGTCTTCCGCCCGCATCATTTCCTCTGCAGTGACCAGCACCTCGAAGAGCTTTTCACCATGGCGCGTTCCGATGATCGTCGTGCCAAGGTTGGAGTGCTTCAGCTCCAGCACAGCCTGTGCCAGCGTCTCGATGGTTACGGCAGGGGCCTTCTGCACGAACAGGTCACCCTGTTCGCCATGCTCAAAGGCATAAAGCACAAGGTCTACGGCATCGCTGAGCGTCATCATAAAACGGGTCATATTGGGATTCGTAATCGTCAGAGGCTTTCCCTCGTCGATCCGGTCGCAGAACAGCGGAATGACCGAGCCACGAGAGGCCATGACGTTGCCGTACCGCGTCAAACACAGAACCGGATCCCCAGGCAGCATCTGCCTGGAACGGGCAATCACATTCTTCTCCATGACAGCCTTCGTCATGCCCATAGCGTTGATGGGATAGGCCGCCTTGTCCGTGGACAGGAAGATAGCCTTCTTCACATGGTTTGCCACACAGGCGGAAATCACATTGTCGGAACCAGCCACATTGGTTTTGACTGCCTCCATGGGATAAAACTCGCAGGAGGGTACCTGCTTCAAGGCAGCGGCATGAAATACATAGTCCACACCGCGGAACGCATTCAGAATGGAATTGTAATCCCTCACATCGCCTATGTAGAATTTGATCTTTTCCGCATACTGCGGATACAGCTCCTGATAGGTGTGCCGCATATCATCCTGCTTCTTCTCATCCCGTGAGAGAATGCGAATCTCTGCAATGTCGGTGGTCAGGAAGCGGCGCAGCACAGCGTTGCCAAAGGAGCCTGTCCCACCGGTAATGAGCAGTATTTTATCTTTTGAACGATATCATCTGGTCTTACTCCTTTGTATGATTTCTTTGTTTTCCAGGCAGCACACCGCGCAAAAGTACGGCATCCAGCATGAGTCTTGTGTTTTGACGCAGCGGACGAATCAGCGCAGGAAGCAAAATCGTTGTCGAAGCCTGGGTGATCAACGAGGCCGCAGCAGCCCCGGACGCTCCCCACGACGGTATCAGCACAAGGTTCAGCACAACATTAAGTGCAGCCGCACTGACATACAGGTATTTTAGATATTTTTGCCTGTTTTCACATACCATCCATGCGTTTCTGGCAACACCGAGATAGGAAAACGCCGTGTACCAGACCACGATGCGCAGAGGTCCGACTGCCGGTAAATAGGTTTCTCCATAGAGAATCAAAATAAATGGCTTTGCAACAAGGCAGATCATTGCGGATACAAACAGGGATACATAAAAACAATTGCGTAGAGCTGCCGGTTCTTCCGTTCATAGCGCAGGCGATCTTCCTGAAAGCTCTGCACGATCTCCGGATAAAGGGAGTCAATGATTGCAGAGAGAATAAAGGCCCATGAAACGCTGACCGTCGAAGCAAGGGAATAATGTCCAACGGCATCTGCGCCAAGCATCTGCTTGAGCATCAGCTTGTCCGTGCAGGCATAGATGGAGACCATCAGCCCGGCTATGATAAAGCTACTGCTGCTTTGCAGAAGCTCCTTTGCCTTTTTTCAGGGAGTGCTGAAATCTTGTACCGCCATTTTTGAAATAAGCGATCAGCAAAAAAACACCGCGAGTACGATGTAGTCAATGCACTTGCAACGGCGAACCATTCCACGCTTTTCCCAAGTGCGAGCAAAATGATTTTGTACACAGACATTGCCGCATACGAGACGAGTTCGGCAATGGCGGAATACTTGGACTGGAGCCTGGCCTGAAACCAGTAGTTGAGGGTATCAAACACCTGAAAAATGAGGCCCGACACTGTAGAGCGCTACAACCACAACGGTGAGACGTTCTCCTCTGTCCACGATACTGACAATACCGATGATTGCCAGCGCAGACAGCAGGCTTGAGATAGCCCGCAGCAGCAGTGTCGTTCCAATTGTTTCGCCCTGCTGATCTGGATGATCCACAAAGTTCTTGACGATCACACTGTTGATGCCAAGCGTACAGAGCGAGGCAAAGAATGTCGCATATGCCGCCGCGTAATTGATCAGGCCGTAATTGCTTGGGCCAAGATAGCGCGCCGCAAAAAATACCAACGACAAAGGCCAGCAGCTTGTTCGCCACTTTGCCGCCGATAATCCATCCGGCATTTTTAACGACCTTATTCTTTCTGAGCGACTGCAGCAAAATCTTCAAACTCCTTCACCACTTTAGCTGGAGCACCGGCCACCAGTGTATCCGCCGGCACATCTTTAGAAACACAGGCACAGGCCGCAATCATGCTTCCATCTCCAATACTCGTATTTAATAGGATGGTAACTCGGCCACCGATCCACACGCCGCTACCTACTGCAATATGATAGGATTCACCTTTCCCAGCCCGCCTTTTGTGGTCGCCCATCTGGTGTCCACCTGTCAGGAAGGTAACATCCGGAGCAATATCGCAGTTATCTCCAATCGTTACTGTCCCGTTCCCATGGACAATGAGGTTGCATCCGATCCAACAATTTGCGCCAATGCAAAGCGTCCCTGTATTATAAATTGGCCCGACAATTTTGGTATTTTCTCCGATCTCATAGCCGATGGAACGGAGAAGATTCCTTTTTCAGAGAAGAACCTGGTCCCAGCCAAAGTATGATTGACAAGATAAATCACAATTCGTTGTTTGATAGACTTCAACTTCATCTTTGATACCAGTCCTCCCGCAGCGGCTTTGCAGGGCTGCATGGACCGTTCGCAAACAAGCCGGAAGCGTCTGTGCCGTTCAAAAGAGCCTGCGATAGCTGCAAAAATCGCTTTGCGGCAACCTCCGCATTCCACAATTCTGTGATTGTCTGGTACGCCGCTTTTCCAAAGCTATACTGCATAGTCGTATTTTCAAGAAGCCGTCGTACCTTTTCATAAAGCTCCTGAATATTGCCGGAGTGATAAACGCTTCCATTCACGCCGTCATTTACAAGGTAAGGTGTTGCCCCGGCTGCGTCGCTGGCAACCACCGCACAGCCGCTGTTCATGGCCTCATTTAACACAGCGCCCCAGCCCTCTTGGCGGTCACTTGTGAATAAGCAGATGCTTGCGCTTTCCATATGACGGCGCACGGCTTCCGGAGACATAGCTCCAAGGAATCGTATATTTTCACCCAGCAGCCCAGCTTCTGAAGCCTGCCGCTTGAGCTGCTGCTCCATCTCACCGGTACCGATCATCTCGATTTTAAAGCAGCATCCTGCCTCATGGAGCCTCTTTGCGACCTCAATCACATCGTCCGGATGCTTCCAGTCAGAAAGCGTCCACACCACAAAATGGTTGTTTTTGCTTTGTGGTCAATCAAGTCATCAATGCTGAGATACCGTATCGTCTCCGGAAAGTATCCCCATTTGTAGCACCGATCATGGAAAAGGCCGAATTTGGCATAATCCCCGCGGTATAGGCGCTGGCGCAGAGCATATATGCCTTTCGCCACGGCGGATTGCAAACATGCCAGTGGAAAAATCGTTTTGGATATTTGAGAAGCGAATTTCCTGTTTGCCGACTATCAAAAAACAGGTATATGGACGCGCCAAATCATTTTCCCCACCGAGATTCTTTCGCTCTGCATCCATCTCTTTATGCGCCACGAAGCAATAGTTGTGATTTGTCAATGCATAGAGGGCATCGGATAGGGGGAATTTGATGATGCGTAAAGTAGTTACTGCAAAAAAAAGAATTCTCATTAGCCATCACACGCCCTTTTTCAAAGTAGACAAAACATTTTCATAGAGTTCGACATAGCCCCTGATATACCGCATCTTTGTCAAAAACGCGCCATTTTTTAGGATCCGCACGCCAGCTGCTGCCTGCCACGTCTCTCACGGCATTCTCCAATGCCTGCATATCGCCCCTGCGAAATCAAGCGTCCATTTCCCGGTGCTACCGTTTCAGGACAACCGTCTGTCTCATATACCACCACTGGCGTTCCGCACGCCTGGGCCTCTACCGTAGTCAGGGCCAAAGGTTTTCATAGGTGGGGTTCTAGACAAACACATCTGCAGCCCAGAGTACCACTGCGCCAACTCTGTTTGGTTTGCCGTGCGTAAAAAGCCCCAGCACATCGGAAGGAATATCCTGCAGTTCCTCGATTAGCCAATCAAACCGCCTGGTCAGAACCGAGGCGGGGTTCAAAACCATGCATTTGATAGTCAGCAAAAGCTGGACTGTGGGCGGAAGATTGTGCGGTCGATCCCGTTGGGGATAACGGTTCGGATAAAGTTCTGTAGAAACGAAGTCGGCTGATCCCTTGCGTGCATTCCACCGGTAAAGACCGGTACAGCAATTGCAGTCCCGGCACTCGGTCTGCCATTGCATACACTTGACTTGCGAGAAATGTGTGCAATGTCCGGTAAAAGTCCAGCAATCATGCAAAGTCCAAACGACGGGGGATATTTGCTTCCTTCAAAAAGCGGAACAGCATCTCGTAATTCACATAGAAGCCGTGCAGCGTGTGAAGATGGATTAGATCAGGCTGAAACGCTCTGATCTCCTGAATCATCTTTCTGGTCGCCGCCCAGAATATAACCCCGCATGGTCTGTAAATCGTGATACTGCGTTGTGAAAGTAAAAGCCGAAATCTCCGGACACTTTCACTGCATCCGCATTGTCGGAGCATGCTCCCGTTCCATATAAAGCCTTTTTACATCATTGCCATACTTTCAGCAATTCATGATATCAGCGATGATTTTTTCCAGTGCTTCCGGCTCCATGTCCTTCAAATTGACAAACTTTTTCGATTCTTCTCATCTCCGATGTTATGTGATAAAATGAGAACCGCGTTCCAGTGTATTTACTCGGTTTCGCTGTCCCAGAATCATCCGTCCAGCACTGTCAAAGTTGTAATATCCCTCCGGCATCAGGCCATGCGTCCAGTACACATAGTAGCTGCGGTCATGGACGACCTCGCAGGTGGAACGCACATAGTAGTAGTCGCCATCGATCTGGATCAGACCGGCATAAGCACGTTCGCCGTTCCGATAGAAGTACAGGCTTCCATCTTCCTCATAGATTCCATTCTTCAGAGGTGCGACCTCACCGGTCAGCTTGCCATCTGCGTCGAAGTGATATTTGCCCTGCGGCAGCAGATCATGTGTCCAGGAAATGTAGTAATCGCAATCGCGTACCACTTCACACTTGGAATTCACATAGTAATAGTCATCGCCAATTTTGATGAGGCCCGCATAGGTCAGTGTTCCGTTGACATAGTAATGCAGAACACCATCTTCCTCGACGATGCCATTCTTCGGAGTGCCGGTCAGCTTTCCGTTTTCATCGAACGTAGTAACCGGCTTCCTTCAGGCCGTGCGTCCAAGTGATCCAGTACACACAATCGGTCACGACCTCACCGTTGCTGCGGACATAGTAGTAATCACCGTCAATTTCAATCAGGCCAACATAGGTTACCTTTCCGTTGACATAGTAACGAAGCACGCCGTCATCGTCCTTTACGATGCCATTCTTGTCCGTTGCGCCCTGAATGAGCTTGCCCTCTGCGTCAAAGGCATAGGTCCCTTCCTCCATCAGGCCGTTCATTCTGGAGCAGTAGTAGGTCTGGTTCACGATCAGCTGGCCCTTGCTGTTGGCATAGTAGTAATCGTCACCGATCTTGATCATGCCTGCAGGAGCCTTGATGCCGTCGACATAGTAGAAGAGGTCTTCGCCATCCTTCAGGATCCCGTTCTTGCTGGTGTCCTCGTCGTGCAGAATGACGCCGTTTTCATCGAAGTAGTAGCCCCACTCCGGAAGTGCAAGGCCATTGGTCTTATGGAGCCAGCAATCCTTGCCGTTCAGCACAGTACTCTTTACTGCAGCCGAGAGGGTCAGGCCCTCACGCTCCTCCAAATTCTTCTGAACCGCGAAGTAATAATAGTTGACCTCGCCGTCCTCCCTGACGACGCGCTTCAAACCGGCTTCTTCTTCGATGATGCCGCTGTTGAGCCAATAGGTGTCTTCTCCGACGCTGTAAACGCCGGTAACGTCGCTCTGGAATACGCCTTCCGCGTCAAAGACGCAGCGTGCTTCTTCCGTTGCTCCCTCGGGGATCATCGTCGTGATTCCGGTAGCCGCATATCCGGTGTCGGTGTCCAGATAGTAGGTATTGCCGTCAATGACCGTCCAGCCGGTCTTCTGCAGTTCGCCGTCCTTGTAGTACTGCTTGCCGCTTACATCCGTAGACCAGCCGTTCCAGAACTGCCACTGTGCATACAGCGTCATATCTCCGGTCAGTTCAAGAATTGCGCCCGCATCGGCATAGGTGGCTCCGCTGCCATCTGCGGCAGTGTTCCAGCCGATGAAATTGTAGCTCTCACGGGTGAAGGCGTTGGTATTCAAGGCAGTGTCCACACCGACTTCAAAGCGCTGAGGCTCCATACTGCCTTCGCCGCCGTTGGCATTGAAGGTGATGGTGTAGAACACACGGGCAGTTGCAGAGTACTGTGCCGTATAAGTAGCATCCTCTTCAGCAACCACGACCTCCGGACTCCAACCGGTGAAGGTGTAGCGGTAGCCATCGTCAGGAGCCTTATCCGTGCTGCCCTTGAAGGAAGGCATGGTGCCCTTCAGATAATCTTCCTCGGCTGCGACCGTGCCATCAATCATCCAAGTGATGTGTGCGCCGGTCTTGGGAATTTCCTTGCCCTTTTCCAGCCACTCATTGCAGACAGAGCAATAGGTGTCGCCGGTGTAACCGGGCGTCGTAAGCGTTGCTTCGACCGCATTGCGAACCTCCGGCTTGTGGCCGGCAGCCGGGATTACTTCCTGCTCAACAAGGACTTCCTTGCAGACATCACAGTGCTTGCCTTCGGTCAGGCCAGGTTCGGTGCAGGTTGGGGCCTTTGCCGCATCAATCACTTCGGTATGGCCCTTGGCAGGGATCTCAGTCTGTGCAACGAGGACTTCATTGCACACAGAGCAGTGCTTGCCCTCAGTCTTGCCGGGCGTCGTGCAGGTCGGCTCAACTGCCGGATCAATGACCTCGGTATGTCCCTTGGCGGGGATCACTTCCTGTGCAACGAGTACAGTATTGCAGACGGAGCAGTGCTTGCCTTCGGTCAGACCAGTCTTGGTGCAGGTAGCCGCAACAGCCGCGTCAACGACTTCGGTATGGCCCGTCGCGGGGATCTCTTCCATACCGGAGATGGTTGCACTGCAGACGGAGCACTTCGTACCGGCTTTATGTCCAGCCTCGGTGCAGGTAGCGGGCTGTTCCGCAACTTCAATCGGAGTATGTCCAGTCGCGTCGATTGCTTCGGTCTTGGTTGCATTGCAAACTGTGCAGGTGTGGTCCTAACGCCGGCGTTCTCACAGGTGGGAGCAGTCGTAATCTCGCCCTCATTCCAGCTGTGGCCCTTGGCAGGGATCTCTTCCTGGGCTTTGATCACCGTTCCGCAGACAGAGCAGCTAATGCCATCCGTCAGACCCGTTTCGGTGCAGGTCGCAGGCTTGCCCGCAACGGTCTTCTCGGTGTGGCCGGTCGCGGGAATCACTTCCTGCGCAACGAGAATCTCGTTGCAGACGGGCAGTGCTTACCCTCAGTCTTGCCGGATTTGGTGCAGGTCGGCTCGACCCTTGCGTCAATGACCTCGGTATGGCCCTTAGCCTGAATAGTTTCGCCCTTGGTGATTTCCTTGCCGCAGATGGCACAGACTGTATCACCGGTGTAGCCATCCTCGGTGCAGGTGGCGTCCTTCTTGTTGATCACCTTGGTGAGAGAATGGTTGTCCTCCCACTGGGCGTAGAGGGTGGTATCCGCCGTCAGATTAACGGTCGCACCATCCGCATAGGAGTCACCACTACCATCAGCCGCCGTATTCCAGCCGTTGAAATTGAAGCCTTCACGGGTGAAGGTGTTTACATTCAGGGCCGTATCCTTCTTTGCGGTTACGGTCTGTGGGGCCATCGTGCCTTCGACCGGATACTCGGTGCTTCCGTTGGCTTCAAAGGTAACCGTCAGCTCCGTGGGCTCTTCGCCCCCCCAAACGCCATTGACATAGTTAATGGTATCGCCAGCCTTGGCGGTCTTCGTCTCGGTGTAGGTGCCGTCGGCATTGTGTAGCTTGGCGGGGGTAATGGAGATCGTCACCGCACTATTGCCATTTGCATTATACTGATAGGTTGCGGTCGCCGTGCCGGGTGCGCCCTGCTGAATGTACTTGCCGGTGCCGCCGCTGGAGCAGATGTCCGCGCCGCCTGCGGTGGTGTAGATGGCGCCAATAGCCGTTACGCTGCCGTTCACATCCATCTTCGCATCAACCAAGTCGTTATTGGAGCGGTTGTATGCCTTACCAGGCGCATAGGCCACGGACTTAAACTTGCAGGGACCCCAGACGAAGTTGTCGGAGCTCCATTCGTCGCTGTCATAGAAATAGATGTTCTTTCCGTTTGCAACCGTCAGGCCAGCACCCTCGGCAATATTGACCTCAACGCCTGCCAGCAGAGCCGCATCCTGATTGATTATCACATTTCCAGACTGAATATTGATGGTAATATTATTAGTGATTGGCAATACATAGCTTGCAGAGTTAACACTCATTCCTGCAAGCGTTAGTGCCAACGTGTTCAGCGCTGCTTCGCCATTTATCGTGAACACAAGGCGATCCGTCTTTTCATCGTAATCTTTAGTAAAGCTTCCTGATTCCACTTTGAACATACCCGTGTCACCAATAAAGCTGATTGCCGTAGTATAAGTACTGCTCATTGCGTAAACGCCGCTGTAAACCTGTTCATTAGCCCCGGCATTTAGAGTCAAAGGGACTTCAATGTTTTGTACGAAATACTGTGAAAATGGAAACACCTTTTTGCCGCCGTTGGCTATTGTAGAAGAAGCACTGCCGCCACGGAAGTCTGCGATCTGGTAGAATTCATACACGGTTGCACCAGATTCCGCCAGAATAGAGCCACTTCCGGAGACAAACCCCCATGCATAGAGGCTGCCGCCATTCTTGACTGTGATGGAACTATTATCCGCCATTTTAATATAGCCATAGTCTCCCACAGGACGTCCTTGCTCGCTACCGCCAGCAGCATAGTATCTGCCGCCCAAGCTGATAGCGCCATTAACAGTAATGGAACTACCCTCGCTTATCGTCAGCGTGCGGAATGGTTTTTGAAGCCGGGGCCGTGCGAATTGCTGCAGGGGCATCCGTATACAGCGTTCCCGCCTCATCAAACGGAATCAGAAGTGTAATTCCAGCCGGAATGGTATAGGTACCGCTGATGGAGCCATCAGTAGCCAAGGTGATCTTGGACTGGCTGTTTGCCTGTGCATAGGAAACCGCATCGCCCAGATCGTCAAACCGCTGGCCTCCGGTTTCAAACAGGGCCGCCGTTTTACTTGCGAACCGCGCTGTGATGGTGCAGTCGCTTTCAATGTTCAGCGCAGCCTTTGCAGATGTGTTGATATATTTTTCGTTAGAAACATCATACCAACCCATGAACTGATAACCATCCGCCGGGGTCGCTACTACCTGATAGGCAGTCATGGAGCTTTGCGTGTTGCTGTATTCCTCGGTAATGAGTTTCCCGTCTACTGTATAAGTACCGTTTTAAGCAGGCAGGAAAGTCGTAGTTGCATTAACATCGCTTACCAGAACCACATTGGTAAGGGTGATTTTCGTGGCAGCAGTGGTGCTGCCAGATTTAATGTATACTTTAACGGTCTCGTCAGCCGCCAGTTCCTTGGTGAAGCTGGCACCCGAAGAAACCACAGTACCATCCACCTGAATCGTTCCACTATTCTGTTCAATGGTATAGTCAAAGGAAAGGGTTGCCGTCGTCGCCTTTTTGTTTGTAATTGTCAGTGTAGAGTTATAGTGCGAGTCGCTGCATGTTCCAGCAGTACCAGTAACCGAACCTGTTATACTTGTGCCGTTAGCAGTCCATATATCACCGTCCGCATCACCGGAGAAGCTCAGACCAATATTCTCATCGGCTAAACCTGTCACAGTTCCACTGGTTGCTGCAAACGCTGTCATGGTCACATTTGGAAGCAGTGCCATAACCATGCACATGCAGAGCACAAGCGAAAGGAATCGCTTCAATGTGCTTTTCATTTCATTACCTTCTTGCTTTGATGATTTCTGGCGTTTATTTCTATGTAAATGCTGAGTCCCGCCGCAAAGGCGATGGCCGCCCAGACATGAGAGAGGTGGAACAGCATCCCCGTAGAGGATGTCCGGAAAAATTCATCAATAAAGCGGAACGCTCCGTAGGATGCCATATATAGTGGGTAAATACTGCCGGGGTTCTTGCTCTTTTTCACTCTGGGAACGAGCAGGATCAGCATCACAATGTAATAGAGAATCTCGAGTTCCCTTGTTGGAAAGTGAAAATGCGTTCCCGGTATAACTAAGCCGGAGCAGCATCCAGCGACGATGCAGTTGACCCGAGCACACATCAGTGTAAAAAGCATACACGGAGTAAACACATCGCACACTTTGCAGTAAGGCCGCTTGGTAAGCTTGGCTCCCAGCCAGTAGGCTGCCGGCATAAAAAACACACCGCCAAACAGGCTCATGTTTCCTATGTCACCGCTTTCCAGAAAAGCAAAGACTTTCACACTGCATACGCCGATAGCAGTATGCAATACCGAAAGGATCAGTACGGCATACCATTTCATTTGGAGTTGCCGCCGCATCCTGTACAGCCAGAATACATTGAAGATAGTTCCCAGCAGCAAGAGCATGACCAGGGAATGCTCCTTCAGCCAGATAAATACAAGATTAAGCAAAGCATACTCCTTTTCGTAATCGTATCTTCCATGGGGTATGGCGCTTTTAGCACCATACCCCATGGCTTATTCGGTCATCTCACCATCTTGCCGTCCGCACCAAAGGTGTAGAATGTGGCAGGCAGCAGGTTGTTGGTCTTAGACACCCAGTAACGCTGATTTACGATGACCTTGCAGTAGCTGTTCACATAGTAATAATCGCCGTCAATCTGGATCAGGCCAGCATAGGTCTTGACGCCGTCCACATAGTAATACAACTCGCCGTCCTCACTGACGATGCCGTTCTTCACCTCGGGATCAGGATCCGGATTGGGGTCGGGCGTCGGAATAGGCGCATCCGTCATCTTGCCGTCCGCATCAAAGTTGTAGAATGCAGCGGGGAGCAGATCATTGGTCTTAGACACCCAGTAGCGCTGATTGGTGATAACCTTGCAGTAGCTGTTCACATAGTAATAATCGCCGTCGATCTGAATCAGGCCAGCGTAGGTCTTGACACCATTGACATAGTAATACAGCTCGCCGTCCTCGCTGACGATGCCGTTCTTCACTTCGGGATCAGGATTTGGATCCGGATCGGGGTCAGGTGTCGGAATGGGTGCATCGGTCATCTTGCCGTCTGCACCAAAGTTGTAGAACCCAGCGGTCAACAGATCATTGGTCTTAGATACCCAGTAACGCTGATTGGTGATGACCTTGCAGTAGCTGTTCACATAGTAATAATCGCCGTCGATCTGAATCAGGCCAGCGTAGGTCTTGACACCATTGACATAGTAATACAGTTCGCCATCCTCGTTGACGATGCCGTTCTTCACCTCGGGATCAGGATTGGGATCCGGATCGGGGTCAGGTGTCGGAATGGGTGCATCTGTCATTTTGCCGCCTACATCGAAGTTGTAGAAACCAGCAGGCAACAGGTCATTGGTTTTGGACACCCAGTAGCGTTGGTTGGTGACTACCTTGCAGGAGCTGTTTACATAGTAGTAATCGCCGTCAATCTGAATCAGGCCAGCGTAGAAGCGAACGCCGTTGACATAGTAATACAGTTCGCCGTCTTCATTTACGATGCCATCCTTTGAAGGATCGGGCGTATCAATGATCATGCGGCCATCTTCATCAAAGCTGTAGAATGCCGGTGCAAAGCCAGTATCATTGGGGTAGGAAACCCAATGACGGGTGTTCTTCACTGCCGTGTAGTCTACGCTTCCGAAATAATAGTAGTATCCGTCTTCCGCCAGATACAGGCCATTGCAGACCATGCCGTTGATGGTATAATAAGTATTTCCGTTAAGATAGAAGAGCCCCGTGTGCTGATATACGCCATGGCAGATACCATCTTCTCCAAAGTCGTACCAATAAATCGGGTCATCATGGTTGTCGCGCAGTTTTACATACCGGAGGCCTTCATAGCGATAACCGTCCTGATTGAAGAAATACAGATTACCTTCAATGGTGTACCACTTGCCCTGAACAAAGCCGGGGCCATAATAGTAGCGCTTACCGTGGTCAGTGGCCAGCCATGCACCATTCACCAACTTGCCGTTTTCAAATTGATAGGTCACATTGGGGAAGAAGCTGCTGTTTTCACCATTCAGTCCCTGGAAAGTCTCAGGGTCAAAGTAGTAATAACCGTTGTTGCCATCTGCATCCGTCAGGTTCCACCAACCGGACTTGGCCACGCCGTTGATGGCGTAATACCATGCACCATCGACTTCAATCAGCCCAGTGACCTTGCCTTCACAAGCACCGGTTGTCTCATTGAACTGATAGAAATACTCGTTGCTCTCATCGTTGAGGCCAGGAACCTTGTGGATTCCCTTCAAGGCGTTGTTCTCGACGAAGTAATAGGATGTACCGTTGACCGTTTTCCAGCCGGTCCACGAGCCGTTGTCCAGGATGAAACGATCCGTGAAATCCTGATACGATTCGCAGTAGAAATGGCCGCCGCAGGGGTGCGTAGTATTCTCCGGCTCCTCATAGGGATAGATCCCATACTGCTCCTGGAAGGAGGTCTGCTTCGCCATGTTGTAGAGCGCGTTTGCGCCCAGATAGATGTCGTAGCCAACCGAACCGGAGTTCTCAATGCTCAGGCACTGATTATCATCCCACTGTGCGCCGCCCTTGGCGGACAGCTGCACGCCGCTGAGGATACAGATGGGGTTGGCCGTATCGGGATCGATGGCCTGGCTCTGCTTGATAAAGTTGCACTTCACAGTAAGCAGATTGTTTTCGTCCAAAGATGCGGATGTCAGGCGGAAATAATCATTCGACACCGTCAGGTTGGAAATGTCCACAGTGACATTCTGGTCAAACTGGAACTTCACCGTTACCTCGGTCTTCGAACTGACGCGCTCCGCCAGCTGGAGCAGCAGATCCCAAGCTGTAATGCCGGAAATATCGCCGCCAGCAACCATGGACAGAAGAGGCTCCAGTTTTTCAGGCACCTTAATCGTCATCATATCCAGTCCGAAGACATAGGTGACATTCATGGGCTGGCTGGGATCGATCACATGATAGCGGTCTGTCTCGCCGTCGCCGCCGGGGAGATATTCCGCATTGGAGACATCTCTCGTCCATGCGAAGGTTCTGTCGCCGCTCGTGGCGTTGTCAAAGTCGAAAATCGCCTGATTGGCACTGTACATAGCGACCTTGATCGTGGCACTAATGGAATAGTCCCGCGTAATCATGGCCGTGATGGTCACATTGCGCAGACTGGACGCCTCACTGCCGGTAAAGGCAAAGCCGTTGTTCGCAGCTTCAACGGTACCTGCTGCGCTGTTGCTCAGTTCAAATGTGATATCGCCTGCGCACACAGCGACGGGATTCTCGTTATAGGTTGCAATCAGAGGAAGGCGCACCGAGTCTCCGTAAATGGCGTTGATGCTCGTTTTGGAGAATTTCAGGCCATTCGGTTCGACCACGGTAAGCGTCTTGCTGCCGATCACCGTGTCACCAGACAGGAGCTGAATTTCCACGCTGCCCTTTTTAACGGCGGTGAAAACGCCATCTTCAGAGACGGTACCGATAGTTTCATCCGCGGACTTCCATGTGATATCGGCAGGGAGTTCCGCCGCGCTGCCGGACACACTGACACCGGAAGCGACCATGCGGACTGTGGCACCGCTCGTCAGGTAATCGTAGGCGGAGGTGATCAGGGCATGATCAAACTCCGTAGAGACAGGGGCTGTGGAGACCACCATCAGAGATGAACTAACGGAACGCTCATAACCATCCGAAGGACGGTTCACGACCGTGAGCGTATTGCTGCCTTCCTGCTTCGCTACGAAGGTAGTGGAACCGCCACCGTCAGATTGATTGCGGTCACACAGCCTGCGTCCAGCATGATCTGTGCCAGTTCTTCAGCACTGCCGCCGGCGGAGAAGGGTTCCTGACGACCGTCCAGCACCATCAAGACAACCTTGCCCTCAGCGGTGATACCCACACAGGTGCGGGAATGACGGCTGTTATAATAGTCTGCTGCGCTGGTCACGACGGACTTTCCATCCTTGACCAGATAAACGCTGCCGCCGACAGCCTCTTGGATTTGGTCTTTATAGGCTGCGTAATCGCTGGAGCTGCCGATCATGGCGGTTCCATCCTTCAGAATCGCAAAGAAGTTTTCAGAGGCGACACCGTGATATTCGACACCCTCCATGACCAAAGCACCGCTGGGGGCACCGGTGGTCATGTTGTAAAAGTCTGCATTGACACCGACGACCGCATTGTAGTGTTCCACATAGTTCGCCGTGTCGGCCGGATCGGAGTGGCGCTTCTGGGCCGCAGTCATCTGGTCGGATACGCGGGACATGGCCCAGCCCTGGCTCGGATCGTTGGCATGATGATTGGCGTGGATGCTCACATCATCGCGGGAAATATCAGCGGTCGCAATGTAGTAAACGATCTGCTTGTCGTCCTTGGTCAGCGCATAGTTGATCGTCTGCGTCACGCCGGGAGCGACCGTCGTCGTATCCGAAGAGAACACAGAGTAGTATGCATCATCCGGCTCCGGGTCGGGTTCGGGATCCGGATCAGGGTCGACCGGGTCGGTACCGTTCGGATCACCCGCAAGGTCAAAGAGATAATCTGCAAAAGCGTAGCAGCACGCTTTACGCAGCGTTTCATAGTTGGAAAGATCGGTCAGAGAATAGGAGCTCTCCAGCGCACCGATCAGGGTATTCCCGGTATAGGTACTCATAACCTTGCTCCGGATACCGTCCTTGGTGACCATGCCGCCCAGGCGGTTGGTCAGAAAGTAGGAAGCGCGGCTTGCATCTGTAAGCCCTGCGGTGAAGTAGTTCTCAATGATCGTGCTCAACGCCACACCACCGCGGTTCATCTCCGTTGTGAGATAGAAAGCATCCATATCGCCATAAAGATCCGTATCGGTGAAGGAGTGATCCACACTGTTGAGTGTGCCGTAATCTACACCGAGGTATCTTGCACGAATGTTGGCGGCAAGCGTATCGACGTCAGTCTCCGTGGTATCCACCTTGTCGGTGATATCCACGTTTTCGGCGCAGTACATCAGATCTGTAATGTCACCGGCCCAACTGCCCATGTCGGCACGAGCCTGAACAACAGCATCCGTCATGCCCTGCACCTTGGCGTAATTGGCCACATCCATTGCGCCAAACACATGGCCAAGGTCAACTTTATTGCCATTGGGCAATGTGAAGTTGTTGATGTTCTTCAGCGCAGAGGCCGAAGTGTTATTAGCGGTATCCTGCTCGGAAACGTAGGCGGTGAAGGCAGTATTCTCCTTGCCGCAGACCATTTCCCAAGTGCCGGAGGTGTACCGCTCCACGCCTGTACGGATATAGTTGATGATCAGCGCATTGGCATTCTCACCGGCATTTTCTTCCGCATAGGTCTTGGCATAGCCTTCCAGAACCTTGAAGCAGGAAAGGAATGCCGCATAGTCTGAAATCTCAGTGACGGTAGATGTCTCATCCGCCTGCTCCGATTCCTGGTCTTCCAGTTCAATGGAGACATCCTCGAGTTCAGAAGCAACAGGTTCTTCATAGTTCGTGGCGGTATCCTCAATTGCCGAGTCATCTGCCGCATACGCTCCAACAGGTAGTAGCGTTGTCAGCAGCATGACGACAACAAGGCACATTGACAGATACCTTTTCATCGTTCCTCTCGCCATGTCAGTTTCTCCCTTACATTTATTTTAAATTATCGATCAGATAATTTAAGTCCTCCTACATTGCGTAGAAGCGGGTCTGCTCTGTCTCTTCAAGCCAGAATCGGCAGGCAGTTCCTCTACATGCAGATAAACATTTCGCTGGGTTCCTGTGTCATCCGTCAGGCTGCCGACAACCTCACTGCTGTCATCACCAATTAAAACCTTGAACAATTCATAGGTTTCTTCTCCACTCTTGGTTTCAAAGGTAACCGCAATCGTGTTTCCGTTCTGCTCCTGGCGAATGGTAACATACTCCTGCCAACGATCCGGATAATGCAGATCACCGTAGCCTGTATGAACGACTACATCTTCTGGAATCGTATCTGCAGAATATCATTCTGTTCTTTCTGCACTTTGTCATTGCCGCATCCGGCCAACAGACCACATAAAAGTGCAACGCATAACAAATAGCCTATCAGTTTGACTGGTGTCTTTCTTTTCATTCCATGACCTTCCTTTATTTTTGATTTTGCTATATTCTTCAGGGCGTATGCCCTAAAATCACAAGTATTCCGTGTATGGGTGCTCGGTATCTAATTTCAAGTATTTGTGATGGCTTCTTTGCTTATCTGGCGGTGGATCTTGCCGATAGTCACCATACTTCTGCTTCAGATACGCATCACAGTCTTCCGGAAGACGGACAGGAAGCCCCTCGAATATGCCGTAGCTGCCATCGCCATATATTTCTTTTCTGTGGTATTCCAAGTGTCCTTGCCAGTTCCCGTGGTTTGCGATGACATTCGAAGATTCTACCGGCCATGCAGAGATCAATGCTGTATAGGCCGCAGCAGTTTGTGCGGTATTTTTACCAAAGCCCAAAGCTCGCAGCGGATTCACAACTGCTTCTTTCCATCGCTCAGGACGAACACAGGGAATAGATAGCTTTCTGACAAACCAGGCTTTCTTGCGCTCCAGTCGTTCCTGCTCTTTTTTATCTTTCGGGTAACCATCCAGGGGGAAAATGTCAATGCTGATTCCATGGTTGATTGGAAGTGCCGCGACGCTTTCCTCAATGCAAGTCGTTTCTGAATCCCTCAGTTTGCTGTAGATAGCAGGAAATGCAGGATCTGATTGAAAGTTTTGAAAGAAAAACTGTTTTGGAAGCAAAGCCGGAGCTTCCTTGCAGAAGCGTTCATAATCATTGCGGAATAGCGCGACATCGACATCATCATCCCAAGGGACAAAGCCGCCATACTTAACCGCCCCCAGCGCACTGCCGCATACTAAGAAGTATTTCAACTGCAACCGATCACAGATCTGCGTGAAGATTTGAAGCATCTGGAACACTTTCTTCTGAATTGGGGTCATTCTCTAATCTCCTCATCATTGCACTGACCATTCCATCCACTACGCACAGAGCAAGGAAGAAGTTCAATTCACCTTCCCAAATTGGTTCAACAAAGCAATTGACATACGCGCCGATATACAGGAACAGAAGAAGGTATCGCAGCGACGGAAGGATTTTTGGGTTTTTCCATATCACCGTCACATTGGCGAAGTTTTTAATGGAGTAAATCAGCAACAGGCAAAATGGAATAATTCCTGAAACTCTGCCAACATCCAACCACATGTTGTGGCGATATATCTGACTGGCTCGGCCACCCATCGGGTACTGAATCAATTCACGCAGTCCGATCCAAAAGCTTTGAAAGCGGAAAGAATCCGAATTCTCTAAGGATGCCCGCCGCTCATAGCGCGCCGCCAGATTTGTACTTAGGATATAATCCCTGATGGACAATACATTGAAATGGTAGAACAGAAACGCAATCAGGCTGATAACGACCATGATTCCAAGACATTTCAAAATTCCAGCAATACCATGCTCGCTGTATGCGAATTGCAGTGCGGCAAGAATCACAATCAGCAGAAGAATTGCAAATTGTGTTCGTGTTCCCAGCATGAACATGTACTGAATTGTGGCAAAAAACAACGCAAGGAACATGATCTTTACCGGGAGTCTTTTCTCGAACTTCACCGCATAGGGGGTAACTGAGATCGGCAGCGTATTCAGTGCGCCGGATCCTGTTGCAGCTCGATATGTACCTGTCCAGAAATCAATCAAACGGTATCGGTTATTTCCAATGTTGACCAGCATATTCAAGGTTGCGTAAGTTCCAAATCCGGCTGCCAGCGCCAAAATGCCATCTCGGATTTGTTTATCAGAACTTCCCTCAGCGATGAGCCAACCGATTGCGAATGCGACGACTGGCAGAATTCCATGGTGGTACACGCCTGAGATCGTCCGCATTCCAATCAGGGCATACGTCATGCCTGCAGACAGCAGCAGCCAAAAGCCTGGCGCATACAAAGAAGTTAAAATAGATTTCTCTCTGCAAGCATTCGCTGCCGCAACAGAGCTACAAACAGGAACACCAGCGGATATGCATATCCCCAATTGATCGCACCGAGCGTCAGCAGGAACAGAGGTACAATTGTCATGCGTTGCTTTGCTCCTTATGAATGAAGTCCAGGACCCGGTGCATTTGCACATTTCGATTTTTATTCTTCAGTACAAAATCTCTCCCTCTCGCGCCCATCGCATCCAGCTCTGATGGGCTTAATTCTCTGAGAGATTCCACCGTATTCCGAATGGAAGCAGCGCTCTCCTCTGGAATATAAGTTAAGAATGGATCATACTCTCCGGGTATCCCGTCCAGACGAAACATCATGACCGGACGGCCCGATGCCATATACTCCATAGTCTTGGAAGGAAAGCTGTACTTCGTGTATTCGCCCTGATTGGTTCTTGGATTGACAAGCACGGTTGCTTGCGAATCATGCGCAGCATACGTGCGAATTTCTTCCTCCATTTCACCGGAGCCGCACAGCCACAATTCAATATCAAGATCCGGTAACTCCTTCATCGCCTGGAGGAGCAATTCAATGCCATAGCGCCGGTTCAACCGTCCTGTATATAGCATGGAAAACGGTTGAGGCTTTGAAACCGGCGGTTCATCTGCAACATCTCCGCACATTCCCTCCATCACGAGGTATGGGCGATCACCTACATGCAAAGGCACAGCCATTTGTTCCGTCAGGAGAATGAAACGATCTACCCTTGCCATAAAGTGATAAACAATTTTGCAGTGGATTCTCCGCAAGAGTTTCCTGAATGAAGAAACCCGGTGCATATCATAAAACTCGGGGATATCCGTAATCACTGCCGTTACTTTGTATTCGGGATTCAGTTTATTGACAGCCCACAAAAACGGAAGATATGCTGTGAAGATCAGAACTTCCGATTCACACGGATACTTCTTCAGCCACGCCCGTACCTTCCTCATTCGCATGAATTGTTTTACGAGCGGGATATTCCTGCAGCCGACCTCATGGCCGACTATGTCCTCACAGGACCAGTCTGTATCTTTCAGGTGAAAGATTTTGAAGTTTTTAGGCCATGTTCCAACTGGCAGGGCATTGATAACAATCAGTGGTTCATCTGTATTCGCATGGATTCCCTTAATCAAATTCCATTGAAAGTTATTCGCCGCATTGGAGACACCTCGTTTTGATGCGGATATAATTTCCTGTTCCCGTTCCTCTGGGAACAATGGTCCCAAAATAATCATACAGATAGCTCCACCGCTTCCTCGTTCCGTCAGTTTATAAATTTGCTCTGCCAGTCCGTCAATATCATTTTCTTTTACAATGTACTCTCCACCCTGCACTCTCAGGGCTACCGCCGACATCATAGGTGATGACTGGCGTCCCGCAGGCTCTGGCTTCCAAATTCACCGTCGGGTATGTATCCTGGTGCGTAGGATTGACGAACACGTCTGCCGCACTATATATTTCGGCCAACTCTCCGGGACTGGCTGTACGAGGCAGGGCCAGGATCCCCGGCAAGAGTTTGTCTTTTTGCTTTTCCGTTACGCCAACCAAGACAATCGCAAATCGGCTGTCCAGCTTTTCCCGTAGCCGGCAAAAAAAAATCGAGCAGTCCTTTCTCCTTATCCCAAACGCTGGCTACGCCCAAAACAACTGTTTTTCCGTCTAATCCATATTGTTCTCGAAATCCACTTGGCGTTGGTTTGAACAGACTTTTGTCAATCTGATTGTGTAATACTTCAACAGGGTACTCTTTTCAAGAAACTTTGCTTCACTGTCCGGGCTAACCATTCCGATGGAACAACGATCGTCAGGTTTGCAAGGCCAGTAAAACACGCCTGTTTCTGCCGGTAGTTCCTCTGCGTGTGATCCCCCCCATATGTTTTGGGATATGCCTTCAGTTGTGGACAATCTCCGCAGCCGGATTCCCAGCGGTCACACTTTGCGGCGCTGAAATGAACACAGTGTCCAGTAAATGCCCAGCAGTCGTGAAGCGTCCAAAGGATTTTGATTTGAGAATGCTCTTTCAACCATTTGAAGAGCAGTTCAATATTTAAATAGTAGCCATGCAGATTGTGTAGCCAAATCACATCCGGCTGAAAATGCTCGATTTGTGAAAGCAATCGCAGTGTTGCCACTCTGGAGCCGTATCCATTCAAATCGAATAAGCGCGTAATTCCTGCGTGAAGCAGATAATCCGGCTTTGTACCGATGCGAATCAATCGTGCCGCACCGTTATCTGCACATGTTCTTCCATATGCGGCAGCACATTCATGTCCCTCGTTTTTGAGCTGTTCACATTTATCTGCGATAATTCTGCCTGTACTTCCAAATCCATAGACAGAGTTAATGAATATGTATTTCATGAAAAGCAATTCCTTAGTTGGCCGTGCGTAATACGTTCTTGAGCAAGGCGACATACTTGTTCAACCTATGCCCTTTGCATACCTTTCCGTGTATAGTCTCACTGCATTGTCTGACATTCTTTTGCACAGTTCCGGGTTACGATACAATTGCAAGATATTCTGGGCGAGCTGCGCACCATTTCCCACATCTGAGCATAGTCCGATTTCAGAATGCAAGGCTTCCTTTGATAAGTAGGAGTTCTGTTCCGCAACAGCCAGAATTGGCAAACCGCCCTGCAGATAGCTATAATATTTACTGGGGCGCACATACCGGTCAGCCCCTGTTCGAGACTGACAATGCCACAGGAACTGGCAGCGACTGCATGCTCAAAAGCAGTTCCGGTGAGAAAATCGCAGATTCTGACATTGGGAAGCCATTCTGCCGCCTGTCGGACTGATGGCATTTTGTTTCCGTGCCCGGCAATTAAAAATTTGATATTCTTGTAATCTGCCAATTGATCCATCGCCTGAATCAAGGCTGTTTCATCCTGACAGATACCGATATTGCCAAAGTAGGCAACGATAAAGTCCTCATCTGTATATCCCAGTTCAGCCCGTGCTACGGACTTGCTGCCAGCTGTTGCTTCATGCGCCCAATTGGAGATGGTGACAATGCGGTCTGCGGAAAGCTCAGGTCGATGATCAAGAAGGTATTCCCGCATCTCATCGGTCAATGCAACGACGGATTCAGCGCGTTGGAAGAGGCTTCTGTTTATTCGCTGCATCACACTTGAAACGGAGCTTCCTTCTCTCAGACTGCCCGAAGCGTAGGCAACTTCCGGATAAACATCGTAGGACACGAAAATGATTCTCGTTTTAAAGAGTCTATTGGCCAAAATTGCAGCAATAGGAAGTACCGGTGGATTCGAATAGACAATGACCGCTTGGTAGTCCTTAATTTCGAAAATATGGAGCAAGACCGAGAATGTAAAAGAAAAATAGTTGATCAGTCTTCCAATCTTACTGTGTCGGCTGAGCTGCATATAGTGAAGCCGGTGAATGGAAACGCCATCCTTCATCTCTCTAACTGGAACCTCACCCTGGTGTTATATTCCCTTGGGTAGCCGCACAAGGCACCGACAGAGTATCCGTTTTGCGCCAAATAACTGGCAGTATCAAAAGGGAGCGTTGCGGAGGAATTGTATTCTGGATAGAAAAACTGGCAGAGGAAAAGGATGTCACGTTTCATTTTTCACGATCTCTCTTACTTGTTTCTTGTTCCGGTTTAAGGACCCTAACGCACCAATATCACCTGGCTCCCTCATGAGAAAAAACGATATGTACAGTCTTTAAGAGGCATTTGATGTCAAGAGCGATGGATTGGCGTTCAATGTATTCCATATCGTAGATAATCTTTTCTTCCGGCTTCAGTGAGTATCCGCCGTTTACCTGCGCATACCCGGTCAGCCCCGGTGTGATCAGCAGGCGGTTGGAGAAGCCTGGAATATATTTCTCAAATTCTCTGTAGAAATAAGCACGCTCCGGCCGCGGGCCGACGAAGCCCATGTCGCCTCGCAGGATGTTATAAAGCTGGGGAAGTTCGTCCAGCCGAGTGCACCGAAGGACTTGGCCAAAGTGCGTGCATCTTGGATCCTGTTCATCCGCCCACCGGGGGCCGTTTTCCTCTGCATCAAGGCGCATGGATCTGAATTTATAGATCATAAACGGCTTCCCATTGATGCCGAGCCGCTCCTGCTTAAAAATCGGAGCGCCTGGCGAGTCTATGGTGATGATCAGTGCAATGATCATCATCGGGATTGCCAAAATCAGCAGGCCCAAAAAAGAGCATACTATGTCAAAAACACGCTTCGTTATCAGGAACAGCTTCTTCTGCCGCAGTACAGGTTTTGCTATCTGAATGATCACATCGGCAGAGCTTTTTCCTCTGCCAAGCAGCCGGTCGCTGTTGACGCCATATATCCCACATCCCTACACTCTTAATCTCTGATAGCTGCACCGTCAGGTCGGTGTTGAGCCAGATGAGATCAAAAAGCTCTTCACGAACGTTAGGTACAACAAAGCTGTATATCTGTTCAAATGCCCACTGTGTGGTCGCATCATCATCCGGCATTTCCCCGCCAAGCACTCTTGCAGCAAAAGACAGCATCGTGTCAAAAACCTGATGAAGTAGCATGTTGACATTGGCTTCCGGTTTGAAAGTTTGTTCCACCGCTGCAAATAACTCCTGAAAACATTGGAGATGCTCCTCGTATGCATAAGTGCGGCAATTCGCAGAATAGTAGTATCGAAGGTAAAAGAGGCAGTCGTCCTTCCTTCCAAGAATGAACCTCCAGCTTGCTGACCACAGTTGAAACGCTCTGTCCTTCCATGGAGCATTCTGTATATGCATACCCACGAGGTTTTGCTTGAGAAAATATGCGAAAGCGACATCTTCCATGTGGAAGGCGGCACACAGCAGCGCCTCTTTGCTCTCAAAGCAGCGATAGATATATGCTTCGCTCAGGCCAGCTTCTGTTGCGATTGCTTTCGTTGTCGTTTTGTCTAATCCATCCCTGGCCACAACACGAACTGTCCCCTCAATAAAAGCTTGCTTTGCATTCCGTTCCCTCTTCATTCGATTACCTCATTTATGGTACATGATGTTATTACTAAGTGAGTGCCCACTATGTTGTGTCCAAGAAAAAAGCAAATCATTTTTATTACTGCGAATGATTTGCTGATCCACAATCGGAATTTTCATGGAGTTTGCCACTCCACGGGAAAGCTAAACCCTAATTTTTTCTTTCGTATTATAGCATATTGCACGTCGGAATGCAATTGCCTCAACGAGGAAATGGAAGAAAAAAAAGTATGATTTTATCAGCGCACGGCAATATTTGTCGAAGAAATACCTTGATTTGAAAGTTTAGCGCAGTCAATCCGGCAGTCTGGATGGATTTAAAATAAGATCCACACCCATATGATCACAGCACAAGGAGGAATTACAAAATGGCAAAGGGTGAGAATATCTTCAGACGGCGGATGGACGCTGGGAAGCCCGCTATAGCAAAGGGCGCGAACTATCCGGAAAAATCAAGTATGGATACTGCTATGGAAAAACATATCGTGAGGCCAAAGAGAAAGCAGAAAAGTGCAAAGCGGCGTTAGCAAGCGGAAATCCCTTGCCAACATCCAGGACTCCAAATCTGTTTTCCGCCTATTGTATGGGGTGGCTTCACGCAAAGAAAAGCAAGGTGAAAGAATCAACATATATCAAGTATAGCACAGTAGTTGAAAAGCACATCATTCCCAAGCTTGGTGATTGCTGCCCTTTGGGATTTACTACGGAACTGATGGACGATTTCATCAGAGAATTACAGTTTGAAGATGAGCTGGCACCAAAGACCGTACATGATATTCTGGTCGTGTTGCACGGGATATTAAAGTTCACTGCTTCAAAGTGCAAGGGAGTCTTTCCTACCGTGGAGATCAACTATCCGAAGATAGGAAAAAAGGAAATGTGCGTTTTGTCCAGAGAGGAACAGGAGCGCTTCATTTCATATCTGCAAAAGGATTTGGATCCATGCAGATTTGGTATCTTGCTGGCGCTGTGTACAGGCATACGAATTGGCGAACTCTGCGCGTTGCGTTGGGAATACATTTCTACGAGAGATAACGCAATCAAAATTGTAGAGACGCTGCAAAGGCTGCGTGACACCAGCGCATCACAGAATGCTCGAACGAGAATCGTAATCGGTCCACCCAAAAGCGATACCTCCGTGCGAACGATCCCTATGACGGAATATGCGGCTGGGCTTTGCAGGCACATGAAGCCGCAAAGTTCAGCCGCATATGTTTTGACCGGAACGGACGCATTCATGGAGCCACGGGTATTGCAGTATCGATTGGAAAAGTACACGCAGGCATGTGGCCTGGAGGGGGTGCATTTTCATACACTTCGGCACACATTTGCGACACGAGCTGTTGAGGTCGGATTTGAAATCAAATCCTTGTCCGAAATCTTAGGCCATGCCTCTGTCACAATCACGCTGGACCGATACGTGCATTCTTCGTTGGAGCTGAAAAGGGACAATATGCAAAAGCTGAATGCTGCAGGAATGTAATCTCTGCGCAGTCAAAAATCAGTGTTATCAGATGATATCGAATCGGAAAAAGCCCTGCTAT
>VOFC01004056.1_pt1 | contig 42662 bp, 58 predicted proteins | sample 5384161 | NCBI WGS metagenome assembly VOFC01 (sample SAMN12384722, study PRJNA508395) | human gut metagenome | isolation source: healthy gut B | host: Homo sapiens
TACGGTCACGCAAAATAAAGTCATTCAAATCGCGCTCGTGCCATTCATTGAAGTAACGGGCATAATCATGTGCCGTTTTTTCTTCCGCCACATATCAAAAAGCCTCATCCATCACGATAAATCCCATACGGTCACAAAATCAAGCAGTTCGGGTGCGGGAGGATTATGGGAACAACGTATGCCGTTACACCCCATTTCTTTCAGAATTTGCAATTGACGTTCAATGGCACGTGTGTTGACTGCCGCTCCCAAACAGCCCAGGTCATGATGCATACACACACCATTAATTTTTGTCTGCCTGCCATTCAACGTGAATCCTTTCCGGGCATCAAAACTAAATGTGCGAATACCAACAGGAGTAGTATACCTATCCATACATTCTTCGTTTCGCATCACTTTGGTAACCAGTGTATACAGATAAGGGTATCAATATCCCACAGTTGAGGTTGCTTTACAGTCAGTTGCTGGGTAAAAACAACTTCCTTACCGGCTTCCGCTTTCCCGCTCGACCGGGTTTCAGCAACTTCTCTGCCTTCAGCATCCTGCAAGGAAGAACAGACAGTAACATTTTCGTTCGTATCACTTTTCATTCACAAGGGTAGTAGCGAGATTCAGTACAGCCTGTTTTCGTCAACTGACGAGGTTGTGACATACGTTCCCCATCCACCCACATGTATTGGGCCGGTCTTGCTTAGCCACACATTCCGGTAAATGCCACAACCCGAATACCAACGTGAATTGGGTTGTTCGGCATTATCTACACGCACAGCCAACACATTCGGTTCATCCCATTTCAGATAAGGGGTCAGATTATAGCTGAAACTAATATATCCATAAGGACGCACTCCCTAACGAAACACCGTTGATGAATACTTCCGAATTCATATATACTCCGTCAAACTCAATGCGAAATATCTTTCCTATATCTGCTTTTGTCTACACTAAAAGTTTTGCGATACCAACCGACTCCTCCCGGAAGTGCCCTCCTCCTGTACCGGAAGGATTTTTCCTGACTGAAGTCTCCTTCAATCGCCCAGTCGTGGGGCAAATCCAGTACACGCCAGTCATTGTCGGCAAAACCAGGTTGTGCCGCTTGCAGCCCGTCTCCCAAATGAAAAACGCCAGTCTGCATTAAAGTCGGATCGCTCCCGCGGAGATACAAGGGGAGAACTGCTACATGCTCCTAATAACATCAGACAGCCTCCCAATGCCAAGCAGCTCCCCAGTATAAGGCAGCCCCCAGCATCAAATATTTTAGTTTACCAATCATCATCAACGGATTATCATTCAGCTTACAGTTTCAATGTCTGCTCGCTGCCATTATACTTCACAGTCACCCCTTTCGCATTCAAATCAAACGGTTGTGCTTTCTCCTTATTAACCGTAACTACAGTGAAAGTACGTTCCTTCAACATACCCGGAAATTCCCCTGGCGTTCACCGATCACTAAAGTCTTAGTAGCCTCATCATACTTCATCGGTATCATGGCGTACATACCCTGTTCATAGTTATAATTCACACCTTCATCTTCGTATAACGTAAACTCCCCATCGCTCCTGATAAATATACAAACGGATGTGCTCCGCCGGTTTTTTTCATCCGTATACTGAATATCATCTCCGAACGGAATGATAGCGCCTGCACGCACATACAACGGAATACGCTCATAAGGAGCTTCTATTACTTTTCTCTCTCCTCCAGCCTGGAATTTGCCGGAATAGAAATCATACCAGCCCTCTCTGCTTGAGGGAAATAAATTTCCACGACTGCGGTCACCATAGCGATAAACCGGAGATACCATAAACGAAGGACCGAACATAAACTGGTCACCAATATCATTCACTTCAGCATCCGCTGTGAAATCCATTACCAAAGGGACGCATGATTGTATAATCATCAAACCAAGTCATACCTGCCAGCGAATAAATATACGGCATCATATTATAACGTAACTTAGTATAATATACAACCGACTGATAAGCAGGATGCCCTTCCGGCGCAATCTCCCATATTTCACGGAAAGGGTATTGTCCGTGTGCACGATACAGAGGAACAAACGCACCGAATTGATACCAACGGGCATTTAATTCACGCCATTCTTTATAATCGGCATTTTCTGTCTTTGTCGCATTCCATTGTTTCTGTCCGGCCACATAACGATTCTCTACACAAAAACCGCCAATATCCATTGTCCAGTAAGGTATTCCACTCATGGCAAAATTCAATCCGGCAGAAATCTGTGCCTTCATGTCCTCCCAACGTGTACCGATATCCCCACTCCATGTAGCCGTGGAATAACGCTGTAATCCGGCAAATCCCGAACGGGTTAATAAGAACACCCGTTTGTTATTATCTACTCCGCGCTGACCGTCATAAATGGCTTCTGCATTCATCAGTGCATACGCATTGAAAAATTCCGTAGAGGAACCCAACGCCGTAGGCCCGCACAAAGCTTTCCGATATTCCAAGTCGGTACAGTCACGTACATTCGGTTCGCTGGCATCCATCCACCAAGCATCGATACCCAACGGATAATAGTGCTCATACATCTGTTGCCAGAACAGTTTCCGTGCATCGGGATCATACGCATCATAAAAACCATAATGGTAACCGGGACCTACCCAATCTTTCAAACTATCTTTAACAGACTGCTGATACATCCACCCATTCTCGTCGAACTCCTTGAAATGTTCGGTAGTAACATAAAACTTAGGCCATACCGAGATCATCATACGGGCATGCATAGCATGGATGGAATCAACCATTGCTTTCGGGTCCGGAAAACGAGCTTTATCAAACTCATGACTTCCCCAGGCATTCTCCGGCCAATGATTCCAATCCAGTACGATATTATCCAATGGGATTTTACGATCACGGAAACCTTTCAGTGCTCCCAACATTTCCTCCTGTGTATTATACTTCTCACGACTTTGCCAGAAACCCATTGCCCATTTCGGCATAACGGGAGACTTTCCGGTCAGCGAACGATAACCGCTAATCACGTCGTCCATATTTCACCAGCCATAAAATAATAATCGAGCTGCTTGGTCATTTCACTCCCACCACGACTGCTTCCCCTGTTCTTCCGGATTAACAGGTGTCAATGCACGCAGTCCGCAATAAGACTGTCCGCCATCAGGCTGCCACTCGATTTTCAACGGCACACGCTTTCCTGCTTCCAAATGAGCTGCAAACTTATAACTATTAGGATTCCATGCAGTCCGCCAACGTTCCGGCACTACCGGCTCATTGTTCAAATAGACCTTAACATATCCCGCATAATAAAGAATAAACTTGAACTCTCCCGTTTGAGCAGGTTCTATCTCTCCTTCATAAGTGACTTTAGCCCCCATTAACGGCAGTTTCTTCGGAAGATTCTCAATCGTTTTCAGATTCTCGAAATAGATGGAGTCTTCCCGGCGGACCAGAGTTTCTCCTTTTTTCGGCACATAAGTACCGGTTAGCGCCCCTTCCTGGCCTGTCTTATCATAAAGTTTAAAGATACGGTTCAACTGGGAATAATCATTCGGATTACCGAAGCGGCACAAGGAATAACTATCCAGTAGTATGCCATAATTTTTATTCGAAACAACAAACGGAACAGATACTTTCGTATTATACTGGAACAGTTCTTCGTTCTTACCCTTATAATTAAATTCATCCGCCTGATGCTGACCTAATCCGTAAAACGCCTCATCTTCGGGAGACTCAAATACCTGACAGATCGTATATCCTTTCGTCCCTTCCACTTCTATCGGAGTAAACTTCTTTCCTCCTCCCTTATTTTCCTGCAGGATTAACTCTCCGTTTTGATCCGTAAACCACACCTCTCCGGTACTAGCCAGTACGGATGCTTTTACTTCTTCAGTAGACACTGTAATCGTATCGCCATTCTGCACGACGGCAAAAGATGTTTGTTTTTTCTGCGGAACAACAATCAGACTTTGCGGATCGGCAAACTTGCTGTCGGCAGTGGCGGAAACGTGAATTAACTTTCTCTCCATCACCTGAAGGCGAACCAAACGGGGACCTCCTGTTTCTTTGTGTTGTACTTTGACTATCACACTATCACCTGTCTTCTCGTAGACCTTATTGGAACATGCTCCCAAAAGAAGTCCCGGCAACAGGCAATAGAAAATGTTTTTCATATTCATAATCATACCTACCTTTAGGGTTCAACAATATATTTTTTCTCATATCGCAAAAAGTAAGTACTATAAATGAAAAGCTCCCTTCTAATGTTTTATAGAAGGGGAACTTTTAAACAGTGACCGGACGATATGTTTTTTCAGAGGTATCATTTGTTATTTCCCTTCTTTTTTTTTCCTGGTAAACGGAGGGTAAAACACCAAATTCATCCTTGAAATAACGGCTGAAATATTTAGGATTATTGAAGCCTACTTCGAAAGCTACTTCGGACACATGAAGCTGGCTTTCACGCAATAATTGCGCTGCCCGTTTCAAGCGGATCACGCGGATAAACTCAATCGGTGTCTTTCCTGTGATCTGAAGCAATTTCTTATACAAATGCACACGACTCATACCCAGCTCCCGGCTAAGTTCCTCTACCGAGAGTTCAGTACGTGACATATTATCTTCCACATACTTGATTGCTTTCTCTATCAACTTCTCATCCAATGAAGTAATCACAATCTCGCTAGTGCAGGATCAATCATTCCCTGGGTGACACGATGATAACGGCTTAGTTCTATCAGTTTACGGATACGCAACACAAGGATAGTCATATTGAACGGCTTCGTTACATAGTCGTCCGCTCCTGTCTGCAATCCCTCCAACTTCGCTTCGGTATTCTGCCGCGCTGTCAGCAAAATCACAGGGATATGCGCAGTACGCTTGTCCTGCTTAATCAGGCGACACAGCTCATTGCCGTCCATTTGGGGCATCATTACATCACTGATAACCAGATCGGGTAATTCTTCCTGCATCATCTCCCATGCTTCGTTACCATTCACAGCCAGTTTGACACGATACTGTAATTCCAGACTATAACGCATAAAGATACGGAAGTCTTCATTATCATCTACCACCAGCAGCAAGGGGAATTTTGCGTCCGGTCTCTTCCCTGACTTCCTCTTTCATTTCCCTATCTTCTTCATCCCCAACCGACATGCCCGTTTCTTCCGGTAACTGTACTTGTGTCTCCACATGTTTTACCGGGAACTGAATAACGAAAACAGACCCCGTCCCTATATTATCGAATACCTTCACTTCTCCTTCATGCAAAGTGACAAAGTCACGTACCAGGCTCAATCCGATACCATTTCCGGTAGTTTCCTCTACTCCCTTTATGATCCGCCTGATAGAAACGGTCGAAGATATGTTCCTTGTCCACATCGCTAATTCCTATTCCGGTATCGGCAATCTTGATTTCCAGTGTATCAGGAGTTCCTGTCACATGCTCTATCATCACCGTCACACGTCCTCCTTCAGGAGTAAACTTAAAAGCATTGGAAAGCAGATTCATCACAATCTTCCCTACTTGTCAGCATCAAAAGCCATCGAGAATGTATCTATACCCGAAAAGAAAGAGAATTGAATATGTTTCTTATCCGCCATCAACAGGAAAGAGTTGCAAACACTATGCACATACGAAATGATATCTCCTTCCGACAGAGACAACTGATGAGTACTCATTTCTCCTTTACGGAAATCGAGCAGTTGATTGACCAGATGTAACAACCGTTGTGCATTACGATACATCAATTGCAAACGTGTACTCTGCAATTCATCAGTCGTTTCCTTCAGCATTGGCCTTCCAAAGGAGAAATAATCAAAGGTGAGCGGTGTACGCAATTCGTGGCTAACGTTCGTGAAGAAACGGAATTTCATATTATTGATTTCTTCATTCTTCGCCACCTCATTTTCTATCTGCTGAAGATGAAACTTCTCACGTTCACGTTTCAGCATCCGGTAGCGCGCCAGGAAAAGCACGACCACCAAACCGGCAGCATACAACAAATAAGCCCACCACGACATCCAGAAAGGAGGATTGACTACAATACCCAGCGTGGCTTCCTTTATGCCGACATAACCGTCGCTATTGATCGCTTTCACTCTCAAAACATACTTTCCTGGGGCAAGATTCGTAAAAGTCACATTGTGTACTCCTACTGGCAGGGTTAACCAGTCATTATTGAACCCTTCCAACTTATACATATATTGAGTTTTCTCCGGCAAATTATAGTTATCCGAAGCAAAAGACACACTGAAAATGTTCTGCTTATAATCGAACTCTACATTTTCTACATCGTTCAACTCTTTTTCTATCAACACTCTTCCGCCATACGACTGCCCCACCTTTCACTGCCTCATCAAACAACGAAAGACCTGTAAACATCACATTAGGCAGCATTTTATTATAGCGTATATGATCCGGAGCAAAAACATTGACCCCATATCAGACCTCCAATGGCAATGATTCCATTGTGCAAGGTTTTGATAGAACGCTGGTTAAAATCACAATTCTGCAATCCGTCCTCACTATTGTAAGCCCTGGAATCAAAAAGGTAACTCCCTTTTCCATCGGAAGCCACTGTTACCCGAATCACCTTCCTGCTGGTCGATACCCACATATTACGCTCCTGATCTTCCGTAATTGCCGCAATAAAATTTCCTTTGGCCTCTACAACAGGAAACAGATCCAGAAACATATGACGCCTCGTATCATACACATTCAATCCCTCACGGGTAGCAATCCATACCAATCCCCGGCTATCTTTATATACATGATTCACCGCATCGTTCGACAATTTCATACTATCGCTCTGGCCTTGAATCTTTTTTATTTCTCGAGTGCGCATATCCATCGTGCCTACTCCCTGACTGGCAGTTCCGAAAACAATGTATTATCATCTACCCAACACAAAGAGGTTACATTATTCTCCAGCAGAGCCGAGTTGTTACTGGTATAAGTTTCAAAAGTACCGGATAACGGTTCCAAACATTGCAAACCGCCTCCCAAGGAAGCAATCCAGATTCTTCCCTTATCATCCTCCACCAATGCCCAGACATTATTACTCGCCAAAGCGTTTCCGGTACCTTCCTTATAAGAACGTACCTGGGAACCATTCATACAATACAATCCCCCATTGAATGTCCCTACCCATAATTTGCCGTCTTTCGATTTCAACATAGACACGACGGGATTCGGCAATTGTCCTTCGGCGTCTCTCCAGAAAGGTTCCGCCTTTCCTGTAGAGCGATTCCACAAAAAGAATCCCATGGTCGTTCGTTCCGAGCCACAGTCTATCTTCATCCGCCTGTTCTATGCAAGTTATATCTCCCCATTCATACATATTGAACTTAAAGATGCTTTCACTATAATAAGATACCCCTTCTTATAAGTACCTACCCACATGACACCATCCCTGTCAGCATATAAGTCATAAATTGTATTATGAGGCAAGCTCCGTCCATTGTCATCGTGGGCAACAAGAGAAGTCACTTTCCCGTTTCTTTCTCAAGCACGTCTATGCCGTCATAATCCTTTCCAACCCAAATCCTGCCTTCTATATCCTGTGCCACCGCATGAATAATTACGTCCGGACGTGACGACCAGATACCGGTCAAATCTGTCCGCCAACTTTTTGTTCCGCAATCATACGCCCAGATTCCCATAAGACTGTATGCCCAGATGCAATTGTCTCTATCTACAAAAAGCGAAAAGTTCTATCGTCTTTCCTCCCGGAATATATTTCTTAATTTCATCAGACTGCCATTTAATCGCCAATGTGGCACGATCCAGACAGACAAGCAGTCCCGTATTATAAATCAACAAGATTCCGTCACTACATTCCGCCATTTGTGTCACTCCATACTCCGGCAACGAATGTTCCGTATACGAAAAGAAGAGTCTCTTCCCACCCTCCTTGTAACGGTAACATCCTTCACCTGCCACACTAAGCCACGTATTCCCTTCCCGGTCTACAAAAACCTGTTCCGGAACTCCCCATGACTCCAGATTTTTCATAAATCCGGTAACATCAGTGATAAAGTAATCCCGCTCCTTATCAAATAATACATACCCCCGGGCGGTATTTATCCAAAACCGTCCGTCAGGCATTTCCACAATATCGGTAATGTAATTATCCGGTAAAGATCCCGGCTCATTCTCGGCATGCTGATAGATCTTGAAAAGTATATCCGTCATAGCGGTTCAGTCCGGTAGTCGTACCGAACCACATGAACCCATCACGATCTTTATAAATAGTATTCACAGAATTATTAGACAATCCGTCCGACACTTCCAGATGCTTGAACAAGTATGATTGTGCAGACACAATCCACGAAGCGAGAAGTAAAGCTAACAATAAAAGGCTCTTTCTTATCATGTTTTTCAGATTTGTACAAAGGAAATAAAATATTATCAAACAGCCAAGAAAAAGAGCCTACGGATTATTTTGACAGAATAAACAGCAAGCGCATCCAACGAAGAAGCTAATGCAACCAAAGCAGCGTTCCAGTTAATGGCTACTTCATTGGAAGCATACGAATCTTCCGTATCTACATACGACTCATCCGGACTGGCAGTAGGATAAAAAGCCCCGTCCTGCTGTCCTGGGTTAGGTCCTCCAACAAGAAATCCGGGAATAGGGTCTTCTATGTCGTCCGAAGCCGAAAGGCGGTGATGAGGATGCTTCGGACTCTTCGTTCCAAGCCCTGTCACATAACAGAAACCCGTTGCATTTCGCCCCAATATATAATCCATGTTTCTATAGGCATTAGTCAAATAAACGTCTTTGCCAGTCTGGAGATAAGCGTACATCAACGATACACCCTGATTCATACATTTCTCCGCAAGGCATCCCCAAAAAAGAAATCTTTAGCATCATTACCATAAGGAGCGTGAAATGGGGTCTGTTCGGCTCCTTCTATGACTTTATCCCCATATTTCAAAAGTTCCGTTTTCAATGAATCGGCAAAACGACGGTCGGCTTCATTTAACTCTCTGCCTGGTTGAAGCCATGCAAATATACCTAATGCGAACGTGTTGCCCCATCCCGGAGCTGTGTATATTTGGGGAGCCTTTTTATTGCTTCTTCCCGGTATATCTCTTTTCCGGTTGAGAAATAGAGTTCGCTAGCCGCCCAGAAAAAATTCATCGTCTGCATGTGTGTCACCATATTCTCCGGTAGCTATTGCCGGTTGATACTTCTGATTGAGCAGATTCTGATTATAATAGGCTTCCGGATGCTTTTCCGCCCAGGCATAAGCCTTCTCCGCTGCCAGTAGAGCACGTTTGGAGAATCCCGGATAATCTTCTTCATAAGAGGCAAACAGACGGGAGGACTGTGCCATGACTGCTGCAAAATCTAAAGCGGCAGTGACTGATTTCTGCACGACATAACGTTGTTGTTTACAGTCCACAGGTTTCACAAAACCTTCAAAAAAAGGGGGTGGTCAGTTTATGATATACTCCTCCATCTTCGGGATCTTGCATTGTTAACATCCAATCCAAGTTAAATTGCATTTCGTCCAGTAAGTCGGGGGGTATGGTTATTGCTCTCCGGGATATTTATCTTTTGCCGGGAGAAGTAATCCAGAAACAGCTGATAAATAGACTGCATCAAACCTATTGAATAACCGGAATTCACAATATACTTATTATAATCGCCGGCATCATACCAACCTTTGGAAGAAGAGACAATTGTTCCCGCAGGACGATCGGGGAAGCAGCGCTGGGATGTATCAATACATGATTATCCGGATGCCCGGCCATTCTGTGCCACTGCCCTGCATATTGTTCTTCAATCGGCATTGCGGTACGCTGATAATAAAAAAGACTTCAAAGCCGCGTCAGCCAGAGGAGATAATACACTGTCTTTTATTAGGAAAGTAACCGATGCTCCGTTCACCTTCAGTATATATTTTCCGGAGTTGTTACAGCACTAAAATCCAGTGTTGTTCTTGTTTTATCCGACCATGCTGACTTTGCTGTATATATAAAGATTTCCCCGACAAACACTTGTTCACCGGAAACAGCATCCCATATTACAAACTCTTCAACTTTTCCGCTGTCTACTACAGCTATTTTCTCTTGATTGGGATAATAACCCAGTTGATTCAATCGGATAGCATCGTTTGGTATCACACTTGTTGAAGGAGTGCACGCAACCGCCAACCCACTCAATATCCCAAACAGAGCAATGTATCTTACTATTTTCATACAGTTACTAAAAAAAGTAGGAGAAGGTAAACGGTTCGTTCTACCCTCTCCTATTTCATTCAAATCATTATTTTCTCACGATGCGGAAGTTATCGAAATAAACTTCAATAGTAGCTTGACTACTACCAGGGTTCGTTGCATATACGCCTATATGAGTAGAGTTCCTATTTAAAAAGTCTTGATATGTAGCATCTGCAACAACAGAAGATAAAGATACGGAACATTGCATCCACTTTCCAGTCTCTGTCTTTCCTGTAAAAAGAACTCACTGGGACATACCCATTTAATGCAGCATCAAAGTTTTCACACATTGCGATTTGGAAAACAGGTCCGGTAAATACTTCTTTCACAAAACATTCAAACTGTAATTTCAAATCATCAATCGGTGTATTTCCTGGAATGATGCTTGTATTTACCCATTGAGCGTTGGAATAACTTTGTTTCCACCAATAATTGGATGCACTCACTGTTCCGGTAATGCCTAGACAAGTTCCATTAGAAACATAAGGAGCTGACGAGCCATCTGCTACTACAAAACTGCAATCACCCCAAACATGACTACCGATTCCATCGTAATTCAATATCACATTTTCTAGAGGATAGAATATTTCTGCAGATTCTACCGTTCCTCAATCGCAGTCACAGAAATATGGCCGGACTGGGTAGGAGCCTGTGGCAATAAAACTAATCTCATCAAAAGTGTTTGAGGTTGTGATGTCCCCACTGGAATGTCGAACTCACCGTTAATATTACACGTGATACCTCAATAAAAATTCTGTCCAGTAATAGCAACCGTGCTTCCTACGACTGGCATTGTCGAACTGACAGCAGTAACAACCGGTTTTGGACCATTCTTCTTAAACTCTGTAAACCGCACTGCTCGTATAGCACTCTACCACAAGATATCCCTCTTCAAGCAGATTTTGCCGGGAGCTGTTAGCGTATTTGACTATATTTGTTATTTACCTTCATAATTTGTTATCTCCTGAACATCAACAGGGCGTGTCCCATCCTTTGCCGGTTGTTCAGTAGAAAGATAAACAGCCTGTACCTCATAGAAGTTACCACCGATCACAGTCATCTGGTCTCCCCGGCTTTATAGGATAGGTTGCGGAAATACGGGTGATGTAAAGGTGCAGGCGAAAGCACGTGCATATTGTAAGCTGCTACTCCATGCTCTGTTTCTATGCGAATTTCACCTTTCAACTCAGGATTTTTGTCCTGTCAGTTCCAATTCATTAGGAACCGTTAATATGATACTTGTAGAAGTTACATAATTCCTGTTGAAACTAACCTCCTGATCATTGATATACACCTTTTTGTGTTCCACCCAAATGTTCTCCGACTACAACAATCATTGTTCCCGGATTTACATCAGTAAAAAGTACTATCAGCTTTAGCCGGATCTGTTACTCTTATATAATGAATTACCGGTATAGCATCATCGTCGTCATTCTGGCAAGAGACAACAGCCAAAAAGGGCAGGACTAACAACCCTATCAAGAACAATCTCGTATCTAAATATTTATATATTGATTTCATAAATTCTTCTGATTTATTCGTTAAATGTATAAGGAACCGGTGGTTCGTTCAATAACGGATTCTGGATGACATCAGATTCCGGATAAGGCAAGAAAATATCCTCTGCTTCAATATTGATAGTAAACCCGGAGCTGTGTAATACTCAGGACCTTCAAGGAACGTAGTTCCATCCGTATCATACTTCCCAAAATGCAATTTTCCGTCCTCATCTTTGATGATAGCATCCGCCCGGTACCCCCGCCACTGATTATTAAAGTAGTTAAGCATCTTGTCCGGTAAATAACGGAACCAAGTTACCATATCATACCAGTTTGAATATTCCATACCAAACTCAACACGGCGTTCGCGGATAATGTCATCCAACGTGATGGAAGACTTTTTATTAATCTTTGCACGCTCACGTACACGGTTGAAGAAGTAAAGACCACGACCGTCACTCAACGTAGAATTGTTACCCAGACAAGCTTCCGCATACGTCAAGTAGACATCTGCTAAACGCAAAATATAAGTATTAAGTGGCGAATTCATTTGTTTCACCTTACCGTCGTTATCGTCATCCGGCCCTCCCGGAACACCTTTTTTAATAGGAGAAGCAGTACCCTTATAAGTATAGCCACCATCTTTAATGCAAATATAAGAGTAATAAGAACCCTTGGTAAAAAGGTAGCGTTCCTACGCAACGTATCTGCCAACTCGTATTGCTGAAGCATATCAATACTTCCATTATAGCTACTCCAACAATTGACACCACCCGTCACCTCGGTCGAGAATGCCAAATCAGACAAGAGGGTATTACATTCATACCACCCCCCAACGGCACCCACTGCATAGCGAGCAGGGATTCCTGATTGTTATTGTTCTTATACTTGAAGAGATCTTCGTAGTTTGTCATCAAGTCCAACCCACTATTCTCACACACATCACTGGCATATTGACGGGCAAGTTCTAAATCACCTTCATCACGCGTACCACCATTGTTCCAGCCCGAACGTGCCAGATAAACCTTTGCCAATATCCCTTTTGCCGCCCACGATGTAGCCCGTCCTTTATCACTCTGCTCCGACAAATTATCGACGGCGTAATTCAAATCATTAATAATAAACTGAAATACATCTTCTTCACGATTGAGCGGACGAACGGGATTGTCAACCAACTTCTGGTTATCTTCAATGAGAATCACCGGGCCCCAAATGCGCAACATATAGAAGTATGCACATGCACGCATCAACCGGGCTTCTGCAATTGCCTTTGTCTTGGCAGCTTCGCTCACACTACCCTGTGTCTGCGTCTCTACCGCATTGATTACAGAGTTCGCCATCGTTACTACCGAGTAGAATCCACTCCATGCACCCGACAGATTTTCATCCAAAGCTGTCACTTGGAAAGTAACAAACTGCGGATAATTCCAGGGACTGTACATATCATTGGCACGCCCGCTACCGATAGGAACGATGGAACGTTGATTGTAATCAAACCATGCCCGATTGTAAAGCGGAGCGGTGGCTGCTTCTAACGCTTCGTCAGAAGTATAAAATGTAGCGTCTACATAGTTTCCTTCCGGTGCTCTATCCAGAAAACTGTCACTGCATGCTGCAAACAGCAGGGCGGTAGTTGCTATTACTAATAATTTACTTTTCATAAATATTCTCATTATTTGTCAGGTTAGAAACTAAGGTTAAGTCCGAAAGTATAAATCCGTTGTGAAGGATAACGGGCATTATCGATACCACGCGTCAGCACATCATAATTGTAAGCACCCACTTCAGGATCATATCCTTTGTACTTTGTAAAAGTGAATGCATTCTGGATATTCATATACACCCGTAGATTGTCAATATTGAGCTTACTTATCCACTTTTTAGGGAAAGTATAACCTAACGAGATATTCTTGATACGAAGATATGAACCGTCTTCTACAAAGCGGCTGCTCATACGGTTATTATCGTTAGCATTGGCAGCAGTGATGCGCTGTACTTGTGCCGAACCGGCATTCGAGACATAGACATTGGAAAGCGTAGTCGGTTGTGATGGATCGATCAGTTCCACACGGGCGATATTAACAGCTTCTTTTCAACATTCCACTGTTGTTCATCGGATTGGTAAATTCTTTACGTAGCATATTCACCACTTTATTACCGTATACACCATTGATGAAAATATTCAGATCAAAGCCTTTATAAGAAAACGAGTTGTTAAAACCGTAAGAGAACTTCGGTTCGGGATTACCTAAATAGGTACGGTCTTTCTCATCAATAACGCCATTGTCGTCAATATCCTCATAAATATAGTCTCCTACCCATATCTCACTTTCAGAGATATTCTTTCCTTTTGGAATAGCCACTTTCACACGCTCACCATTTTTATCGAGAATATAATTACCGTAAGAATCCCGCTTGTAAAAGTCATCCTCCTTCGTAAACATGCCTATCACGTTATATCCGTAAAACTGTCCTATTGGCTGTCCCACCTCCGAGTAGGTGTAAGTCTCACTGTTGATAGTACCGGAAAGTCCTGCTGTCTCTGTGTAAAGCTTTGTAATCTCATTCCTATTAAATGAAATAGTCAGTCCTGATCTCCACATGAAATCATTTTTATTGATATTAACCGTATTCAACGTGAATTCCAGACCTTTATTGGTCATAGCACCCGCATTTACCCACGGTGAGGAAATAACACCGTTAACATAAGAAGGAAGAGATGCTTTCATTAACAGATTATCTGTGTTTTTGTAATATCCGTCAATAATCAGTTCTACCCGGTTACCAAAAAGATTAATGTCTAGTCCGGCATTCCATGCTTCAGTCTCTTCCCATTTCAAGTTTTCGTTTCCATAGTTCTCCGCATAATATCCGCTCCCCCAAATAGTTGCCACAGTTCTCATCTTTACACCATAAGCATAGTTTTCTGCCGCTTGATTACCAACCAATCCCCAACCCAGACGTAACTTCAAATTATCCAACCAAGAGACGTTCTTCAGGAATTTCTCATTCTTCAACTTCCGTGCAAGAGCTGCCGATGGAAATATTCCCCAACGATTGTTCGGAGCAAACGTAGAAGAACCGTCACCACGTACAGTAAGTGTCAACAAATAACGGTCATCAAATCCGTAGTTAACACGACCGAAGTAAGATTCGATAGCAGAAGAACCTTTGGAACTACTATTCTTTGCGGTAAGTGAGCTACCCGCGTCCAGTTCGTGAACAGAGTTGAGAAAATAGTCACTCCGGGTGCCGGAAAGTGATTCCCAATTATTCTCCTGCGCTTCATGTCCCGCCATGGCAGTAATTTGATGTCGACCGAAAGTATTAGTATAAGTTAGATAAGTCTTTAATGTCCAGTTACTACCATTGCTGGCACTACGACTACCTAATGACTCTTGGGTATAAAGACCATAGTCATAAGACGGAGTATACTGATAATTGTTGTTATAATAATAATTGCCTGCATACTCAGCTCTGAACACTAATCCCTTGTAAAGTGTAATATCAGCAAAGAAATCCACATAGAGTTGTAATCCCTTTTCGTAGTTCTCACGCATCAGCGCTTCTGCTACCGGATTCGTAAAGTAAGTACCATACATGTTTTCTGACTGCATTCCCCATGAACCGTCAGGATTCTTCGCCGGTACTTCGGGCAACTGCTGTATCGCCGTGCGGATGATATTACCATTGTCGATCGTATTGTTCTGCTGCGTCTTGGCAACAGAAGCACGCAACCCGGTAGAGAGCCAGTTCGTTATCTTATTATCCATATTGACACGGGCAGAGAAACGTTCGAAGCTAGAACCGATACCGATACCATCCTGACTCAAATAACCACCCGAAAGTGAATAAGTAGTTCCCTCATTTCTTCCGGAGATATTGATCTGATGATTGTGCATAGATGCATTGCGGAAAATCTCATCCTGCCAGTTCGTCCCTTCTCCCAGTAAGCTGGGATCTTTAAACTCCTCACGGTCACCAAAGCCCAGTACTTGAGCGCGTAGATTTTGATATTCCGCATATTCGCGCAGATTTAAAACATCCAACTTCTTTGGTAATTGCTGCAAGCCATAATATCCTTCATAAGAAACTTTTGTCTTACCGGCTTTTACCCTGATTAGTGGTAATCAGTACCACACCATTGGAAGCTCTCGAACCATAAATAGCTGTAGCCGAAGCATCTTTCAGAATTTCCATAGAAACGATGTCCGAAGGGTTAATGGAAGACAGTACACTGGAGTTACCGTCCGTATTACCGGAAATCGCTACACCATCAATCACATACAGAGGTTCGTTACCATTCAAGGAATTGATACCACGAATACTCACAGAGATACCTCCACCCGGGGCTCCCGAATTTTGTGTAACGGAAACACCCGCTGCACGCCCCCTGCAAAGCTTGGTCTAAAGAAGTAACAACAGACTTTTTCAGTTCATCTCCGGTCACGGAAACAACTGAACCTGTCAAGTCACTTCGTTTCATGGTTCCATAGCCGACAACTACCACCTCATCCAACGTTTTAGTATCTTCTTTCAGAACTACGTTAATGACAGGTTTTGTTGCAACAACCTGCTGTTCCATAAAGCCGATGTAGGAGAAGACCAGCGTCTGTCCGGTAGATACATTCAGCGTATACTTACCGTTCAAGTCTGTAATAGTTCCTGTCGACGTACCTTTCACTTGTACGCTTACCCCAATCAACGGTTCTCCGTCAGTCGCGGAAGTTACTATTCCGGACACCTTTAAGTTCTGTGAAGGAGCAGCCTCCAATATCGTTATTGGCAACCAAAGTAATATTGCCAACGCAAGACAGTACCAATGTACAAATGTACATTTTCCAAGAAAGTGTTTATTCATTGTACCTTATTTAAATGGTTAATATTCAATTTAATCCTTTCATAATCGCTGCTATGGATGCTGCATTATGCAGTTGTCCTGTAGTGCGGTCAAACAGTTTTTCGGTATAGCCGGCATCCCAGTACAAGGGAACGAGCTTATTCTTCACACAGGTTTTCACTACATATTCGATATAGTCATTACGCGATTTCAAATGATTCTCCAAAGCCTCTCCGGTCAACTGGTCTCTTAATGTCGGACCATATTCGCCGATGATTACAGGAACATTATTATTGATAAATACATTCAGCGAACTTAAAGTAGCCTCTATGTCCCCCTCCTGTCCGGTAGCAGATACATCTCCACCTGCAAACGCAGCTCCCCATTGACTCTTGAAATTCTCATCGTTAGGCATGATTGTGAAATCATAAGGATCATAGTAATGACATTCCAGGAAAATACGATTTTGAACAATATCGAGCGGCATTGTGAAATGCGCGACCGCTTTCGCCACATCGGTATTATATGCCTGCACAATCAGATGACGGTAATGATTACGTCCTCCGGTAGCTCTAACCGTATTGACAAACACCTGATTGAAACCATTCTGTACCCGGTAATTCTCCTCTGTAGGCTGCGCACCGTTAGCGTCGTCATTATTCACCTCATTGGTTCCGGCAAAGAGCAGACGGTCGTCATAGTCTCTGAATCTTAAGGCGATCTGTTTCCACATCGCTTCCAGTCTTTCATCCAGAGCTTCTTTATTGGCATCTACCGGATGGTTCAGCCAGCCACCTTCCCAGTGGATATTGATAATAACATAGAGACCGGCATCAAGCGCAGCTTTCACGGCAGCCTCCACCTTATCCATCCATGCACTCTTAATCTTATACGTTGCCGCATCTTCAAACTGATGAGAATAAGCTACCGGTATACGCACGACATCAAAGCCCGCTGCTTTGATACCCTCGAAAAGAACCTTGTTCGGTGTAGGATTTCCCCAACACGTTTCATCGCCGGAAAGACTTCCGTCATTTCCCACAATCACCGCCTCAAATGTATTCCCTACATTCACTCCGGCTTTCATCAATGCCGACAGTTGCATGGAAGTCAAATCACGCATCCCTGTATTATCAGGTGCAATGTATTCATCGTATGCAGGTACGCTATATAGGGACTGCTTTACATTGATAATAATATCAGGAGCGCCACTCGCCGAAAACGGTGACGGTAGCCGTCCTCTCTTTCTGCGTATCATTGGCCTCTACTGTGATATTTACATATTGTTTTCCTTCACCGATAGTATGTGAACTTTTACACCAACTTTCCGAAGTACTGATATGCCATTCGGCCGGACCGTCTATCTGAATAGTCTGCCTGCTTCCACGAGCGTCAAACTCCAGATTACGATATTCCTGTGCCACTTCCAGACTTCCTCCTTTTTTTCATCACTGTTGCTACATGATATAAAAGAGGTGGTGAGCAACACCAGCATAAATATGACTCGTTTAATACCCAATGGACTAAATAATCCATCACTAAATGACTGTTTTTCCATATTCTTCTATACTATTAGATTAAATTTAAAACCGTTAACCTTGCCTCATCAAAACACATTTGTTTTCTACACCACAAAATTATGTATTCGACATGTAACTTCACTTCTGTAATGTTATTCATATAGGGAGCGTTTTGGAAACGATGGGGTGAATTTGTTTTATAAAAGGGATTCATTTGTTTTCTCCCGGTTTCCCTTTATACTTAAAGTACTCAAAATCAGCATACGCCTTCGAATCTTTAGAAGCTGATGTAATGTAAAAAGCCCCAATACGACTCCGGTAAATCCGCCTGCTGTTTCAGTGCTTAGATAACGCGTGTTCATCTTACCCAGATCATGATATATTCCATTCACTTTATAACCAAAATAATAGTAATTGATATCCGACTTCACCACCAGTTCCACCTCACCATCCGTCGGTAGGGAAACTTCTTTGGCATAATGGGTAATCTCTCCCAGTTTATATCGCAAGCCAACAGAACGTTTCCGATCCTTATCCTGACGGACAAATAAATCGTAGTGAGAATGAAACTCCATAAAGACGGAAATTCCCGCTTCATCATTCACTCCCGCTTTCTGCAAGACTACCGAGCGGATGCTTCCATATCAAAATGTTCCTGCCGCAAGGCGACAAAGGTAGGGCTTTTCCAATCGCTTAACGTAACGGGAGTCGCTATCAAACGAAGTTTTCCATCTTTGGTAAAAATATAATTCTTCGCTTCGGGATTCTGCAGATGAATCCATTCGGGAGAAAGCTTTCCTTCTTTAAAGTCTATTCGTTCCGGTCTGCCTTTCATTTCCTGTTGAGGCAGAGTAGGGACGTCCATCTTCAAAGAAATGGTTCCATTGCTATTGACTACAGGCCAGGCGTCCTTATCCCACCGCACCGGAGCCAGATACGTTTCACGTCCCAATGTATGATGAGTTCCCGGCATAATTCTGTATGCCAGACAAACCATCCACCAAGAACCATCGGTGCCTTCCACCAGATCAGCATGCCCTGTTCCCTGAATCGGACTGGATTGTCCCGATTCATTGGCATGGGTCAGAATAGGATTTGCCGGATTTCCCTGATAAGGCCCGTCAATGTAACGGCTGCGGGCAATGGTTACTTTATGTCCCAATTCCGTACCGCCCTCCGAAATCAGCAGATAGTACCAGCCGTCTTTCTTATAAATGTGCGGACCCTCGGCATATCTGCCTCCAGTGCCGTTCCATATTCGTTTGGAAGAAGAAAGCTGTTTGCCTGTCATGGGGTCAATCTCACACAGGTTGATGTATCCATCCGGATTACTGACCATAAAACATTTGCCATCCTCAAAATAAAGCGAAGGATCGATGCCTCCTTGCTCGAGCCAGACTGGTTCCGACCATTCACTACGGGGATCAGTAGTATGTACCAGGAAATTCCCCTTACCGGAGACATTAGTCGTAATCATGTAAAACACTCCATCATTGTAACGAATGGTAGGAGCAAAAATACCGCTTCCCGAATTAGCATTAGTCAGATCAAGCTGGGACGGACGGGTCAGACAGTTTCCTATCTGCTCCCAATGCACAAGGTCTTTACTGTGAAACAAAGGCACTCCGGGGAAATATTGAAAGCTGCTGTTGACTAAATAATAATCATCCCCTGCCTTGCAAACACTCGGATCGGGATGGAAACCGGGGATTACAGGATTACTGTAACCTTGAGCTGATGACTTGCATACGGAACAAAGCGAAATAAAAATAAGGAATAAAGCGTTTCGCATATTATATAATTTAAGAGTTAAACATCTTTTGCCAGCCGACGATACAAAAGTAGATGTTTTTCCCAAAGGAGATATGGTATTTCGTTTCATACCCGGTCTGCCAAATGTTTTACCCATACGCACAGAATGTTTCCCTTTTGCGTATGATTTGTTTTCAACCCTCTTCAGCTTAGTCCAAGCAGCGAAAATCGAACCAGTCAAAGTCGGCCGGATTTGTATTTGCCTGCCCATTACCGGATGCATACATACCTATAAATACACCGGTAAATCCACCTACCACTTCATTGGAGACATCACGCGTGGAAGCTGTTCCCAATATAGCAGAAACGTGGGCTGCCTTTATCTCAAACGTATAGGTCGTCTCGGTGGCGGTGATAGATAAGATCACCTCTCCGGTAGCAGGAAGTTCTTTGTAGGTGGTATCGACCACTTTATCCTTCAAAGTTTTACGGAGCATGGCAACCCGCTGTCCGTTCCGCTCCGTTATCAGCAGGTCATAATGATTCTTATCATCCGCTCTTACTACCAGTCCCGCCTCTTCATTTTCCACTTTCGGAATAAAGTTGACTTTTGCAGATGCAGTCAGATTGAAAGCAGCCTGCCGGCGGCCGATAAAAGAAGGAGAATCATTCGTTGTGAAGTTGATTGCTGTTCCTTTCAGACGCAGCGAACCCGGCTTCTCCGTCAATGACCAGAACGAATGAGCAGGATTGCGGATAAAAGTCCAGTCCAACCCCAGCGTTTCCTGATCGAAATCATCACGAACCGGTTGTTCCATCCAAACGTGTGACGGCAGGTTGGGGAAGAGATATGTTTCCTGTACGACACCATCTTTACCCACCTTAGGCCAGCCGTCGGCATCCCACGTCACAGGTGCTAGGAACGTTTCACGCCCTAAATGCTGGTACTTGCCGTTCACTGGTCTTATTCCCAGACAAACTGCCCACCAGCTTCCATCTTTCAGTTGGACGAGGTCGGCATGACCTATCGCCTGGAAAGGATGATCGGGACAGTTCATATTCGAAAGGACAGGATTTACAGGACTGGGCTCATACGGTCCCCCAAGGGGATTTACTCCGTTGTATGACTTCCCGATGCTCGTAGCCCGTTCCTCCTTCGGCAGACATGATATAGTAATAATCGCCTATCTTATAGAAATGAGGTCCTTCCGGTGAAGAGCCTCCCAGACCGGAAGCTACTTTTCTCAAAGGTTCCACAAACGTTCCGGTTTCGGGGTCCATCACTCCCAACAGGAAGCTGCCTTGATTATCCGGACTCAAAAAGTACATCTTTCCGTCGATAAACTCAATAGACGGATCTACATACCAGTTCCCCACCCATACCGGATCAGACCAGGGACCTGCAGGATTCTTTGCCGTCACATAGAATACTCCTTGCGAACCTTTTCCTCCATAGTTCGTGCCAATCACATAGAATGTACCGTCATGGTATCGTAACGTCGGAGCATACTGTCCGCCGATGGAGGCATTGCATCCCATCAACGGATTATTTTCCGGGCGGGACAGGGCATGACCGATCAGTTTCCAATGAACAAGGTCTTTACTATGATAAACCGGCAGACCGGGAAAATATTCAAAGGTAGAAGTAACCAAGTAAAATCATCTCCCACCCTGCAAATGCTCGGGTCGGGATTCATTCCTGTGATAATGGGGTTCCTGAATGTCTTTTGTGCGAGGGAGACATTAGCCATCCATAATCCGATTAAGATTAATAAAAGTCTGCAACTGTTCTTCATCATTCTTATTTTTAAAGTTTGTACTGATGGCAAAGTTCACCATAATCCGGCAGAAACAAGGTTCGTTATGTTTCAAGGTGCGGAACGTTTTCTTTCAGGATAGCGTTTTTCGTTTTCAAATATAAGGCAATAATGTTACATTCGGAAAGTCTCGCAAGGCATAGAAGAGAATAGAATGTATTTTATTGGGGCATGATTTGTATTCAATTGCATTTCGCCCTTTCGGGTGAGTGCAATTCTTCCTACATTTGTAATAGAATTAAAGTCTCACTCTAAAAATATCAACTCATGAAAAACATTAAGAAAATGGTATTAGTATCAGCCTTTGCCGGTACTTGTCTTACGCCTCATGCACAGACTGCCTCTCCTGTCATCCCGACCGATCCGGCTATTGAAACTCATATCCGGGAATGGCTTCAGAAAATGACTCTCGAACAAAAGATCGGTCAGATGTGAAATCACGATTGATGTGGTATCTGATCTTGAAACCAGTCGTAAGAAAGGATTCTGCCTTAGCGAGGCAATGCTCGACACGGTTATCGGTAAATATAAAGTAGGTTCACTGTTGAATGTTTCTTTAGGGGTAGCACAGAAAAAAGGAGAAGTGGGCGGAAGCCATCAAACAGATACAGGAGAAATCGATGAAGGAGATCGGTATTCCCTGCATCTATGGGGTAGATCAGATTCATGGAACGACCCACATTGGACGGAACGATGTTTCCGCAAGGCATCAACATGGGAGCCACCTTCAACCGCGAGCTAACGAGAAGAGGTGCCAAAATCTCCGCTTATGAAACGAAAGCAGGCTGCATCCCCTGGACGTTCGCCCCGGTAGTCGACTTAGGACGTGATCCGCGCTGGGCACGTATGTGGGAAAATTATGGTGAAGATTGTTATGTAAATGCAGAAATGGGTGTATCGGCCGTGAAAGGTTTTCAGGGAGAAGACCCGAACCGTATCGGAGAATACCATGTAGCTGCGTGCATGAAGCACTATATGGGTTACGGTGTACCTGTTTCCGGTAAAGACCGTACTCCATCTTCCATCTCACGCAGTGATATGCGTGAAAAACATTTCGCTCCTTTCCTTGCCGCTGTACGTCAGGGTGCATTGAGCGTAATGGTAAACTCCGGCGTTGACAACGGACTGCCTTTTCACGCCAACCGTGAGTTGCTGACCGAATGGCTGAAAGAAGACTTTAACTGGGACGGTCTGATTGTAACAGACTGGGCGGACATTAACAATCTCTGTACCCGGGATCACATCGCTGCCACCAAGAAAGAGGCTGTCAAGATTGCCATCAATGCTGGTATCGACATGTCGATGGTTCCTTATGAAGTGAGTTTCTGCGATTATCTGAAAGAGTTGGTTGAAGAAGGAGAGGTATCTATGGAGCGTATCGATGATGCAGTAGCCCGTGTGTTGCGTCTGAAATATCGTCTGGGATTATTTGACCATCCGTATTGGGACATTAAGAAGTATGACAAGTTCGGTTCTAAAGAATTTGCAGCCGTTGCCCTCCAGGCTACCGAGGAATCGGAAGTGTTGCTAAAGAATGACGGCAATATCCTGCCGATAGCGAAAGGCAAAAGATTCTGCTGACCGGTCCGAACGCAAACTCGATGCGTTGTCTGAACGGCGGATGGTCGTATAGCTGGCAGGGACACGTTGCTGATGAGTATGCGCAGGCATATCATACCATCTACGAGGCTTTGTGTGAGAAATACGGAAAAGAGAATATTATCTATGAACCGGGAGTGACCTATGCTTCTTACAAAAACGATAATTGGTGGGAAGAAAACAAACCGGAAATTGAAAAACCGGTGGCAGCGGCAGCACAAGCGGATATTATCATCGCCTGCATCGGCGAAAACTCTTATTGCGAAACTCCGGGCAACCTGACGGATCTTTACCTTATCGGAAAACCAGCGCAATCTGGTAAAAGCTCTGGCCGCTACGGGCAAACCTATTGTCCTGGTTCTGAATCAGGGACGTCCACGTATTATCAACGATATAGTGCCTTTAGCTAAAAAGCGGTTGTCAACATCATGTTGCCAAGCAATTACGGTGGTGATGCACTTGCAAACTTATTGGCAGGCGACGCCAACTTCAGTGGAAAGATGCCATTCACTTATCCACGACTTATCAACGCTTTGGCAACTTATGACTACGGTTTCTCTGGAACCGGGAGAAACAAAGACGGTTACGCTGAAACTGAAAGGAAGCGACTTGGCATTTGTGGGATATGACGGTAAGTGGAGACTGGAAAAGGAGATTTCAAGATTAAATGCGGTGACCAATGGATGGATATTGTATGCGATCAGACAAAAGTATGGAATACTCCGAATAAGAATACGCTCCACAAATAAACCTCTTTTTATATATTTCTATATAAACATCTTCATATAGGATCTTCTTCTCATATAAAAATACACATTCCTCTATCACCTATCATTTTGCTGACATCAGCAAAATGGTATTCCTGACAATAAATGAGAGATACCCTGCGACGAGGTATCTCTCATTGCCTATATCATCCATCAATAAGACCTAAATTCAATTATTCTTATTAATCAAATTGATTACTACCTTCACCATCACGTCCTTTTCTTCCGTCCGGCTTTCGGCAATCATTAACGTAAGTGCTACAAACGTATTGTTGGTCATTATCGCTACCCACATGTGCGAATTTTGCACACGTGATATCACGCTCCAACTCTCCTTCCCGATATACATTATTTATATGTCTACCGATGACAGTTCTATCCTTCTGGAATAAGTCTGCCATTTGCGCCTGCGTCAGCCACACCGTCTCATTCTCCAACTTTACATCAATGGAAGTTTTCCCATCCTTTGTCTGATAAATGACAATATTTCCTCTATTGTCCATAAAATGACCTCCTTTTTTATGCATTGCGCCCGTCCATTGCCTTGGTAGTAATGGACGGACACGTACAAATGTACAACTTTAAAACAAAAAGAAATAAAAATACAAAGCCGTTTTTAATTATTTGACTCTGAAGCGTTATAATAGAACGTGCCGGAATCTGAACAATCTTTCCACTTTTCACTGTCCCCACCGGAAGCAAATCTTCCCCTTCTTTATCTGAAGTACGATAAATCTGCCATTGTGCATTTCCTACTTTTCTTTTATCAATAGAAAACTCTTTTTCTTCATTGGCATAGTTAATCACTACCATCACATACGTTCCGTCTACATTCTTATAAGCAGAACACATCAATCCCTTGCTGATCGGTGTCGCCATCAGGAATCAAAGCTCCCTGTTTGATCGAAAGCCGAAACGGACAACCGGACTGCCCCCGGACGAATAAAACGACTATAATTACCTAAAGCCCACATCAGTTTGGAGTCTTCTTACTCTGCCATCCTAGGAAGTTATCATCCGTAGTATATTCGCGAATCAATCCATCTTTATAATCGCCGCCGATGGCACGCCACCACTGCCAGCTTTCAGCTTTGGCATACACAATATCGTGATGAATGATACGTGCCACATAGAGCGCTGTCTTCATCGTATGGTCGAAACCATTTCCACCACCAATTTCTTCATCATTACCCATGATGCAAGTCTCTGTTTGCCAGAAACCAACTTGATGCTTATCTAATGTGTCCCGTAGCTGACAGCGAATATTACGTAATTCACTTAACGGAGTCGTTGTCCAATAACTATGACCGAGCATCAGGCGGGGAACATTCGGAGTATCTCCCAAATACGTATCCACACTATCCGGACAGAAGAAAGCCTGAATCTGATACCCCCGTTGCCAATCCGTTTCGTGAGTGCGGAACATACAACGATAATCGGAAGACTCATTGACCATAATCTGTGTATCCATGTTCCGGTCTACAAACTCTTTGCTCAACAGACGAACGGTGCGGGCTATTTCCCTGTTCGTTGCCGGACAGCCTTCCTGCTTCGGACCGACCCAGTTCCAGTGTCCATCCGGCTCATTGAAAGGACAGATATAGTTGAACTTGATGCCATCGTGTTGTTCTACTCCCTGCACTACATCAGCCAGAAAACGAGCGTACTTTTCATAACAATCCGGTTTCAGGTTCGCCGTACCTCCACGGCCGGTGTTGGTAGCCAATCCGTTCTGTGTGTAATATACGGGAGGAGAGTTCAGGAAAGCCAGAAATTTGTTGACTCCCCGTTCTTTGGCCAGTTTCAGAAAGTTGCGTTGACCTTGTTGCTTGTTCCAATCGTATGTTCCGTCGGAATTCAGGAAACATTCGGCACGCATCCAGGGGAAGAAGCAATTTGACTGTTCTCTCCTTGCTCCGTGCTACCTGCTCCGACATTGAAACGCCAGAGTGACAGTCCGATACCTTTCGGTTGTCCGTTGGCGTCATTCTCCGTGCTGAACAACCAGTCGGCTATTTGGTTTTGTTCCTCCTGCGGCCAAAGCCCGATGAATTGCATACTCCAGGCATCGGAAGCACTAAAGTATGCCATCGTCTGACAGGGTTGGTCTGTTTCTATCTGATAACGTATATTAGGGGGCAGGTTGGGAACATCCACCTGCCACACATTAAATTCCATACGATCTATGCATACTTCACGATGAACACCGGGATCACTCTTTCAGATAATTCTTATTAATGCGATGATAAACAATATACCATTTATCAGTACCGGGAACTTGCAAGATGGAATTATGAGCAGGGCCACATATTTCCTTTTCCGGTTTGGATCAATACGACAGGGTTCTTAGCTACTTTTAATCGGTCCCAAAGGTGATGTCGAATGCCATAAGCTACATGATAATTAGGAGAGCCGGTATCGTCTACCGACCACATGAAATAGTAAAGCCCGTTACGATAAAACACATAAGCAGCCTCACGGTAAGCATAATCCTGTAGCGTTCCTCCTTCGGGAGTCATCACCGTGATAGTCTCTTTTCTTAATTGAAATCATATCATCATTAAGCTCTGCACCTGCCATATAACCGTTTCCCCAATACAAATATGACTTCCCCGAAGCCGGATCGGTGAACACGTCCACATCAATCTGTTGCCCGTGTCCTGTAGGTGAATCTGTTATAATAGGATGTCCCAAGTCAACAAACGGTCCGGCAGGCGAATCACTTATAGCCACTCCGATCTGCTTTCCTCCTCCTGCTTTAGGATTTCCACTGTAATAAAAGAAATATTTATATTGATCTCCTACTAACTTTTCCTCTATACATGGCGCCCACGCATTACCATCCGCCCAAGGTACCTGATCTGATTTTAAATCCAGCATCACTCCTTCGTCCTTCCAGTTCTTCAGATCGACAGACGAAAAAACAGTAAAATACCAACCACCCCATCCAGGCTGACCGTCTGTGGTAGAATAAATGTAGTACTTCTTTGTCTTATTGGAATACAAAATTTCAGGATCGGCATGAAAACCCGGCAATATAGGATTATTGGATTGTGAAAAAGCAGGGAACGTTACTGCTAACATCAGACCGAACGCAATTAGAGTTTGTTTAATCGTTACTATCATTATTTTCATTCATTAGATAAAGGGGAAATATCAGGTTGCGATACTTCCCTCAAGTATTATATTCTTGATACTATTTATTTCAATGCTACCTTAATAGACTGACTATAGCAATATTCTGATGATTTGTCCGATTTGACTCCCACACGGGCGTAAAGATACGATTCGTTTACCAAACCACTCGGGATTTCAATTTCAGCTGTGTTTTCTTGATCGAGTGAAACAGTATTACCCAACTTCAACTCTGCTTCTTTCTGCTTCTCATCCGTCAGGATACCTGTACCCAGATAAATACCTACATTTTCCATATTGGCATTGGCAACCACTTTGTTAATGGTGAAACGTGCTGTAATCTTATTACCGTTTTTGGCAAATGACACGTTTCTGACAAAGAAATACGGCGTCACAGGAATATCCTGCACTGTGTTTCCTCTTACGGTAATATAGATCGTATCATTAGAAAGGTCTTTCCCAAGGTGCATTGCCCATACGGACCAATTTGTAATCACCATTGAAAAGGGACACGGAATAACTTCCATCTTGGGCAATATACACCGGAATAGAACCTTTCAGAGCATAACCATCCTGAAACAAAGCAAATTCGGAACTTCCGCTTCTAACCCCTACTGCCTCACCGTCATAAATAGCTTTTCCGGTTAATGTGGCTTTAGGTTCCTCAAAGTTGTCGTAGCTGCAACTGCTTACTGCCAACAAACAACATATCATAATAAAGAAAGGTATAATCTTTTTCATAATCTCTTATTTTTTATTGGAATGGATTTTTTAACAATCGTCGGATTGTTATTAATTACATCATCAGCAATGAATGAATAATAGTTGGACTGCTGGAAGGTTCTTGCCACCTTGAAACGTTCGGATCTGGTCTTTACGAAAATGTACTTGTCCTGATCCTGTGTTCCCGGTTTTGCCACTGCAATACGATAAGGATATAAACCATATACGATAGCTTTATCATTATCAGTATTTCCGTTCCAGGTAATATCAGCTATTCTCCATCGTTTCATATCAAAATAACGGTGATCTTCGAAAGCCAGTTCCACACGACGTTCGTTCTGAATCTTTTCTATTGTCAGGCTTGTTAAGCTGTTGGCCGGGAAACCGGCACGCTGACGCAAACGGTTGATGTAGGGTAAAGCTGTCGGTTCGTCATTCAATTCGAAAGCAGCTTCGGCGGCATTCAAATAGATTTCACCCAAACGGAACCAAGGCCACCAGTTTTCAGCGTAGTTACGGAGAGTGTAACCGGATGCCTCACTGATAAACTTACGGATGTAGAATCCGGTGTTGCTCACATTAGGACTGTTGGTTTGAGTTCCGTCCTGCCCGACAAAAAGTTTTATTATCTTCATAAAAAACTTCCCAATTTCGAGTCTGTCAGTAAATCATAAGAACCGGTCTTATCGTTCCAAACTGCTACTCCTGCCTGAATATCCACATCTTGATTTCTGAACTTGGAACCCGGATAGATAATCGTACCATACAAACGTGCATCCTTATTAGCAAAAATATCGCTTGGAGTGTCATATACTACATAATCATTACCATTTTTATAATGTAACGTTCCCGGAGTTCCATCCAGATAATCGAAAGCCTCTACCAATCCTAGTGACGGGCCGATGCAAGAAGAGTTGTCGTTATCCTCTCTTAAATGATGAACTACATTATCATAACCGAAGCTATGCACCTTCAGAGGATTCTTATAATCTTTCACCCAAATTGCTTCCTTATTCAGGGTCTTGTCCATAAGCATCTTGTAGAAGTTCACCCCTTTATCTGACTCCTTCTCATAAAGTTCATATCCACCTTTTTGTGATAATCTCTTGCGAAGCTGTCAATGATTTGCGATAGTAATCATCTGCCATATCGGACGGAATACCCACTTCTCCACCGGAAGTCACAATATTAGGAGTTTTCAGCGCGTTGTACTTAGCGATAGAACCGGCATACAACATAGCGCGACTTTCCAACGCTAACGCTGTGTAATAGTTGGCACGAGTCTGACTGCCTTTATTACCCAATTGCGACTTAATCGCTTCACATTCACTATATACAAAATCATATATTTCGTGTTCCTTTGCACGCGGATTGCGTAAATAAGAAGGATCTCCGCTAAAGTCATACTCCAAAGTCGTTGTAATCAATGGTACACCACCCATACGTCTTACAAGCTCAAAAATAAACGTAGGCGCGGATAAAACGGAACTCTGCTTTGAACTGAAGTTTCTCATCTGCCGAAATATCGGTCCCATACTTATCGATATTCTCAATAGACATATTGATGTCACGTATCAGTCCGTAATCCCACCAGCGTCCGTAGTCGTTTCCATAACGCAGTTCGTTACGATAATTCTGATCTAATGTACCACAATACATAGCATCGTCTGTTTCACACATACCACCGGTATTGAAATCACCGTGCAACTGCGGAATACGATTATAAAGATTGGCCAACTGCGATTTAATCATGTTCGGATCATTCCATACCAACTCATTAGTAAGAATGTTTTTGGGTTCTCTTTCGAACCAACTGTCACCACAACTCGACAACATGGAGGTGATGGCAGCTCCCCATCAGAAGTATTTTTATAGATTTGCTTTTCATGATCACTTTCGTTTTAGTATGTAATATTAAATCCAAGGAGGAATGTACGTTGTTGCGGATATACCACTGCAGCTGCGGCAGTAATTTCAGGATCGACTCAAACTTACCCACATTGTCGAACGAACACAAGTTAGAAACATTCGCATAAACACGTACCTTCTGTGCACGGATCGGTCTCAACAGTTGAACCGGCAAGCTGTAACCCACTTCCAAGTTCTTGATACGCAGATAGCGTACATTGTGCAACAAAAGTCACTATTCTTATTGTTATAGCTGAATTCACCTTTACGGATGGCCGGATAACGTCCCGGTATCCATTCACTATCCGGATCATACAAGTCGGCACGATGCCAACGGTCTTCCAACAAATAAACCGGAGAGTTTCCGTTGCCATGATATGCATTGGCCAACTCATAGTTCTGTCTCCATCCTTGCATAGCACCACCGGAAAGGTCGATATTCAAGTCAATGCCCTTCCACTGCAAACCGATATTACCACCAAATGACATGATAGGTGCCCAGCCTTCAGGATAACCGATAGGACGCTCATCCATACCATTGATGATGCCATCACCATTCACATCTTTATAGATAAAGTCACCAGGAAGCAGGGTGCGGTTATTATTTCCATCCAGGTTTACCGGATAATTACGAATTTCTTCTTCCGACTGGAATTGTCCGATAACCTGATACCCCCAATAAATACCTCCCCAACGGCCTTCCGCCGAATTGCGATATTCGTCCCATGAGTTATTAAAACGTGGTTTATAAGTCTCAATACTTTTGTAACGTGAGAAAGTAAAGTTACCGCTTACAGTATAGTTCAAATCACCGATATGGTCGGTCCATGTAACCATACCCTCCGCACCAATATAAGCTTGTTTGTTCAAGTTTTCGTTAGGTAGCGAATAGCCTACTTCGCTCGAAGCAATACATCATAGCGGGCAGCTGGCACACCGGTAATATCCTTACGGAAAGCATCGGCTGTGATCTTCAAACGATTATTGAACATAGTCAAATCAAAACCAATATTCGATGTCGTATTCTTAGTCCAGGATAAATTTGTAATAGGCAATCCTCTTTGATTCAGTCCGGTAACCAGTTCACCATCAATACAGCGTTACCATTATTCCAGGTATAACCACTCAAGTAATCGAACAACTTTACATCTTTTTCTGTACCTGTCTGACCGATAGAAGCACGAATCTTCAAATCATCTACAACTGGTCTCAACTTTTCAAAGAATTTCTCTTCCGAGATTCTCCAACCGATAGATACACCGGAAAGAATCCCCAACGATTATTCGCTGCATAAAGATAAGAACCATCATAACGAGCCAGTAATTCGACCAGATATTTATGAGCAAAATCGTAATTGATACGGCCAATCCATCCGGCACGTGCCTCGTAGCTCCATTCATCACCGAAACTGTTAAGTTCATCGAACTGCAATAGCGGCAAATAGTCGGTAGAAGGTTCTGTTCCATAAGTCTTCTTAGTCCAATCGTAATCAGAGGCTTCATAACCCAAAACAGCCGAAATATTGTGGTTCTTAATCTGTTTGGCATAATTCAATTGTAACTGCATATAACGCGCAGGAACGCTACGGTCAATTTGACTTCTCCAACGTCCTACGGCAGGAGTTCCATTATAAGTATCTTTCTCTTTATCGTAGGTATAAATCTGATAAGCATATTGATAACCGTCAAAACGACTGTTAGTATAATTGTACGAGAAAGTAGCCTTTGCAGTCAAACCAAATGAGAAATCATACTGCGCATAAGCATTGATATTGGCATTACGAGTCAGATTATCTTTATAGCCGGCAATATCACGGCTGAAAGCTGCCGGATTGTAACCATTCTCATGTACATTATTGATATACTCCGGATTATCATTAGCATAAGGACTTTCAATCGGTTGCATTTTGAACATAGACAAAATAGCCGAATAATATCCATCACCGCCAGGCAAACCTACATCTTCGGTCTTTTCGTATTTACCGCTGATCTGTGCACCGATCGTAAAACGATCTGTAATCTTTGTATCAATATTCAACTGAAGGTTGGTACGTTCGTATTTGAAGTCGCGCATCATGGCATCCTGTCCGGTATGGGCTACAGAAAGGTAGTAATTGGTCTTTTCAGAACCACCCGTCACGTTAGCGTTAATGTGGTACTGTGGCACATTTTTCTCATCACCATATCATAATAGTCATAACTCTTATATCCCGGTTCCGTACCGGCTTCCCATTTCGCCAGTTCTTCGGGGCTATATAGCTTGCTTGGATCTTCGCCTCTGTTCTGCGCTGCTTCAGCCAACCCTCTTACATATTGTCCTGCATTTGCCAGTTTCGGGAAACGGGTCAGGTTTTGCCAGCCATAATATCCATTTACATTGATACTTACCTTATCATTCTTTTTTACCTTTCTTGGTGGTTACCAAAACCACACCATTTGATGCACGCAAACCGTAGATAGCAGCAGAAGCATCCTTCAAAACTGTGATACTTTCAATATCTTCAATGTTTAGAGCATTAAAGACATCACTACCGGAAACATCCGATGCCTGCAACCAGTCACGACTATTCATACCTCCGTAAGGAATACCGTCAATTACAAACAACGGACTACCCATATTACGAATTTCGAGATTAATTCCCTACCCGGACGGGCATCCACAGCACGTGTAGACACACCTGCTATTTTACCGGACAACGCTCCGGCAGTGGTGGTAGAAACAGAACGTGTCAACGCATCAGACTTGACATCACTGATTGCTCCGGTCAAACTTTTCTTGGTTTGTGTACCATAACCTACCACTACAACTTCATCCAAAGTTTCGGTATCTTCTTCAAGAACAATCTGAAGACGTGCCTTTTCGCCAATCTTCACTTCTTTAGTCTTATAACCAATAAATGAGACTGCCAGTGTTCCATTCTTATCATCTACATTGATTGTAAAATTACCATCGATGTCTGTAATTGTCCCATTAGAAGTTCCCTTTACAGTTACATTGGCACCAATGATATCCTCTCCCCTTACATCAGCTACATGTCCTGTAACTTGTGTTTGTGCAAATGCAACAGCAGACAGAAACAGCTGTATGATACATATGCATAAGATTCTTAAATAACTCATAAATTAGAATTTAAAGATTAAACATTTTTTTGTTGTTTTTCGAACACAAATATACGTCATTGATATAGACTGAATAAACAAAAATCATGCAGAAGAGCTACACAAATCATGCAATGAACGATTTACATACTCTAAATAAAATATTTATTCCTATTTTTGGACTTGTAATTGAAACAAATAAGCACAAGTTATGAAAAAAACACATTGCTTCTATTCTATTTTTTATTCTTGTTATCAACTTTTCAATTGATAGCCCAGTCTCATTCTGTAAAAAGATTGGGGATAGAGCAAGGATTATCAAATAATTATGTAGTCAGCATTACACAAGATAAACAAGGATTCTTATGGTTTGCCACAGAAGAAGGACTTAATAAGTTTGACGGTACCCGCTTTTACTACTTACTATAAAAATGATTTAGCACAGAATAATCAGGGAATTACCGGCAACGAGCTTAACCGGGTGTATGCAGACACCAAACGTCCTATTATTTGGATAGCCACTCAACGAGACGGACTAAATGCATACAATTATAATGAGCAAACATTTACCGCTTATCAACATAACCCGGAAAATCCACATAGTCTGATTACGAATGACGTAACAGACATTTCTCCTTCCACTCAACATGATGATGGTTTATGGATTAGTACCTATTATAGAGGTATAGAATACCTTGATATCACCAGCGGACAATTCACTCATTATAATAAAAGTACAGTTCCCGGTCTACCTTGCGACCAGACATGGACAGTATTGGACGGAGGTGATGGAAATTTGTATATCGGGCATGTCGGAAGCGGGTTCAGTATTTTTTCTCCAAAAGACAAGAGCGTAAAAACTTCCGGAACGAAGCCGGAAACCCAATGAGTTTGCCCGGTAATGATGTGTTTTGTATTATAAAAGATGTAAATGGAAATATCTGGTTAGGTACAAATAACGGATTGGCTCTATATGATGCTGCTAATGAAAACTTCATAACGTTCAAAAACAACAAGAATGACAAGTATGCTACTTTATGCAGCCGTATACTATCCATCCGCCAACTGAAAGATAATAGGCTTTGGATTGCTTCAGAACTCAATGGCATTGCCATATTAAACCTTAAACATAGTATGTTCCTTTCGCCAGAGGAGATTTCCCTCGAATATATTCAGGAGGTGATGATAGTCGAAGCCTTTCCAATGCAAGTGCCCGGTGTATATTCCAAGATTCTTTTGACAATATCTGGATAGGTACATGGGGAGGAGGAATCAACTTTATCAGCAGAAAGCCACCCTTATTCACAACATTAAGTTATTCTCCGATTCCAAACAATGAGAACGGTTTGAACAACAAAGTAGCCAGTAGCCTCTGTATGGACAGACAAGGACGGGTTTGGATCGGAACAGATGGTGGAGGAATCAATGTATTTGAAGGAGAGAAACGTATCGCTATCTATAAAAAAGAGAGTGGAAATATTCCTTCGAATTTTTATATTAGCCTCTTTGCAGGATTCAAAAAGGTAATTTATGGTTTGGTTCCTACCAAGGGGAATCAGCTATTATGATAACCGGAATAAAAAATTCCGTTCCATCTCTCTTATGGGGCAATCTAATCTGGATGTCCGTACGATCTATGAAGACACCCAGCACAACATTTGGGTAGGATACAGTGGAGGGATTGTTATATTGAACCCTCTTACAATGGAGATTATCCGACATTACAATACAGAAAACAGCGAACTACACAGTGATTTTGTACGTTCTATAGCTCAAGATGAGAAAGGGCGTTTCTGGATTGGGACCTTCGGAGACGGACTTGGCGTATACACGCCCGATCTACAAAAATCAAGACCTTTGTCCAAAGGGAGGGCTTCTGTTCCAATACCGTCAATCAGATCATACAAGATAAACAAAAAAGAATGTGGATAGGAACAGGAGAGGGATTGGTTTGTTTCCTGTCTACCGATGAACTGAATTATAAGACTTATCAACGGAAAGACGGCTTGATCAATACGAATATCTGCGCTATAGCAGAAGACAAAAAGGAAATATCTGGTTTAGTAACAACAAAGGTATCAGCTGTTATGTTACAAGCAAAGACTGTTTTTACAATTATAGTCACTCTGATGATGTACCGGCAGGAAGTTTCTCAAGCAGTTGTGTTACACAAAACAAGAACGGATGGATTTATTTCGGTTCTATCAATGGAGTATGCTGTTTCAATCCCGATATCACCATGAACGAACAACCAGCTCCGGCAGCAGTTATCACAGAAATGAAAAATACTCGGACGATTGAGCAACCTGGAAAATAATGACATGATTATCAATTTATCCAAAGGACAGAATGTAGAACTAAGTCATGCGCAAAATAGCTTTGGACTTACATTTAACGTACAAAACTACTCACTAGTCAACCAAGTGGAATATGTTTATATGCTGAAAGGGCTTGAAAACTCATGGTACACCGTCAATGAGAACAACAGCGTCACTTTCCGAAACATTCCTCCGGGAAAATATGAATTCCTCATCAAAGCAAGGGTACATAATCAGGAATGGCCCGAAGAAGCTACTTCACTTACCATCCGTGTCAATCCCCTCTTTGGTTGACATGGTGGGCAAAAGCTTATCTATATTTTGGTATCTATCAGCATCATTTACCTTATCCTGCATGCATATAAAAAGAAGCTGGATTTGGAAAGCCTCTATACGCTGGAAAAGAAAAAACCATGAGCAAGAACAAGAATTGAATCAGGAACGTCTGCGATTCTATACCAATATTACCCATGAGCTACGTACACCGTTGACCTTAATCCTCGGTCCTCTGGAAGATATGCAAAAAGAGACCTCACTTCCGGCAAAACAAGCCCAGAAGTTATCTGTCATCCATCAGAGTGCACTACGGTTGCTCAACTTGATTAATCAAATACTGGAATTCCGGAAGACAGAGACACAAAACAAGAAATTGTGTGTCAGCAAAGGCAATATCGCTCCTCTGATCTATGAGATAGGGCTTAAATACAAAGAACTAAATCAAAAGACCAAGATTGATTTCCAGATTCAGATAGAAAAAGAAGAGATGCTCCTTTTCTTTGATAAGGAAATCATTACCATCGTCCTGGACAACCTGATTTCCAATGCCATCAAATATACGGAACAGGGACGCGTCACTCTAAGTTTGTATCAGACAATGCGCAATGAAGTTGCTTATACGGAGATAAAAAGTCAGTGACACGGGATATGGAATTTCTGCTGAAGCCCTGCCACATATTTTTGACCGTTATTATCAGGAAAGCGGCAAACATCAGGCATCCGGTACAGGCATTGGCTTGGCTTTGGTGAAGAATCTGGTCACCCTGCATGAAGGAGAAATCCGGGCAGAAAGTATGCAAAACGAAGGAAGTACTTTCTATATCAGCCTATTGACGGATAATATCTATCCCAATGCCTTACACGCAGATTCTACAGAACCGATTCAAGAAGATACGAATCAGGAAGCAAGCCTTGAATATCCACAAGAAACCACACTGGATACCGGCAAACCGATCCTGTTGATTGTAGAAGACAATGAAGAGATACAGAAATATATCGCCGAGTCCTTCGCAGATTCGTTCGAAGTACTCACCGCCTACAATGGAGAAGAAGGAAAGCAACAAGCTCTTAGCCGCATCCCGGATATCGTAGTCAGCGATATTATGATGCCTGTCATGGACGGTATCACTCTCTGCCGGAAATTGAAAGAGGACGTACGGACCAGTCATATCCCTGTCATCCTATTGACAGCCAAAGATTCTCTGCAAGATAAAGAAGAAGGATATGAGGTAGGAGCCGATTCTTATCTGACAAAGCCTTTCAGTGCTTCTCTGCTGCGTAGCCGTATCAATAATCTGCTGGATTCGAGAAAGAAACTGATTGCTCAATTCCAGGCACAATCCGTTCCGGGCAATCAGGCGGATTTAAAAGAAAAACGTATCGTAATCGCCGAAGCTCTAAGCAAGCTGGATAATGAATTTATTGAAAAAATCACCCTTTTAATCGAAGAAAACCTCTCTTCGGAGAAGATTGATATTACCTATCTTTCAGACAAGATGTGTATGAGCGGCTCCACTCTCTACCGGAAAATGAAAGCACTAACCGGACTTTCTACGAACGAGTACATCCGGAAAGTAAAAATGCAGAATGCGGAACGTTTATTGCTTGAAGGGAAGTTTAATATATCTGAAATCGCCTATAAAGTAGGAATGAACAGTACGGGGTATTTCCGTCAATGCTTTTAAAGAGGAATTTGGCGTCTCGCCTTCGGATTACCTGAAGCAGATTATACAATCTTGAGAAAGGAAGATGTATCAGAAGTAGAATTTACTTTCATGTTGCTCTATCATTCAGAACAATAATGAAAAAATCCCTTCTGATACCTCCCAATAGGAAACTCTGCGACCTGTAGGGGAGGTCATTTTCTTAATTCCTCAACCATCGCTTTGAGCAATGATTTAGAATCATCCAGCGGCAAATCTGTGGCTAAATCCCAACTCATCATGCCTTTCAGTCCTTGCTCCATCGCATAACGGGTCTTAGTGCGGATATTGTCCTGTCCGTCAAACACATATTTCTCTCCCTTATATATTACTTCATTTTGTGCAGGTTCCGTAATCAGTCCCTCTTGTACAAAACTGAAATAAGCCTCTGTCTTCTTCGAATTATCCTTTGTCACACCATAGAAAGGAACTCCTGCCACCAGTTTTTCCTTCGGAATGCCATACTCCAATACCATCTGTATATCCGAACAATATTTCTCTATCGGAAAGCGAACCGGTGAAGGACCATAGCACTGAAGTGAAATAAAATCAACTGCTTCAATAGCTTCCTTACTAATCTTATAACAAACAGGATGCAGAGATACACTGAAAAGATACTTGTTTCCCAACACTTCCCGCATCTTCAGAATAGCCAAACTATAATCTTTATATTCTTTCTCATTTTCTGCCCACTCAAAATCAAGATCAATGCCATCCAGTTTATTCTTTTCCAGTACAGTCTTTATGTTCTTTGCAAACGTCGTACGAGCGGCCTCATCGGCCACCATCGCTTTCCATTCGCCACTGGAAGCTCCCAAACGTATTTTCACTTTTGTACCTTTTACTTTTGCACGAACCGATTTAATCAAACCTTCCCAAGTGGTCACCCCCTTTTCCCTGAAATACACGTGGATTCTCAAATGACAATGATCCGTCTTTATTAGGATGAACATTCAAAGAAAATAAGGTCGTTACTTGCCCGCAAGCTTTCTGTAGAAATACGACCACGGTTGTAAAAAATTACCCCGCACATAAGAACTGACCATATAGTCTTGTTGTGCAAACAATGATAATCCAACAAACACAAAAAGGAAGAATACAATTTTTCTTAGCATTAGCATAATGATTGATAATTAAAACGTTTAGATCGCAAAAATACGCATATCAAAAAAGCAAACAGATGTTCAAAAACAACTATAATACTTCCAAAAATCAACATAAAGTTTTCTATTCAGAAATTTACAACAGATAAATATTGAATTCTCTAACATCATCCAAAGGGATAAGAATAATATTTGCAGGTTTCTACTAAAACATAAATGAAAGAAAAAGTTCCATTTTCCGTAAAAAAAGCTTATCTTTGTTCCCGGAAGATAATAATTCACGCATAAAACTCATGCCAAAAGATTCATTTTGCATACAATACACCAACTGCACAGGATGTCCAAAAAAATGTTGAGAATATTTAAATTCAATCATTTATGTGGTTATGTGATTCATCTATTGGTAGGAAAGTGGTGATGTCGGTCACCGGTATCGCGCTTGTCCTGTTCTGACGTTTCACATGGCGATGAACCTTGTTGCGCTCTTCTCGGAAGATGCTTACAACATGATTTGTGAATTCTTGGGAGCTAACTGGTACGCGTTGGTTGCAACTGCCGGACTAGCCGCTCTGTTTGTGATTCACATCATCTACGCATTCTGGTTGACAATGCAGAATCGCAAAGCGCGTGGTAGCGAACGCTATGCAGTGGTTGTTAAACCTAAAACTGTAGAATGGGCATCTCAAAACATGTTGGTGCTGGGTATTATCGTTATCGTAGGCCTCGGTTTGCATCCTCTTCAACTTCTGGGCAAAAATGCAGTTGCCGGAACTGATGCACAACATGGGTATGCACGATCTGACACACTGCGCTGGCTTATGCCGCAAACGGTGCTTATCACATCCAGCAGACTTTCTCTAGCCCGGTTTACGTGGTTCTTTACCTCGTTTGGCTGTTTGCTTTGTGGTTCCACCTGACTCACGGTTTCTGGAGCTCTATGCAATCACTGGGATGGAACAACAAAGTATGGATCAATCGTTGGAAATGCATTTCTAACATCTATTCTACGATTGTTGTACTCGGTTTCGCACTCGTAGTAGTGGTATTCTTCGTGAAAACACTCCTTTGTGGCGGTGCTTGCTAATAGTAAATTGTAAATGATTAAATTGTAAATAATATTATGATCAAGATAGATTCAAAAATTCCAGAAGGCCCGGTGGCTGAGAAATGGACCAATTATAAAGCTCACCAGAAATTGGTGAACCCCGCTAACAAACGCCGTTTGGATATCATCGTGGTCGGTACCGGTCTGGCCGGTGCCTCTGCTGCTGCTTCTCTTGGCGAGATGGGTTTCAAGTATTTAACTTCTGTATCCAGGACTCTCCGCGCCGTGCACACTCTATCGCTGCACAGGGAGGTATCAATGCAGCTAAGAATTATCAGAATGATGGTGACTCCGTTTACCGTTTTTTCTACGATACAATCAAAGGCGGTGACTACCGTGCACGCGAAGCAAACGTATATCGTCTGGCTGAAGTGTCTAATGCTATCATCGACCAATGCGTAGCGCAAGGTGTTCCCTTTGCCCGCGAATACGGAGGCTTGTTGGCTAACCGTTCGTTCGGTGGCGCACAGGTATCCCGTACGTTCTACGCCAAAGGACAGACCGGACAGCAGTTGTTGCTCGGTGCTTATTCGGCTTTGAGCTGTCAGGTGAATGCCGGTACGGTGAAATTGTTTACCCGTTACGAAATGATGGATTTGGTGATGGTAGACGGTCGTGCACGTGGTATTATCGCCCGCAACTTGGTGACCGGTAAATTGGAGCGTTTTGCCGCCCATGCCGTAGTTATCGCTACCGGTGGTTATGGTAATACGTATTTCCTTTCTACCAATGCCATGGGCTGTAACTGTTCGGCTGCCATGCAGTGTTATCGCAAGGGAGCTTATTTCGCCAATCCCGCTTACGTACAAATTCACCCGACTTGTATCCCCGTCCACGGTGACAAGCAGTCCAAACTGACTTTGATGTCAGAGTCTCTGCGTAACGACGGCCGTATCTGGGTGCCCAAGAAATTGGAAGACGCCAAGGCATTGCAGGTCGGAACCAAGAAGGGCAGCGATATTCCTGAAGAAGACCGTGACTATTATTTGGAACGCCGCTATCCGGCATTCGGTAACCTTGTTCCCCGCGACGTGGCTTCACGTGCAGCCAAGGAGCGTTGCGATAAAGGTTTCGGTGTGAACAATACCGGTTTGGCCGTATTCCTCGACTTCTCTGAAGTATCGACCGTCTGGGTATCGACGTGGTGCTCCAGCGTTATGGTAACCTCTTCGATATGTACGAAGAAATCACCGACGTTAATCCGGGCAAGCTGGCAAAAGAAATCAACGGTGTGAAATACTATAATCCGATGATGATTTATCCGGCTATCCACTACACGATGGGCGGTATCTGGGTAGACTACGAGCTTCAGACTTCCATCAAGGGCTTGTTTGCCATCGGTGAATGTAACTTCTCCGACCACGGTGCCAACCGTTTGGGTGCTTCCGCCTTGATGCAGGGTTTGGCCGACGGTTACTTCGTCCTGCCTTACACCATCCAGAACTATCTGGCCGACCAGATTACCGTTCCCCGTTTCTCTACCGAACTGCCTGAATTCGCAGAGGCAGAGAAGGCCGTGCAGGCACGTATCGACCATTTGATGGGCATCAAGGGAAAGAAATCCGTGGATTCCATTCACAAAGAACTCGGCCACATCATGTGGGAATATGTCGGCATGGGCCGTACGGAAGAAGGTCTGAAGACGGCGTTGAAGCTCTTGAAAGACATCCGCAAGGAGTTCGAGACCAACTTGTTCATCCCGGGTTCTACGGAAGGCGTGAACATCGAACTGGAGAAGGCATTGCGCCTGAACGACTTCATCACGATGGGCGAACTCATTGCTTATGATGCCCTGAACCGTAACGAGTCTTGCGGCGGTCATTTCCGTGAAGAATACCAGACGGAAGAAGGCGAAGCCAAGCGTGACGACGAGAACTACTTCTACGTAGCTTGCTGGGAATATCAAGGTGATGATGAAAAGGCTCCGGTATTGCCAAAGAACCGCTGGTATACGAAGCCATCAAGGTTCAGACACGTAACTACAAGAGCTAATAAACGGTTTGTTCAACGATTATAAAGAAAAACAACAATGGAGAAAAATATATCATTTACACTGAAGGTATGGCGCCAGAGCTGGTCCGAAAGACAAGGGCCATTTTGACGAAGCGTGAGATGAAAGACATCCCGGGCGATACCTCCTTCCTCGAAATGCTGGACATTCTGAACGAACAGCTCATCAGCGAAAGAAAAGAACCGGTAGTATTCGATCATGACTGCCGCGAAGGTATCTGCGGTATGTGTTCACATCAACGGACACCCGCACGGTCCTGCAACAGGTGCTACTACTTGCCAGATCTATATGCGTCGTTTCAAAGACGGTGACACCATCACCGTTGAGCCTTGGCGTTCTGCCGGTTTCCCTGTCATCAAGGACTTGATGGTAGACCCATATATAGTAGGTTTTCAAAAGTTTGAATGCAAATTAAGTGTATCCATCTCATCATTTTTTATTGTTATTACTCAACTGAATATTCCATTAGCATTATTATATCTCACCATACAATCATATATGATTGCGGATATGCAAATATAAATACTTTTCTTTGAAAAAAAAAAAATCATATATGACAGAGATTATGCTGATAAACAGGAAAACTTAAAATGAGATAGGTACTAAAATTAGAAAATTACGGAAAGTAAGAATCTATCTATCCAAGAATTCGCAGATAAACTTTGAAATGGAGTACAACAACGTTATTCGAATAGAGAAAGGGAGAACTAATTTCACTATTGGTACCTTGTGAAAATAGCCAATTCCTAGAAGTAAATTTAAAGGATATAGTATAGCAATTTGAGATGCAAGGATTATACAACTCCTTAGAACGCTAACCTGGAGCTGTATATATGAAGCATAACTATTATCAACTGAACTTCATATATTGACTGAAATGTCTATGCAATTACATTTAAAACAATTTGCGGATAAGACATCAATACTCTTGCAAACCAAAATCAATGCCAATCAAAAGTAAACAAAAGGTTTCAACTCATTTCCTTGTTTATCCACCGGATAAAGAGCTCCTTCCTTCTCTAATTGAGCAGACATTTCCTGAATCATCTCCCTGCATTTATCCGGATGTGCGGAAGAAAGTTCATTTCTTTCTTCGGATCATCTTTCAGATTGTAAAGCAAAGCTTTGGGTTGCTTCGAGTCTCGGGAAGATAATAATAAATCAGTTTCCAGTCGCCCATGCGATGGGTGGTGAAGTAGCCGCGGTGTGCATGAGGGGAAGTGCATCAGGAAAGACTCGACGCTTCTTGTCCACCTTACCACTGGTTGCTTTTTCAGATCG
>VOFC01002249.1_pt1 | contig 42635 bp, 54 predicted proteins | sample 5384161 | NCBI WGS metagenome assembly VOFC01 (sample SAMN12384722, study PRJNA508395) | human gut metagenome | isolation source: healthy gut B | host: Homo sapiens
GTTACGTATTGCTGGCTCAAGGCTACCTCACAGACAGACTTGCCGCAATGCACAGTTCACGATCAGTGGCATTGTATTTTGGCAGTTCCGCCATGCAGATACCTGCAATTCTGAAATGACATGGCGCAGAACCATTTCCTTTTGGATGGCAGCTATCCGCATTTCAATTTTCTGACGCTCGACCACTTTGGTGAGGTTGGCGGTTTCAGTTATGTCAACCGGATATGCAAGAGCAAGCTGAATGAAACTTCGGAAAACCTCCGCCACCGTCCTCGCAATGCCAATCGAACACGACGCTCTGGAGCAGCAGGACGGGTCGCCCGTCCTGGCTTTTCGTATGGGTGCGCTCGCCGGCATTCCGCTACTGCTCGACTGTGCAGCCGGGACGCTGCGGAACCAGACCGGCAGGGCCTCTTCGTCAAGCTTTGACCGCAGTATGGGCAGGAGGCGCTGGGTGGGAGTGTGCTTTGCGCGCAGTGTCAATATCATCACGTCATCGACTCTGCCGCTTTATGAAAAGCGCGATGATGCTCCATCACAAGAAACAGAAGACCACGCTGCGCCTGTTTTCGTCGCGCTACGCGCTCGTCTCTGCGGGCGGCTATCTTGCGCAGTTCATCTTTGCCAACCATCAGATGGACAGCCGAAGGCGGCACGCCGTACAAGCGGCACTTCGCCGCCAATGCCGGATTTTTCTGCCCGTTGCCCGGTTTGTATTCCGTTTTCCATACGGGTGTACGGCATGGGAATCTTTCTGGCAGCAATCGTAACTTTTTGTCGGCGATCATGCGCATGGGCGCCGGCGGCGACGGGCAGTACGATGACAGACCAGAAACCTGACATTATTCCCCATTGGCGCGGGCACCTCCCACGGAACCGCCGGTTTTCTCAATCCAAAAAAGAAGCCGGACAGGGTGCTCGACTTTTTACCGGACCTGCGCAAGCACCACGGCACGATTCTCGGCGAAGTGGATGGCCGCGTGGTCTGCATCCCGGAGAAGACGCGCTTTCAAATCGCAACTCCCTGCTGCCCTGCGGTGCAAGCGGCTCTCGAAAGACGCGCGCGTTCCTGCGTCAATATGATCTTGCAGTGCGCGGCGCGGAAAAGCTCGCGGTTACCTGTGATCCAGTCGGAAATTGTACGAAAAAACCAGCGCGTATCCGCAAGGGATCAGGGCTACACCGTGCGCGTGTTTAATCTGGTCACGCCCCGCGTCGCCGGATTTGCAATGCCTGGGTCCGAGATCGACGGGTGGTTGATGGCGCAGTTTTCGCGATGTTATCATCCGCAATACGGCAGCGCGACCGGGGACCTCATTTCGGACAGCGCCGAAATGCACCTCATGCTTCGTCCTATTTGTCGAGCGCAGCTATCCACCGGAGCGTCGGAACGTGGCGAGGCGTATCAGCTGCTAGCCAAGCACAGCAAAGGAAAAAGGAACTATGAACGAACTGTTGACACGCTCCCCGCTGAGGCATCCGGCCAAGCCGTACAGCATCTTCCGGCTGGCGTCGAAGCGTGCGCGGCGGCGTCGTATCGTCTCAGTTCCCAACTGCAGGTGTTCCAGAATGCCGGACGTCCGCGCCATCTGCAGCCATGATGAGATTGATGGAGCTTCCGGGCAAAGCAGCCGTGTGCTTATTACTACATCACGAGCGGTGAGGACAGTACCTTTTGATTTCCTGTCCTCGCTGTTTCTGTCGTTCATTTTTTTTTTTATCAAACTCGTCCCGCCCCGCCGACCGAGGCATTAGGGCGGCTGTCGCGCGGTTCCTGTTCATGTGCTCGGCGAGGCTTTGCACCTGCGGTCATCCCCCAATCTTTCCGCCGAAAGATACTCCGTGTTGGATTCCCGGAACATCAGTATGTCCTGCGTGTTCCAGAATCTCGCCGGTCTGCAAAAACCATATCCCAACAAACTTCAATGTGGCAGGAAATTCCGGAAACTGCGACGCAGCTGTTTCTCGGCTGTACGGACGCACTGACGGCGGAGTTCATTTCCTCACGCTCTGGCGAGCAAGCGTCGCCGTGACCAGTCAGGCCAAGCAGCTCGGCACATGGCGTATTCCAACTATACCCCCCGGAATACCGCGAACGAGCGGTGTTGGCCTGCAGGCGGCTGCTCACGATGGACGAGGTTTTACGACTGGACGTGGATAAGGCGCTCGTCATTATCCGTGGGCGCAATATTCTGGAGGTCGATAAATTTGACTACTCCAAGCACTATGAAGCAAAGAAGCTGCGCCCGATAAAGCGGCGTCGCACATCCCGCGCTGGCAAAGCGAAGCGCCGCTGGCACCGGATACCCTGCGCCCCGCACAACTCCAGCATTTAAAGGATACTCCTGCAAAAGCAGAAGATCATAACCACCAGCAAGGAATCCATTTTATCCAAAAAACCAAAAAAGGAGGAATGACCCATGCCCAGAAAAAGGAATTACCGCCCCGGACAGCGGTGAACAGGACGAAGACCTGCTTTCTACTGAAACGCAGGAGTCTCCTGATGCGCCGCTCACCGAGCCGCAGGAGGAACCCATCCCACAGAAAGTCCGCCCGCTGAAGGCGCACCGGAGGATGATACGCCGTCCAGAGGAATACACGGAATTTCTTCAGGCGCTGAACGAAGCTCCCGTGCAGGAAGAACCGCAGCCTGCTCCGTGGACGACGTAAACGGAATTGCCGCCGGCGGATGAGAAACCGGCGCTGACCATCCCCTCAGAAGGAACTGCCACCTGAACCTCCGCGCGCCGATTCTCCAGCCGATGCCGCGCAATGGCGCAGTTCTGACGATCACCGCCAGAACGCGGATTAAAAGCGAAGCCGAAACCACCGACGAGCTCTGGCATGAGATCCGCACGCCTACCGGACGCGGCGGATCCTGACCGGCACGCTGGACGGCATTGAGCAGACGGCAGGCGGAAAGACGCTGGCAACGGTCAGCTTCCGTGGCTTCCGCTGGTCCGCGTGCAGGAGATCAGCGGCGAGGATGCCGAGCATCTTGCGTGGATAATCTCAAAAAGTGTCAGGGCGCAAGAGCAAGTACGCCGGCAAGGTCACGATCTTCGCGGCGGCGTTGTATATATCCGTCTGAACAACGGCGTCAACGCCATTGCGCACACCTGCTATGATTCCAGAATGCCCGGCAAAAAGGACGATGTCAGCTTTGCGGTCACACGGCTGGATGAAGAACACGGCATTGCCGTCGGCATTATCACGCGGATCATCAAGCGGAACCTGTAATCCGGCAGCGTTCTGCCTATGACCGATTTCCTGTTCCTTGCAGCGTCCACACTGGAACCGCTGCTGCGCCGTCTGAGGGTGCCTCCCTGACGGCACTAAACTACAAAAAGGAGTTTTCTCTATGAAAGCCAAAGAAGAATACGTTGACGCCCCTCGCGAAACACGCTCGAAGGACATTACCGTCTATGCGGTCATTTTTCCTCGTCCTGCTGGTCGGCGCGGGCATTTTTCTCGCAGTCAGGCTGCTGCATAAACCCGCAGATGCGGCGCTTGCAGACAGCAAATCCGGGATCGTTTATGATTCGTCCGCCGTTGAGGGCGGATGGGATAACTCCTCAGCCCGGAAGAAATTGCGGAACGCCTGAATCAAAAAGGTCGAGGAAGGCATGATCAATATTTCAATGAATACTGCGCCGTACTTTAAAAACGGCACGGCAGAGGAAATCTTGATGCTGGTCAACGAGAGCATCAATAATTATCCACAAAAGGTCAGATTGTCCGCAATGACACGGGCGAACAGATTTACGAATCCGGCGCTATCGCCGTCGGCAGCAAAAATTGAACGCGCGAAGCTGGATGTTGTTCTCCCCCGCTGGTACATACGAATGTACCGCGTATTTTCACAACTTGGACCCCGAAACCGGCGATATTATCGGCACGGCTGGGGCAATTATCACAATCACAATTCAACACTAATTTTAATCAAAGGAGTCATTACAATGAAGAACACTAAGAAAATCGTATCTCTCATTCTCGCTATCTGCATGATCGCATCCCTCGCCATTTCTGCTTCTGCTGCAAACACCGTTGACGCATCCGGCGGCACTGGCACTTCGTCTGTTACCCTGTCCAGCACCGCAGACGGAAGCCTTGATGGTGATCCCTCGGCTACTAAAATGTCCGTAGTCGTGCCGACTGTGTTGCCCATCGCCGTTGGTACGGACGGTTCCGTTGCGACCGCTTCCGACGCGAAGATCATTAACAACAGCTATGGCGCTGTCAAGGTCAATTCCGTGAGCATCGAAGCCGCGCAGGGTTGGTCGCTGGCCGCGTTCGGCAGCAAGGACACCCTCGCCCATGAGAAAGTTAACAGCAACAAGTTCGGTTTCCGGCTCGCCATCGGCGGCGGTGCTGCTGCGGCGACTGATAACAAGAACGCCAGCAAGCAGACGCTTCTTGATACTGCCATTGAAGGCTGCTACATGAGCGGCGTGGGCGACACTTCTGCCAACTCTATCGGCATCACCTATGATGCCATCGTTACGCCCATTAGCGAAGCCGTGACCAACACCGCCATCGCAAGCGTCCTGTTCATCATCGCTTGGGATGCGGTCTAATCGCAATTCATTCAGGGGAACGCCCAAAGCGTTCCCCTTACCTGATTCTACAAAGGAGGACTTCAAAATGAAACGAAAAAGAATCCTCGCATTGTTCCTTGCGGCAGTATCGTGCTTATCGCTGGCAGTCAGCGCGTCGGCGGCAGGAACGACTACCCCAAAGCAACAGATTTCAAGGACTATGACCGTACCGCATGGTATGCCGAAGCCGTGTCCGCAGCCGTGGATAACGGTCTGCTTTATGGCAAAGCGCAACCGTCATCGACCCCAATGGAGACATGACCCGTGCGGAAATGGCCGCAATCATCAACAGATCTTTCGGGTGCTACAAGGCGGCGGATATTTCGCAATACAAGGATGTTTCCAAGAGTAAGTGGTACTACAAAGATGTAGCCCTCGCCGTCCAGATGGGTACTTATAATGGGCGCATGTTCTTCTTCAATGGCACCCGACGCGCCCATCACGCGGCAGGAAGCAATGACCGTTGTGGCGAGAGCGTTGGAACTGGACTATGACGCATACGCAGAAAACGGACCTGTCCGCATTCTCCGACCGCAGCGAGATTTCCAACTGGGCGCTGCCCTACGTCCGGGCGATGATTGGCGCCGACTATATTCACGGCAGAGGAAAAATTCTCGCGCCGCTGGACAACATCACCAGATCAGAATTTGCGCAGATTTTTTACAACATCATTGGCACTTATCATTGTGTCCAAAGGCACTTACGACAAGGACATTAAAGGCAGCGTTCTCATTCGTACCGACGACGTGGAACTGAAAAATCTGACCGTGGACGGCGATTTGATTATCGGCTGCGGCGCAGCAGACGGCAAGGTTACGCTAGACAATGTTGACCGTGACCGGGCGGCTGCTCGTCTGGGGCGGCGGCACAAAAGCCGTCTACTGCAACAACTGGGCACGAAGATGCCCGCTGTTGTCGTAGCCCGCGTAGACGATGCGGTCAAGGTCATTTTATGACAGAGATTCCACTCTCGCGGTCATTGACACGATCAAAACCCGTATCACCGAGCGCGCAAAGCAGAACAAAGAGACTGAGATCATCTTTTACGATGTCAGCGGCGCGAAGCCCAAAAGCAACTCAACGCTATCGTCGCGGACAATAAAATTGCTCTTACTGCTCCTGCTCATCTATATGCTCTGGTCGGAGAATCCAACGTAAAAGCTGCGTTCGTCAATAACAGCAAAGGTGACACTTACAAAATCGAGATTCATCGCAATAAAGACAATGCTTTGATTGCTGACGCTTTTGAGATTGGCTGCGGGCAAGAGTATTTCGACGCTCACACTGTGCGAAGCGGCGGAGTTTGGGAACGTGGATTGCACGGTGACGATTACAGCATTCCGCGACGGCAAGCAGATCGGCTCTATGCAACCGAACTGTTTTGCACACGGCGTATCTCTGGCCGAAGGAGGTGCAGTGATGGATAAGAAAAAAACTTATCACGTTACTTCTGGCACTGACAATGATCCTATCACTGGCCCGTGGGGCGTCGGCAGCGGAAACGACCGAAGCCAAAGGTGCCCGTCACTTTGACTGTTGTGAACACCGTCGCGCCGATTTCGTGTACGGTTCCCGCCGCGCTGCCGGTTTCTCTTGTTGACGGCTATGTGGTTTGTGCCAACAATGCCGCAATTACCAACACCGGCAAAACCGGCGCAATTCGCGTGACCAAAGTAGACGTTCAGGCAGGCACGTTTGAGATCGGCAGTTATGACGATTTCTCGGCTTCAAAAACAGTATTGCGCTGTCCATCAACGGCTGTTCCACCAAGGGTGCGGGTACCTTGACCCTCGTGGACGGCGCGTTCCCAGCGATTAGTGCAGAAAAGTCGCTGGCAATTCGCTATCAAGGCAAAGGTTTCCGCGAGTGAAGCCGTAACCAACGTCAATGTGGCAACTGTGATTTTCACGATTGCCGCCGTCATGAAAAGGGGTTGCATAATGAAAATTTCAAAAATTCACAGCATTTCTGCTTGTCCTCTGTATGCTGCTCTCGTTGAGCGTTTCAGCATTTGCCGCCGAAGAACATGAACACACGGTCTATGACAGCGTGCCCGACGACGAAGAACCCGTGGTTTCCAACGAAGCCGCCACCTCTGGCACGATCCAGAACAGCGGCATTCGCTGGTCGCTGGATGAAAAGGGCTGGCTGACGATCTCCGGCTCCGGCGAAGCGCCGGTGTTCCAAAGCGCAGACGATCAGCCGTGGGCGGCTGTGCGGGAGCAGATCACCGAGGTCTGGTTCGAGGACGTGGAAACCTTGAGCATTCCGGATCTGGCATACTGGTTCGAGGGCTGCGTCAACCTGACCACCGCCGAGTTGCCGCTCGCGCCGGTCATTGGCAAGCACGCCTTTTATAACTGCCCGAAGCTCTCTACACTGACCATGTACTACGGCGAAGCAGTTCTGAACAGCATCGGAGAAGATGCCTTCTGGCGGGAAAATGACAGCGGCGATACGCTTTATATCGGCTACCTGATCGGTTACCCCAAATCGTCCGTGCCGTTCCACACTTACGATTGGGCTGCATCCAACCGCAGCGAACGCTATTTTTATGACCTCTATGGTGTGTACCAGAATGCGGATGCCGCCACCACTGCACCCAACGGCATCAAGAAAGCGCCGGGTATCTCTGCTCAGTCCACCGGCTCCATCATTGGCAACTGCCCTTCATGCGGAAAGTATTCGTTCCAGGGCACATACGTTGAAGTCGCACATTCGTCTCGCGGTCATGCAAACTATAATGAGTGTTATCTCTGCCACTACGTCCAGTACCTTGGCACTTACACCTATAAGAGCCACGGCGCTGGTGCCTACGGTTCCGGTACCTGCCCGGACTGCGGCAGCCATACGTGGGTGCTGCAAAGTCAGCAGGCGGCTACCTGTACCAGCAACGGCTACCGTTCGTATTCCTGCGCTTGCGGTCAGACAAAATCGTGAAACGATCTATGCCAGCGGTCATAGCTATAGCTATGGCTCGTGGGAACAGTATTCTGCATCGCAGCACCGGCGCGAAGCCTATTGCCGGAACTGCGGCAATTCGGATTACGAATATGCCAGCCATAGCATGAACTACGGCTCGTGGAGCAATTCTTCTTCCAGTCAACATAGCCGAACGGCATCCTGCCGTACCTGCGGATACAGCACTACGGATTACGGAAATCATAGCTATCACTACCGGTTCGTGGAGCAAGTACAGCGATACCCAGCATCGCAGAAGCAAGACTTGTTCCGGCTGCGGTGCATCAACCTATGACTATGCCAATCACAGCTATTCTTACGGTTCTTGGACGTCGGACAGCGATGAACGCAGCACAAGCGCACGAAAACCTGTTCGGCTTGCAAAATTCTGGTGAAGAATACGCCGACCACACGACGATTGCGGCGCAACTGTCAGCCTGACGATCAAGTGGGACGCCGGAACGAACGGCGGCACCATCGACGGCAAGGCCAGCATCATCACGACAGGCAAGCCGAATGCGACGGCAACCGCCCCGACGAGTACGCCGGTCAAGACCGGTCATGCGTTCAAGGGCTGGTACACCTCCGCTTCTGGCGGCAGTCTGTACAATACTGTGACCATCACAGCGGCAAAGACGTTCTACGCACAATTTACCGCCAACAGCTACACGCTGACGTGGGATCTTGGCAATGGAACAACAGAGGAAACGAAGCAGACCTATGGGGAAGCGCTTCGACACTTCCCACTGAGCCGACACGCAAGAACGCTGAGTTCCTCGGCTGGTTCACGGAAGCGGTCGGCGGCACACAGGTCGATGCCAACACCATCTACAAGACGGATGCTGACAGCACCTACTATGCGCATTGGGAAATTACGGAGGTTTTCTCGGTCACGGTTCCTGTTACACTGCCGCTCATCGTAGACGAAGGTGGAGAAGTTCATGTTGGCGCAGCGGAGATCATCAATGCGTTCTACTGGCGATGTCATCGTATCCAGCGTTTCAATTTCCACCAAGAACGGCTGGCAGCTTGTACCCTTTGACCGACATGGCACATGAAAAGGTGGATGCACGGCTGCTTGGTTTCAAAATCAACGATTCGCGCTAACGACGAAAACCGGTGATGCAGAAACGTTCTCGCTGACCTCGCCGTGGACGATTGCAGAGAACGGAAAACTGCCGCTCACCTATGATGCCGTCGTGTCGGCGGTCTCGCAGCCCGTTACCGAGCAGGATGTCCCTTCGTGTTCGTATTCGTGCTGGAATGGAAGGGGGAATAATTTATGATGAAACTTCTGAAGCGCGGAAAGCTGCTCATTTTCTGCGCACTGCTCTGCCTGCTGTTTGCGACGGTCGCTTCGGCGGCAGGCAGCGGCGATGTGGCTTCTGCTGTCGAAAGCACCTGGACCACAGCGTCCACGCAGATCAAAACAGTTGTGGATAACGTGGTTTTTCCCGTAATTGATATGGTTTTGGCCATTGCTTTCTTCGTGAAATTAGGTACCGCATACTTTGACTATCGGAAAAGTGGGCAGTTCGAGTGGACCGCTCCCGCCATTCTCTTTGCTTGTTTGGTCTTCACGTTGACCGCACCGACCTACATCTGGGGCATCGTCGGGCTGTGATCAATTCAGAAAGAAAAGGCAGGTGACGCGGCTTGTTTATCTGGGATTTTGTCGCATCACGATCTTGGAGCAGATCATGGACTGGGTCTACAAGCAGATCATCGGCTTCCTTGCCAACTTCTTTGCAGAGATGGGCAACATGGGAGCCGAGATGTTTGAAATGAGCTGGGTGCAGAGCATCGTCCTGTTTTTCTCGTATCTGGCTTGGATTTTATATGCGGTCGGCTTCGTGGTCGCCTGCGCGGAATGCGGGCTGGAATACTCGTCCGGCAGGGCCGACATCAAGGGAACCGCCATGAATCTTATCAAGGGATTCATGGCGGTCAGTCTTTTTACGGTTGTGCCGATCAGGCTTTATGAGCTTTGCGTATCCTTGCAGGCGAACTTTGGCTACGCCATCAGTGGTGCGGGGGCGAGCTTCGGCACGGTCGCCGGAAATATCATTGACGAGCTGACCGTCGAGAACTTCGTAGATTTTGCTACGACGCACGTCGGCGGCTTCGGTTCGGTCACCAGCCCGATCATGGTGCTGTTCTGCATCATCCTCATGGCGTATGCGGTCATCAAGGTATTCTTTGCAAACCTGAAGCGCGGCGGCATTCTGCTCATCCAGATCGCAGTCGGCAGTCTGTATATGTTCAGCGTCCCGCGCGGATATCTGGACGGGTTCTATCAGTGGTGCAAGCAGGTCGTGGGGCTTTGCCTCACGGCCTTTTTGCAGGCTACGATCCTGATCGCGGGGTTGACATTATTCAATGAACACGCGAACACGCGCATCGCGGGTGCGTTCGGCTGGACACTTCCACACGCGCGAATCTGTCCAGCGCGGTTTACACGGCACAAACGGCGATCAACATCACAAAAACCGTCGCAAAGGCCAATGGCAGATAAAAAGAACTTGTGTGCTATGATTCCGGCAGATCTCCACGCGCGTGTGCGGCAGGAGCAGGAGCAATCCGGCAAGACACTCAGCGAATTCGTAGAACAGCTTATCACAGATTATTACAAAATGAAAGAAGGAACAAAAATGACAGGCGATATGAGAACGATGGCGATCCAGCTTCCGGAAGAACTCTTCGAGCGGCTGAAGGCATACCTCAAGAAAAACAACCTCAAGCAGAAGCAGTTCATCATCGGACTGATTGAGGACGCGCTGGAGCAGGACGAAGAAGACACCACAGCGCAGGCAGGCAGCGAGAACGCCTCGGAGACAGAAGAACCCGATGAACCTGATATGGATGCCGAAGAAGAATAACCATCCAACCGGAAGCCGCGGGGATCGCCTGCGGCTTCCGCTTTTGCATTTGCAGGCGCGCTGTGGTATAGTTGAAATTGCAGATGGGAGGTGCGGCGCATGAACGAAGAAAGAGCTGACCGGCAAGATCCACAGCTCCATGTACTATCAACTTCAGGTGCGCGGGTATGCCACGCCGGTGGATGTGCTCATCGACACGGGCATCCTGCCGAAGCAGAAATACGAAGACTGGCGGTTCGGACGTGTGCGCTATCTCGAAGCCGTGTGCAATTCCAATCTGAAACGGCTGTCCTTCGTGCTGCACCAAATGCGCGTGTATGCGCAGGCGCATGAGCTGAAGCCGTCCTTCTGCTATTACAAGCGCTGGGGTGTCCGCAAGAGAAGCGGGACCGGTCACAAGCCGGTCATTCCACTGCAATTCAGCAAAAGCGGCAGTCCGGAGATCGAGTGGAGCTATGCGACCCATTTCGTTGATCCGGCGCGTGTGCAGGAACTCCAAGGCGACAGCCGCAAACAGAAGAATAACCACCCAGTGCTGTCGCAGGATGTTCTGCGGCGGCGCTTTTTTTCGTTCATGGAGGTGATAGTATTTACATTTACCCCGATAACCTGAACGCCAAAGCCACGCTCTGGCTCTGGCAGCTCCGGGACCTGGCCGTCATCGGCATTGGACTGCTCATTGCAGTTCTTGCGCTGACGCAGCTTGGGCTGTTTCTGCCTATGGTGCTGGTGGCGGCGTATGCGTTTTTGTCCATCCACTTGGACGGACTGAGCGTGCTGGACTTTCTCTCGTTCGTCGTGAGCTTTTACATCACGGAGCAGCAAATCTTCGAGTGGGAGGACCCGACATGAAAAAACAGAAGAAAGATAAAGGCGGCAGTCCACCCAGCAGCTCATGGGCGTCAAAAAGATAACGGACTACTGCATTTCTACCGACGCGGGTGATCTGGTCTTTTACATTGTCCGTCCATCCAACCTCGGTGTTCTGCCCGCGAACGCGATCATGCCAGAATCGAGCTCTGAGAAAATGTGCTGAGCACACAGGCAAACATCGAGCTGCTGGCGCTCAATTCCAGAGAATCTTTTACGCAGAACCGCGCGTTCTACCACGACCGGCTCCAGGCAGGAAACGAATCCGGAGATCCGGCGCCTGTTGGAACAGGACCGACAGCATCTGGACGAGATGCAGGTGGAAATGAAGCTGGCGCGAGAGTTCTATCTGGTTGTGCGGCTCAAGGACGAAAAACGCCGAAACCGTCTATTCGCTTCTCTCCACCATTGAAACAAAATTCCGCGATAACGGTCTTTCACCACGCGCCGCGCAGGGCGCGAGGATCTCAAGCGCATTCTTGCGCTCTATTTTGAAGAAAACACGACCTCGGAGCGGATGGAGGATTACGACGGTCAGCGGTTTCTGGAGGGATAAGCATGGCACTTTTTAAGAGAAAACAGCGCGCCGATCCGGAAGCAGAAAAGCTGAAATCGTTTCTGGATATGATCGCGCCATCGCTGGTCAGATTTGAAACCGCTATTATTTCTGCGGTAACAGCATCCGGTGCGTCTGGGCACTGCGGGAATATCCGACCGCCACGGACGATCAAGCCATCCTGCGCCACTTGGGTGAGATGCACGGCGTAACGCTGCACGTTTATACGCGCATTGTTACACCGCTGGAGGAAAGCCGGATCGTCCACAACGCCGAGATCCGCAACCGCATGAAGCGGAACAGCACGCAGAACATCCAGCAGGCGGTCGAGGCCGAGAGCAATTTGCAGGATGTCAAAACGCTCGTCGGTTCCATGCACCGCAACAAGGAATCCCTGATGCACTGCGCAGTCTATATGGAGCTGATCGCATCGGATCAGACGGAATTCGAAATCTTGCAGAATCAGGTCACGGTAGAGCTGACACGGGCAAAGCTCAATGTGGACAAGCTGAAGCTGCGCCAGCAGCAGGCTTCTGCTGTGTCAGTCCGTGCGGCTATAATGCGTTCGGAACAGAATATGAACGGGTGCTGCCAGCTAGCTCTGTGGCAAATCTGTTCCCATTCAACTACTCCGGTAAAACGGACCGCAAGGGCTTTTACATCGGCAAGGACAAGTGCGGCAGCAATATGGTCGTGGACTTCGATCAGCGCGACGAGGACAAGACCTCTGCCAATATTCTCATTCTTGGCAATACCGGACAGGGCAAAAGTTTCTTGATGAAATTATTGCTTTTGAACTTTCTCGAAGCGGGAAAGTCGGTCATCACGCTGGACGTGGAACACGAGCAGTGGGAGCTGTGTCGCGCGCTCGGCGGCTGCTTTGCGGACATCATCGAGGGAACATATAAAATCAATCTGCTGGAGCCTCGCTGCTGGGATACCGATGCAGATCCATATGATGTAGACGCGCCGAGCGCCTTCCGCCAGTCCACACGACTGGCGCAGCACATTTCGTTTTTGAAAGACGTACTGCGCTGCTACAAGGACTTCACAACTGCGCAGATCGACACAATTGAAATTATGTACCAAACTATACACGGAATGGGGCATCACAGAGGACACAGATTTGCCAGATGCGGCCGGAGGATTATCCGATTCCTGTCGAACTCTACGACTACATCGAAATCGAATATCTGAACTTTGACGAACAAAACCACAGCTCTACACCAGAGAAACGCTCCAGCAGATCCTGCTGGGGCTGTACTCCATGTGCAAGGGCGCGGACTCGAAATTCTTCAACGGTCACACAAATCTGACCTCGACGCGCTTCCTTGTGTTCGGTGTAAAAAGGGCTGAACGAGGTCGCAGCCAACGTGCGCAGCACGATCCTTCTGAACCTGCTGTCCTACATGTCCGACAAGCTGCTGATCGAGGGCAACACCGTCGCGGCGCTGGACGAGCTTTATATCTGGCTGGGCAATCCTGTGGCGGTCGAATATATCCGCAATGCGCTGAAGCGCGTCCGAAAGAAGAACTCCGCCATGCTCATGGCGTCGCAGAACGTAGAGGATTTTGACCGCCCCGGTGTGCGCGAAATGACAAAGCCGCTGTTCTCGATTCCTCCGCACCAGTTCCTGTTCAACTGCGGCACGGTCAACAAAAAGGAGTTCATGGATCTGCTCCAACTGGAGGAAAGCGAGTTCAACATTATTCAGGCCCCGCACAAGGGCGAGTGTCTCTACAAATGCGGCAACGAACGCTATGACCTGCTCGTCACAGCACCGGCCTACAAGGAAAAGCTGTTCGGAAAGGCAGGCGGAAAATAACAGATGAAAAGGAGAATGTATGAAGCAAATTGAATTTGAACGCTGGGAACCGGATGCGGAGAATCCGCGCAGGCTGACCTATGCCGGTCAGCGCACGGCGGAAGATGTTTTTCACGAGCTGGAAGCGCATTTGGACAGCGTCGGCTATCTGCCGGACGAATACTTTTCAATGGACTGGCGCTGGGAACATGGTCGGCAGATTCCCAAAGGTGCTGACTTTTTCTGCAAAACCGATTACGGCGGAAGCGAGGGAATTTATCTGGACGTCTATCTGGAATGGCAGGAGGGCGACAAACCCAAAAGGGAGTGCTTCATCACCGGCAAAACGCTGGGCGAAAGCGGCGCGGATCTGGATCGAATGTTCCTCATTTCCTCTGCGATCACGAAAGCGTTCCGCGGGGACAACAGCGTCCACGCGCGGTACATGGTAGTTGGAGGGCAGTCAGAGCCGGCAGAAACGATGTCCCTGAACCTGTCTCCGGACGAACAGCGGCTGGTCGCACAGGCGCTGGCAGAGCAGCGCATCCGGCTGGGACCGCAGGCAGAGGGCGAGGAAAAGCTCCTGCGCCGTATGACCGGAAGCGTCACGGAGTACATGGACGCGGCTGGGCTGTCAGACCAGCTGAGTGAAAATGACCGTGCATTGCTGTTCCAGCATGACGGAGAGCCGGAAGCCGCACTGATCATGGGCGGGATGCAGCTATGAGCATGAGCGCAATAGCCGCGCGTGTGGCCGCCCCGCTGCTGACCAGCGAAAAGGGGCGCAAGGGCGTCGGCTTTCTGCTGGTCGCTATTTTCGCACCGGTCATCCTGATCGCCGCCATCCTCTGCTCGACTACGTCGGGTGGGGCCGACCACAACAATCTGGCGGTCGAAGCGTCGTTCTATGGAGTGACAACTTTACGGATTCCGTGCCTGCCGAGTTCCAAACGCACATCACGGATATGCAGACCGCTTTTTCCCTTCTGGATTCGGCGGTAGCGGAAGCCAACGCGACTATGACCGACGGCAATCGCCTTGACCCGATACAGGTCAAGGCGATTTTTTATGCTCTCTGTTTTGGCGAGGCTGCGCCGAGTCAGCGCGCGGCAGACCGTTTTGTGGACTGCTTTTTCATCACAGAGCAGAGAACGCGAACCGTACTCGTTGAACTGGAAGACGGGAGCGTCATAGAACAGGAGGAACCCTATACCGCCACCGTGCCGCTCTCGCTGGCGGCAGCGTATGAAAATCTTGCGGCAAAGCTCGGCAGAACTATAACTGACGAGGACAAGGAAAACGCCGCGCACATCTACACGATGATCGCGGGCAATGCCAATGGCAGCGACGGCACCGGCGCGTCAGGCGGCACGATCCAGATTGACTACGGCAGCGGAACCGGCAGCACGGAACTGGACACATCCGGCTTCACGAACCCGGCTGGCAAGAACGCCGACGATCTGGTGCAGTATGCAATTCATGCTTATGAAGAACACTGGGGCTACGTCTGGGGAACGTTCGGTCATGTGCTGACCGAGAGCCTCTTTGAAGCGAAGCTGGCGCAGTATCCGGATGCTCTTGCTGGCAACGCGGAGTTCATCCGCCAGACGTGGGTCGGCGGCAGAACGACGGACTGCGTCGGACTCATCAAGGGCTACGGCTGGTTAGATGCGGAGACGGAAGAAATCGTCTACAACACCAACGGGATGCCGGATATCACCGCGAACGAGATGTACCATGCCGCGACCGTCTCCGGCCCCATCGATACCATCCCCGAAACACCCGGTCTTGCCGTCTGGCACGACGGGCATATCGGTGTCTATATCGGCAATGGTGAGGTGGTCGAGGCAATGGGCACGCGGTATGGTGTCGTCAAAACCAAGCTCGAAGGTGCGCGCTGGACGCACTGGCTGAAAATTCCCGTATATCAGCTATGACTGAGGAAAGGACAAACATGAACGTCTTAATGGTGGAGCCGGGAAAGGCTCCGTATGAAACGCAGATCGGGGATGATCTGCAAAGTATGCAGGCTCTCGTCGGCGGATATATCCAAGCCGTATATCCCTTTGAACAGCCCGTCGCGCTGGTCTGCTGCGAGTCCGGAAAGCTGGATGGTCTGCCGCTCAACCGCGCGCTGCGCGATGCGGATGGCGATATCTACGACATCGTCGCGGGAACTTTTTTTATCGTCGGACTCGGCGAATCGGATTTCACCGACCTGCCGCACGAGCTTGCCGAGCAATTCGCGGAGCGTTTTCGGCAGCCGGAAATGTTCGTGCGTGTAGATGGTAAAATCGTGGCCGCGCCGATGCCGGAGGAACAGACGCAGGGCGGGATGGCATATTGACAGGAGGATATATGAAACAGGCAACAATTCAGGTCACATTTGAAGAAGAAAAGCTCCGCGCCCTCCGGCGCTACATCGCCAAGCGCGATTCCACGCTGGAAGCGGAGCTGCAAAAGGCGGCGCAGCGACTCTACGAAAAGGTCGTGCCTGCCGCTGTGCAGGAATACATCAGCGACTGTACGCAGGACGATCCAGTGCGCAAACCGCAAAAGAAATCGGAGGCGCAGGTATGAGCATGGCGGGCTTTCACATCACGGAGGACTGCGCAGAAGTCTATCTGCAAAACGAATCCGGCATGGAGTTTTTGCAGCTTGCCAGACGGCTCCATGATTATCTCCAGCAGGGACAGCGCCTGCCAGCGCGGAGTCTCTTTGAAGCGACGGACGACTGCAAAGAGATCAGCCGCGAGGCGTTCGATGCGCTGGCAAAGCGCCGCATGGAGAACACCGGCGAGGTCAGCGGACTGTTTGAGCTGGACTTTGACGCGCGGACGCTTTCTGCGCTTAACATCATGGACGGCTGGAAGGTCTACGCAATGCAAGACGTGGCAAACGCAGCAGCGCAGACATTTCAGGAGGCTGAGATTTCCGAGGATGCCCGCTGGCGCATCTTCCTCGACCGGCTGGATGGTCAGGAGCTGACCACGCCGAGCAGACTCACTGCGCGGAATTTTTATTTCGAGGATAGCATAGAGGCGATGGATGACCGAACACTGAATTTTTACGTCGTTCCGTGCTTCAATGTAGACAAAGTGTTTGGCACATTCGTGGAAACCGATGAAAACAACCATGCGCTGAATATCTATGCCAACTACGATATGCAGCGCCAGCAGGTCTGCGATGCGCTGGAGATCACGCTCTATGGCAGCGGTATCGATGACCAGTCTCTTACCTATCACCTGAATGCGGCAGAGAAAGAGGTGCTGCGTGAAAAATGGAAGCCTACTGCATGCAGCGGGAACATAAGCCGCTGGAGCAGCTCTGTCAGGAACTTTTGCAGGAACAGGATGTGCCCATACAGGAGATGCAGCTGTGACCAACAGCGTGTTCCGCGCCGCCGCGCCCGTGTCAGCGATTTATGCGGCTTTCCGAGTGCAGTCGAGCGCGTACCCGCCAAGTACCAGGAAACCGGACGTTGCGCCGGCGTGCGGGAGCGCTGCAAAAACGAAAAAGGAGATAAAATGTCTACGGGATTTTACTGTGAAGAATTTCCGACAGAGCAAAACGGCAAACCGGTGCAGACGCTCAAAGATCTGCTGGAAGCCTGCCCGGAAGATAGCTTTCATTTCATGACGCCAGTCGGCTACGTTGACCTGACTGCCCAGGACGCCGAGCGGCTCCGGCAGGGCACAGCGATGCCCGCACATGCCGGAGAAAGCGGATGGGAGATACCTATTCCAGCAGAAAAAGCTGCTGCAGCAGGAGCTTGTCACTGCGCGGAAAGGCCGAGAATGGTCAATGGTACGCAATTACCACAGATCCGCAGCCGGAAATGGTGGAAATGGAGCAGATACAGGAGATGCACCTGTGACCGCCAGCGCCTTCCCGCGCCGTCGCGCCCGTGTCGGCGATTTGTGCGGCTTTCCGGACACAGCCGAGCGCGTACCCGCCGGAAGCCACAAAACCGGACGTTGCGCCGGTGTGCGGGAGCTTTACGGGAACGGCAGGCACAGAAGGAAACCGCCTGCGGGCGGCTTGCGGCGGAGGGAGAAGCCGCAATCGGCGAGCAGGAGAAAGCCAAGGTGTCGTGTCGCGCGCACCTTGGCAACACAACTGCCCGCAGTGCGGGCAGTTTGGGACTTTTCGGACAGGGGTTGTTGAGAGGGCAAAAACGCCCCTGTTGGGGTCTGCAGATAGTCCCGCTGTTTCAAGGAAAACAGCGGGGTTGCGCACAAAAATGGAGGAAAATTGGCATGGCAAACAAGAAAATCAAATTCCCGCTCTGGCTCATGCCGGACACCAAAGCGACGGTCGAATGTCTCTACCGGCAGGACGGATGTAACAGCCAGAGCGAGTTCATCGAAAAAGCGATTCTGTTCTACTGTAGCTATCTGCAAAGTGAGTATGCTGGTGACTTCCTGCCGAAGATCCTTGGTGAAACGCTGGAGGCAATCCTCAGTATGTTCGGGGACCGCATCGGCAAGCTGCTTCTCAAGCAGGCAGTCGAGCAGAACGTCTGCAATCATATTCTTGCGTCAGATACGGATATCGACGCGCAGACGTACCAGCAGATGCGCGGGAAAAGCTATCAGGAGGTGCTTCGGACGAACGGCCAGATCTCGTTTCCAGAGGTACTGCGGCAGAAGCGGCGAATGTAACGGATGGCGCGGTTGATCCAAGAAAACCGGCTTCATCGGCCGCAAAAGCGCAGGCGGATACATGAAGTATATCGCCACGCGCGAGGGCGTTGAAGTCTGACCGGCAAGGGACCAGCAACCGAAAAGCAGAAAGAGATGGTCGCAAAGCTGCTCAAGGACTTCCCAGATATGCGGGATTCCTTCGAATATGAGGACTACAAGCAAGCGCCGACGCTCCACACTGCGTCGGCGCTCATTTCTGCGGCATTGGATTCACATATGCAGAATCTTCAATCCGAAAACGGCTATCTCAAGTACATTGCTACGCGCCCCGGCGCGGAAAAAGCATGGCGCGCACGGCCTGTTCGGGCGGCAGGAAAATACGGATCTGACCGCGGCTATGCACGACTTGACCGCGCACGACGGCAACGTCTGGACGATCATCTATTCCTTGCACCGTGAGGACGCAGAGCGGTTGGGCTATAACAATGCCGCAGCATGGCGCAAGCTGCTCGTCAGCCAGCAGAACAAATTTGCGGAAGCGTTTCATGTCCCAGTGTCGGCACTGCACTGGTACGCAGCTTACCACGATGCGGATACGCACCCGCATATTCACATGATGATCTGGACAGACCAGAAGACGGTTTTGAAACGGGATGCTGTTGTGAAATTGCGCTCTGTGATGACAAACAGCATCTTTCAAGCAGAACTGGAAAATCTCTATATTCGGAAAGACGCAGCGTATAAGGACGTGACAGAAGCTGCACGGGAAGTCATGCGCGATTTGGTTGATCGCATGGAATCTGTCTCCGAACCACCTGCATCCGTCCAGCAAAAGCTGTTGGAGCTTGCAGTGGAGCTGCGCACAGTCAGCGGCAAAAAGCAGTACGCCTATCTCAAAAAGCCGCTCAAGGACAAGGTTGATTACATCGTGGACGAACTCGAAAAATTGCCAGAGGTGGCAGCATATTATTCCGTCTGGAATGGCTTGCGAGATACGCTGGAGGGCTACTACAAAAACCGCCCCCGGCAGCACAATCCGCTCTCCCAGCAGAAAGAATTTCGTGCGATCAAGAATGCAATCATTCAGGAAGCGGAGCGCCTACGGCAGCAAATGGAGAACAGGAGCCTTCGCAAGATGAGGAACCGTCTGCGGAGAAAGCTTCAACGGACGCTTCTGCAAATCCGACGCTTGCAGATGAAAATACTTCATCCACAGCTTCTCAGGATGCACAGCTTCCGTCCGAATATCTTCTGAATTCAACCGTCGCCTGTTTCATCAGATGGGGCAGATCTTCCGCGACAATGCCGCGCCGCCCAGCAATCCAATGGGCATCCGTGTGGACTCCAAGCGCCGCAAAAGGCTTATGCAGAAACGGCTGGCATGGGGCATAAGCAGGATGACCATGAGCAGGAGCAGGGATACAGTCAGACATGATTAAAAACAGGCCCCGAATACAGGCGGCCTGCTTAATCAATATTGTGCGCCTTAAATATTTTGGATCGCTGCCAATCATTCGCGTTCGCCGACTGTTTTGAGCGCCGGATGGTTTCTGCTTTTGCTGATGCCAGATGCGATCTTTGTCCTGCCCTCGCGGACAGACGACAGCTCTGAAATGATCGCGCGCCACTTGTCCATCTGCACCGGCTTCTTGATTTACTGCACATACGAATCGGAATGACTTTCCGCAAGCTTCACCGATCTGCAACAGATCCATGCTGACAGAACTCCATCGCGTGTATTGATCGTCCAGGTTGGCGACATCGAACTCACGACCCGAAGCGGGTAGTTTTGCATCCGATTGCAGTATTCAGAATATGGCGTGATCGAATCGCGCGTCGCGAGATCTCGATTTTCTGTTCAGGAAGCATACCCGATCCTTTCAGAAAATTTGGTAGAAGGAAGGAAGTTCGTCTTAGCGAAGGAACTGTGCCAGCGGAACGATTTGAATAGAAACCGTAACATCGTTTTAAGGCGCGATCGCTGGACAGCGCGGCAATGGCGCCGGCGCTTTTCCGAGATCTGCGCAGCTTGCGTCGCATCCAGCGGTCAGGAGAATCAATATCGGCTCGGCGGTCTGCTTCGCCGCGGGCGTAGGAACCATAGAAGTGATCTTGCCGCCTGATATCTGAATCGGCGCGACAGACGCGGATTTCAATCGATCGAATTTTGCGTACTGCATTCCGACACCTCCTTTCCTGAATCTAACAGTATACCCTAAAACAAAATTCTTTTGCAACAGCAGAAAGTGGTGAGAAAAATCAGCAAATTCATTGAATTTACCCCAGAGCAAAAAGAACGTGCCGCGACCGTTGACCTCGAAGAATTTCTTCTCCGGCAAGGGGAAAAGTTCATCAAGTCCGGACGGGAAAACGGCTGGCAAGCGACCACAGCATTACGGTGCGCGGCTGCGAATGGTTCGATCATGCATCAAATGAAGGCGGCCGAGCCGTCAGTTTTATACAAAAATATTACGGCAAGAGCTACATCGAAGCCATGTCCATGCTGCTGGGCGAGAGCATGGAGCCGGTTTATCCGCAGGCAAAAAAGCAGGAAGTGATCCATCAGAAGCCCTTTGCGCCGCCCATTCCGAACACGAATATGCACCGTGTCTTTGCGTACCTGCTCAAAACGCGCGGGCTGGATGCGGATGTGGTTTCCTACTTTGCTCGCAAGAAACTGCTCTACGAGGACGCGGCGCATCACAACGCCGTGTTCATTGGCACGGACGAAGGAAACTGCCCGCGCCACGCGCATCTGCGCAGTACAAACAGCTTTGGCAAAGCCTTTCGCCTGAATGTCGAGTCCAGCGACCCGCGCTACAGCTTTCATCATACCGGAACAGACGGGAGCCTTTATGTGTTCGAAGCTCCAATCGATATGCTCTCGTACATCTCTATGAATCCATATCAGTGGCAGGAGCACAGCTACGTTGCCTGCTGCGGCACATCCCCAATCCCAGTCTTGCAAATGCTGAAATCGGAGACGCAGATCGTCTATCTTTGCCTCGACAATGACAAAGCCGGTCACGCCGCGAGTGAGCGGATGACAGAGCTTCTGCGCGAGCGCGGCGTCATGACGGAACGGCTTGTACCGGAATTGAAAGACTGGAACGACGATCTTCTCTACGCCCAGAAGGAGGAATTAGCACCATGCCTGAGTCTATAACCCCGCTGATCATACTCGGTGTGGTGATAGGTGCATTGTTCATTCTTCTGCTTTCACTTCTTACCAACAACTACTCCCTGAACAACATCAAATCTAAAACCGTTGGCGACGGTCAGTATGGCACAGCACGCTGGGCGACGGATCAGGAGATCCGAAAAGCCTACGTCACGATTCCCTTTGACGTTGCAGCATGGCGTGCCGGAAAGAAGCGCCCGACCGTGCAGGGGCTGGTCCTTGGAAGTGTGCAGCGCGGCAAACGACTGGAGGCGTTGGTAGACCGTGACGATGTGCATTGCCTGATGATCGGCGCATCCGGTGTCGGCAAGACTGCGTTTTCCTGTATCCCAATATTGAATTTGCCTGTGCCTGTGGTATGAGTTTCCTGATTTTGGATACGAAGGGTGACCTCGCGCGCAACTGCGGAAGAATCGCGCAGAAGTACTACGGCTATCGCGTATCAGTGGTCGACCTGCGCAACCCGACGCGCTCGGATGGAAACAATCTGATGACGTTGGTCAACCGTTACATGGACGTGGCGCGTGAGCATCCGGACAACCTTGCAGCACGGGCGAATGCAGAAAAATATGCGCAAAGATCCTCGCCAAAACCATCGTCAATCCGAGCGGCGACGAGCAGGATCGTGGACAGAACTCGTACTTCTATGACGCAGCAGAGGGTGTGCTGGCAACCGTGATCATGACGCTGGCGGAGTTCATTCCACCGAACAGTGCGGGGCATGACAAGCGGCACATCATGTCCGTGTTCAAGCTGGTAAAGGAATTGATGGCTCCCATGGGAAAGAAGAATGGATTTCAGGTTCTGATAGACAGCCTGCCGGATACGCATAAGGCAGGCTGGATGGCGACCGCAGCAACCAGTTCCTCCGAACAGGGCATGGCCTCCGTCATGTCCACGGTGCTTTCCCGCCTGAATTCATTCATTGATTCTGAGCAGGAGCAGGTGCTTTGCTATGACAGTCCGATCGATGCGGAGCACTTTGCGTCCGAGAAGTGTGCGATCTTCCTGATCATCCCGGAGGAAGACCCGACGAAACACTTCATGGCGGGTCTCATGATCCAAAACTTGTCGCGGGAGTTGTTTTCCATTGCGGACGCGAACGAAGGAAAACTGAAAAAGCGCGTGGTATTTTACTGCGACGAATTTGGCACGATGCCGCCCCTTTGATGTTCTGCCGTTGTTCTCCGCGGGCCGAAGCCGCAAGCTGACGCTCGTGCCGATCATCCAGAGTCTCGCTCAGTTAGAGAAGAATTACGGCAAAGGAGGGTGCGGAGATCATAGCCGATAACTGTCAGGACACGATCTTCGGCGGCTTTGCACCGAACAGCCAGACAGCAGAGACGCTCTCCAAAGCTCTCGGCAGCCGGACCGTTTTGACCGGCTCCATCAGTAAGGGAAAGAACAGCAACAGCCAGAGCTTGCAGATGGTGGAGCGTGCGCTGCTCTCGCCGGACGAGCTGAAAAGTCTCCCGAAGGGAGAATTTGTTGTCATGAAAACCGGCACGCACCCGATGCGTACCAAGCTGCAATTATATTTCAAATGGGGCATCAAGTTTGAAGAACCATATCAGGTGCCGGAACGCGCCCCGCGCGAGGTCTACTACGCCAGGAAAGGAGGAATTGCTGATGAATATTAAAAAGAAAATCTCTATTCACAGACGCGCCCGCCAACAGCGCCGAAAGCAGGATGACTATATGAGCAGCTATGCCGATAAATGAGCTTCTTCGGCCCCATCTATGCCGATCCCGACCCACCTTTGCCTCTTAGCGACGGAGTTCTGACGGGAAATGCGCGTGAAAAAATCCACCGGCGTGGGTGCCGGTGGATGCAAAAGTCGTTATATTCAGATACTCATGCGCCGATTTTGAGGAAAGCGATGCTCTGGATGCAGCGACGCTTGCTCTCCATCGACGGGTGGACATAGGCTTCAGCGTTGTTTTAATCATCCGCGTGACCGAGCAGCTCACTGACGCTTTTATATCCGCGCCTGCCTCCACACATCTCGTCGCAAACGTGTGCCGCAGCGCATGAAAGCCGCGGTGCCGAATGCCGCAGCGCTGCAGAAGCACCGTGAACTGATACTGGCAGGTGCGCGGGTCCATGGGGCGATCTTCGCGGCCGGTCATCAGATAGGCATCTGGCGGAGCTTCGCGGAAACCCCTTTTCAGCAAAAGCAGCAGCTCCGGATGCAGCGGTATGATCCGCTCCGGAGCTGTCGCTTTTCGGGCGCTGCACCAGAAGCTGGGATACGCCATGCAGCGTGACGCTGCACAGACCGGCGGACATGGAGCGTCCCGGAAAGAAAATCAATATCGCTTACGCGCAGCGCAGACCTCGCCGACGCGAAGCCCCGCGTGAAGCGCCAGCATCACGGCAAGGCTTATTTTCTTTGACGGAATAGGACTTTTCGAGCGCGGCAAGCTCTCCGTCTCAGAAAAATACGTCGATCTTTTTCTGCGTAAGCCGGGAGCTTCTGCGTTCAGCGCGCGTCGCAGACGCAGTGATACCCCGCTGGGCAAAGCGCAGCAGCGTCTTGATCAGCACCGCCGATCGCGCACCGTTTTCGCGGATAAAAACCGCCGCTGCCGTCAATGCGTCCGTGCTGCTTCATCCAGAGCAGAAAATTAGAAAGCTCTTTTGCCGTCAGCCGGAAACCGGGATGCCTGAGATGCGGCAGGATATGGCGCTCCAGCATTGAAGCGGTAGCGCTCCTTCGTGGAGAGCTTGGACATCAGTTTGAAGCAGGTACTGAGAAAAAGCTCTTTTCAGCGTCAGCTCACACACAGCCGCGCTTTCGTGCGTCAGCGCCTGCATTGCCGCCAGCTGCTTTTTTCTTTGCAATGTCATGTGTCTGCCCGTAGACAGACTTGTATTTTTGCCATTCGGCAAGCGCATGGCGATATACCGCGCCTCCCAGCGGCCGTCTTTCCGGTGATAAATGTTCTCTCCGTATTTCGGCAAGTGCTCCACCTTTCCTTTTTTACCAGAATCATGACGGCAAATACAAGGCAAAACCGTTCTGCATCTGCTGATGCAGATTTACATAACTGCTTCACACACTTTTTACACGATGAAATTTGCAAGAAATTGATGATTGAAGACATGGAATCGGGTTGACTTTTTCTATATCTGCGCTGTATAATAAGTGAAAGCAGAATATTTTTGGTTTAATCGTCACGTGAAGTGGGACACTTTACGTGAAAAAATCCTCGCCGTGCACACGGTTAGGATACCACAAAAGAGAAAAACCAATTTGCGGTCATACAATTTTATACTGCGTGATTTTTGCTTGCCGAGGATGTGTAATCACAGGTCTCAGCCATGATTGGACTGAGCCTGTGATGAAAGAGGAAGGCTGTGTACATTGGGAGTGTACGCGGCTACTGCCCGGAGCCGTAAGGATGAGCAAGATTCCAAAGTGGCACGCGGCAGAACGTAAGACAGCGTTTTGTTTGCAAGTCATGTGATCGAAAGATCGCCATTGTGGGGGCTTGCCCCATGAGAAGGTAGGGAGTCAGAGCGCGGATGTAAATTACATCCATAGTCCAAGTCGGAAGAATCGCTATTCTCACTGCATGGGATTCTGTCTGGTTATGACCCCTGAAATGCAGAAGGCGGGCAAAAACGTATGGTAGGCAGCACGATGATCTGCTTATTGTATTCTTGACACGGGCGTCAACTGTTCCCTCTTTTACGGAACAAGTGGCGCTCTTTTTGTATGTGTCTTATCCAGATTATCCCATCATGGGGACAGTCTGCAAAAAATACGATAGGAGGGAGATCATGCGCAGCGAAGAAGCACAGCGAACGCAGCGTCAGGCGAAACTGCTCGCCGCAATTGAGCGGAAGATCGCCTACAAAAACATTGAGTTCATAATTCAGCACCAGAACGATACCAAGGACGAGCTTGCGATTTACCTGAAAGCCTGCATGGACGATATCGGACACGCACCGGCGAAGGTGGAAGTTATCGGTGGGGACTATATCGAATACCGATTCGGTTCGTTAAGGGAAAAAGCCCTTGGCATAATTCTTACAGCGGCCGCTTTCTACGATCAAATATCCGCCAGCCTTCAAAGACAGGAAAAATCGTGCAGGACATGCTTCGGCAAGCTCTGGAGCAGTACTGCAGCACGCATCCTCAAAGGGGGTGCAGTGATGGGACGGCAGCATCGGACAAATCGCTGGAGAACGCCCCTGCATCGGATCGTCAAGCAGCGCACGCTTGCCGCGCTTTCCATGAGGAACGTCGCGTTCGTGCTGGAGCATCAGGACGATACGCTTGACGATCTGACAGAATATCTTCGCGCCCGCCGCATGGAGTTTGACCGCCCACCGACGCGCTCGGAGATCATCGGCGGGGACTTTATCGAATACCGCTTCGGCAGCTGGAGAAAGGCTTTGCTGGCAGTCGGCGTAAAGAGCGAATCGGGCGCTGAACGCCGGACCGCGAAAGCTGGAAGAAACGAAGCTGTATTTAGATGAATACGCAGCGCAGAAGCAGCAGCACCAGCAGGAAAAGCAGCAGAAAAAGAGAACAACAAGCGCAAGGACGCAGAGCGCCGCAAAGGCTTGTAAAGCCGGAGGCTCCAATGAGCGGCGGCGCGGCACCTTCGACGGGCGCACTGGCGGGAAGAGCTTCTTCGCAAGCGCACCAAAGAAGCGTTGGGCGTTACCGGTCCGGCGAGCGCCGCCTGCATTATAACGAAGAATACAAACGGCAAACCCTCATTTTACAATCAGGAGGAGCGCGACGCAAAGAAACGCGCGAAAAAGAACGCTATGAGCAGCGGATGCGCGCAAGGCAGAAGCCTGGAACCAGAAATCCGCTGCCAGCGCCGGTAACAGCCGAATCCCGATCTCTCCTTTCAGAAAGTGAATGAAAGGAGGGTTGAAGGATGGCAGCGAATAAAAGCAAAAAAGCAGTTTCAAGGCAAAATCGCCGGTTCCGCGGCGATGTCTGGTTGGATGAAAAAGTAAGCGGCAGAACCATGCACGCGCTGCAAAGAGCGCGGCGTCAAATTCCCACCGGGTACGAATGTTCGAGGTACACGGGAATTTAAGGACGAATACAAACGCCAGTTGAGTAAGTTCAGGCAGGAACACGCCGCAAAGATCGCCGCCAAAAAAGAAGCTGCAAAGGCGGCGCAGGCAGCTGCGCAGCAGTCTGCCACCGAAGAAACTGCTCCATTATAAATGGTATACGATGCAGTATGGGAACAGATTTGTATAAACAAGACCTTGGCTCCATCCCCCTGTGAGCCGACTGTGGCGCGTCGCCCCGACGCGCAGAAATCCCGGTTCCGAATTGGGAACGCGGAACCGGGGATCTCAAAATCTTGTCAATCTTTGATTGGGAACACCGTAGGTTACGCAATCCTACGTTCCACTTTTTTCAAAAATTGCGGGCAGCGTGGTCAGTCCCAGCCCCTGCTGTGCCCAACATGGGACAAAATCTAAAAAAGGAGAATGTAAAATGAAAAGCAAAAAGAAACTCACAGCCCTCCTGCTGGCTGTAGTCATGGTTCTCGCCATGAGCGTCAGCATTCGCCATGGACGGTCACGAAGTCTCATCTGTCCCCTGCCCCCGGCACCGATTACACCCGATTACCACGGCTTCTTCTGTTAATCTGGAAGTCTATTTCTCGGCAAGCACTAACAACACAACGTGGTACAACACCGGCTTTTAATTCTGCTGCGGACGCACAGAACGTTGTAATGGAGCGTTAAGAATGACCCTTCCGCTATCGTTTTCTACAATCACAAAAGGATCTTCCACTGAGGGACGATCTCGATCACCGCGACTGCCGCTGTCTCTTTGGCTGCAAAAACAAACATGGCGTGGCTATCATTACAGCTACCTATGGCACTTTATACGCTGGATCTGACCATCTGCGTAGAATCCGCGACGGCAGCTGCAGCAGCAACCGGTGTTACTGTTGAGATTGCCGATGCGCGTTATGAAAATTCCCAGTACAGCGGTCTCTATACTGTCACTGGTACGGCGCTGTCCGTGGCAGCCATCACCAATGTGTCTGGTCACGCCGCAAATGATAACTATGTTGCGAAGAGTTTTCCGTCTGCGTTTGGCGCTCTGTGCCAGATGGTTGGAACCTCTAACCTGATTTTGGCCGACGGCTATGTAACCTCATTACTGCGACGATTATGCAACAGAAACAGCCATCACCCTCTCTCCTTACATGGATGGCAACTATAATTACTACGGTCCGGCAATGGCAGCATCGTAGCTGAGTCTCTTAACATCAGCCCACTATTTTTGAGCTGCAGAGCGGCGATAGAGTTATTTGGGCATTCGGCACTTCTGATGAAGCCGCAGCTTGCTACAATACGCTGATCTCTTAATTTATCTGAAACCAGTTGAAGGCCTAAGTCAACGTGGCCGAGGAGCGGGCTAGCCCGCCGGCTTTTATTGGGAGGAACTGATGATGTTGAAGCAGTGCCGACTGGCACAGAGGATTGTTTCTATCTTTGCTGGTTCTGACATTGGTCGCCAGTTTTCTGTACCGGCATTGCTTCAGCGGCTGAAAATGGTACAAACAGTGGTTCGATTGCCTTGTCAGGACATATTCCAGATACAATTACTGATTCCATGGAAAAATATAACCATACAGAATAACACTTATTACAGTTGGACTCTGGCACATATTCCTATTCCTCCGACAAAACTGGAAATACTGCTTTACAGTTTCATTGTTGACGCCAGCAAAAAATCGAATTTGCCAAAGTCTCTTGAGAAATGTTTGGCCGCTCAATGAAAACCGGCACTTTGACAATGAGCCATCAGGGACGGTCGGTTTTTACCGGAACTGGTAAAAACAAAGGATACTTTCTTTTGTCGTTCCGGTCTGCGGTGGAGACAGTTATTACAATTGGACGTTCACCCCGGAAAACGACCAATACATGACTCAAACCGGTCATATATATGTATATATCGTGACGAAACGTTCGCCTGGCTCAATTTGTCCGATTCCGAGCGGATTCCTTATGTTAAGAAGAATTATGCGACTGTAAAAGCTCCAAAAAGGGGATGGAAGTAATGCTTTACTTCTCAGTTGAAACTTTACAGGGCGCGAGACTATGTAAAATGTGAACCGAACCGCAGCGATGACGAATACGACTATTACACAATGTATCGTCCCTGTGGAGACGCAGCTCGCAGGTCTTTATGCTTCGGCAAAAGACAAGGATGGCAATGACGTAAAGGTTATCCGCTGCTTTGGTTATGCAGATCAGTCGGCACTTGGAACGCTGATGTAAAACTGAACGACGCTGCGTGAATTAAAGAGGACCCGTATCGTAAACCGAAATCAGTCGCTGATAAATATCATGACAAATTCCTGCTGAACAGTCAAATTGAGCTGAAGAGCGGCGAGCATTTTGATTTAGTCCCGCTGCGCATGGCAGGCTATTGCCGAAACAGATCCACCTTATAATTATTATGTTATTGGCGAATCGTAACCTGAAGTTACCGAAGATGACATATGTTGATTTCTGACGGATCAAGGCTGTCAAGCCCGGTTGCCTTTGTCCTGTTTTTATGAAGCGATGGAAAGCCTTGTCGAAAAAACCAATCACCATTGCTGCTCGAATTGACCGGCCTGTTGTCAAGGTTGGCGATACGAAGAAACCGGCATCACCACTGATACGGTGGAACATGTGATTTCGGGTCCAACATTCCGCAGGCGTGCTTGAAAAACACGCCACATAACGTTTACGCCAAAGGCTGATGGAGGGTAGACATCGGTTCGTGTCTACGCTCCCATTATGGTAGAAAATGGGAAAACTGCCTATGGGTTATTCCGCTTCCACTGATTGGCTGAATAAAAGCTGGACCAATTATACAGCCCGTGAGGATGGCAGTTACTCGCTGCACTGGCAGAGGGACGAAACATTGTAGAGGTTAGTTCTGGAGAAAAACGGAATACCATGTGATTACCGCGCGTGGTCTTGATGTCAAACTCGATAATGTTTATGCGCCTGGCAATGCTTTTGCGGTAGGTGATACCGCCGTTACGCTGAATAGACTGCTCCCCGCTTGGCCAAACAGGGTGCCATTGAGTAATCCCAGCGGCAATCCTGCGAAATATAACGCTAACGGCGGCAGATCGCTGATTTTGGTGCCTATACTGCATCCACCAATGCAAATTTCACCTTTTCCCTGTCGGACGAAGATGCTGGTACATTTCATTTGACCAACGGCGGCATTAGCACCAGCATGGGGGCAGCGGTGGTCAAGATATGCACAGAAATCTGACAAGATCCTCTATGAGTAGCGCTTGGGGCGGTGGAGATAACCCGGAGATTGATCTTGGCGTGTTGGCAAAGCTTCCTGACATCTCATTCAATGCTGAAAGCGACGAGTCTTATGCCGAAACAGTCAGCCGCCGAGGACTTTCTTGAGGCGATTGCTTTTTCGATTTCGAAAAACCAATCACCACCGCCCTGTTAAATACGGCAGCACTGGGGAACAGACAACATTGACGAAACGAAATTTTTAAAGCGGCGGCAATGTTGAAAACACGCCAATCTATGTTGGTGCAAAACCTCTATATGATAAAAAACGCTAAAAATTTGTACGAAGTTGGAACGGAGCCAACGTTAATGCCGCAAAGGTGGAAGAAATCCCTATCGGTAAATTAACGTTTAAGCCGAATGCTTATTATCAAAAAACAGATGGATCCATCAGCGTATCGAAAATAGCGAATACCACCGGGTACAACAACCACAAGCGTGGGAAGTCATTTGCAAAGCCAAGTACCGGCGGATCCAACAACGTACCTGACTATCTCTATCTCGCAACAGCTAAAACCCGCCCCTGTCCTGACAGATCTTTCGATTTCCGCAGCTAACGGAACGATGGGTAGATTTGACGGCATTCTTGAAGCACCGGATGTCACCTATACGGATGATGCCGGTCAGCTACAAACGCTTGATTTGGGCTATGGTTTTATTATCACAGAATATAGCTATAAAACCAGCGTTCTATATGATGTCACTGCAATTACATTCACTGCAACAGGTGCAATCGGCGCAAAACAATAACAGCAACGCTTCAATGAAAGCACCGAAAGTTGCGTAATTCCGGTGAGAAGATTCCTCTCGATTGATGGCAAGAACACCTTGGTCGTGACCGCGACGAACAATACGGAAAACCAACTATACCATTGAAATCGAACGTGCAGCCTCCCTGATTACGTTACCTTTGAAGTTCCCAGTGGTGCAAAGGTAACTGTCAAAAAAAGAGCGGCAAGACGCAACTTGCCTATGCCGTCAACGCCAGCACCGGCGTATTTATGTACGAGCTTCCCGGCGGCGACTACACCTACAGTATTGAACTGGCTGGTTACAAGACCCGTACCGGCACCTTCACTGCGCCGCTGAAATGAAAACATCAAAGTCACGCTGGAAGATATGGAAGCTCTGCCGAACTATTCCGGTTCTTTCAAAATTTCCATTCATGGTCAGTCCGATGAAGTTCTTCCTTGGACAACTAGAACCATCCCCGAAACAGCAGAAAATCTGATGGCAAAGAAGCATGTCACATCCAATTTCGGTGGCTATACTGTTCTCCATGCCCTGATTGAAGCCTGTGAGGATGCGGTGTGTCCTTCAAGTGCAGTAAAGGTGTTCCCTCACGCCAACCGTCGCACTGGACAATTTCTTTTGACCGGAACTGATGCGGTTGGGTTTGCGAAGTCAATGGACAAACCGTAGATCCCCTACAGCACTCTGGTGAAACCTGACGATGTGATTCGCTTCTATTACACCAATCGTAGCGGAACAACCCATGTATGGTTCGACATTGACACCGCAACTGCCACCCGCGGTTCCAGCGTTACACTGACCCTCATGGGTGCGCCTGTAAACAATAACGGCTCGAATGCCTCTGCTATCAGCGGCGCTACGATTCCGTAGACGGCAAAGTTGTTGCTACCACCGACTATGCCGGCAAGGCGATCATCTCCACTGACGATCTGTTATTGGGTTCCCACATCATCATTACAGCCATCAAACCTGATTTTGGTGAGGTTGCAAACGTCCTGACCTATGCACAGGCAAAAACTTTGACGTTGAATAAAGCTGTGAACCTGATGCAGATCCCGAAGTCACTGAAGTGACTTTCCGTCTCATCGGTGACACCAAGCACAGCACGTCTAATCACGCATACGCCACGATGGATTGCCACCGAAAACTTACAAATTTGCTGCCAGCAGCGTCAGTGTCGGCGATGTTTTCAAATTAGCTCTGAATGTGCTGGTTTGGAAAGTGACGAGTTTAGTGGGACAACTATGCTGTATGGATCAAAGCTCCTGAATCTTTGGGTGGCTACAAGCGGTCTGAAAAGGACAATGGGTCCACTCGTTGGCAATATATCAATGGCGTTCATCCCAGCTATGGTCTGAATGATTTTGATGTTACCACCGGCGACGAAATTATCTGGCACTATGTGGATAACTACGCAAACCGAGTGAAACCAAGTATACCCGGTTGGCCGCTGAGGATGTAAACCGAAGGCATCAATCCTGTTGTCCCTAAAGATCCTGTCGAAGTCGATAAGGACGAAAATCCCGATGAACCGGATGAACCTCCTGTTCCCGGTGAGTTGGTCATTCCCGATGCGCTAAAGGACATTTACCCAAAGACTGCCGCCACCTTGTTGAGCAAGACCCCGGCACTGGCGTTACAAAATGGTGAGTGGATGATTCTTGGCCTTGCCCGCTCTAGCTTTGATATTCCCAGCAGCTATGAAAATAATTATCTGACCGCCGTAATGCAAATGCTCACCAGCGATATGGTTGACGGCAAATTGCCGAGTTCTACCGACAATATGCGTGTGTCTCTTTGCTTTGTCTGCTCTAGGCTATGACCCGACCGATTTTAACAACTATGACTTGGTCAATGCTCTGAAAGACACGACTTGGGTCATCAAGCAAGGTAATAACGCCTCCGTGCATATGCCTTGCTAACGCTGGATGCCTTGCGAGTATGGAACCGATGTCCGCGACAGACATATATCACATTAGCCTACTGGCAATCAAAAAATACCGATAAAGGCTGGCCGATCTCCGGTACAGATGGATCTGATTTGGATGTCACCATGATGATCATAACAGCTCTGGCTCCGTACTACAAAACAGATCGTGATGTCAAGACCGCCGTGGATGACGCTTTGACCTACGCCAAGGCCAAACAGAACGCCGATGGCAGCTTTTTGGAACTTGCGGAGACCAATGCGCAAGTCATTGTTGCACTCTCTACATTGGGCATTGATTGTGACTCCGCGGAAAGCAACTACGTCAGCACCATCTATGCCCCGTCCTGCCCTTGGTGGATACGCGCTCAGTGAGTTCACAAACGGCAAGAAGTCCGGCTGGATGTACACCGTCAATGGCACGCATCCGAATCAGGGACTCAAGAACTGGACGCTCAAGGACGGCGATGTTGTCATCTGGCACTATGTCAATGACTACTCGCACGAAGTCGCAGATTGGTTTAACGATCCGAATTACCCGTCGCTTGGCAATGGAACCTACTACAACGGCTGGCTCCGCGCTGCGGACATCAGACCCGAACAGTATGTCAATGAGCTGCTGGGTAAGATTCTGAAGGTTGGCAAGAACGGCACGGTCGAGCCGAAGCTGACATTCCAGCATATCGGCAAGTCTGTCACCTTCACATTCAAGCCGGATACCGGTTACAAGGTCAAGGACGTCAAGGTCAACGGCAAGTCTGTCGGCGCAGTCAAGACCTATACCATTGACAAGCTCACGGTATCGACCAGAATCGAAGTTGAGTTTGCGGATGGCAAGCTGCCGTTCACAGACGTACATGAAACCGATTGGTTCTACAATGATGTTCTGTTCGTCTATGAGGAAGGCTTGTTTGCCGGAACGAGCGATACGACGTTTCTCTCCGAATGCAGCCATGACCCGCGCGATGCTCGTCACGGTTCTGTATCGACTGGAGGGTGAACCTGCCGTAAGCGGACAGAAGCGGATTCTCCGATGTGACGTTCAACAGCTACTATGAGGACGCTGTGACGTGGGCAGCCGACAACGGCATCGTCAACGGCATCGGCATCACGACGTTCTCCCCGAACGCGAATGTCACCCGTGAGCAGATGGCGGCAATTCTGTACCGCTATGCGCAGTACAAGAAGTACAATACCGCCGCAAGCTCCAGCTTGAATGGCTTTACAGACCACGCAAGCGTGTCCGGCTATGCCCACGGCTTCGCTGGAATGGGCTGTTGCTGAAAAGCTGGTCAACGGCATTGCACGGTAAGCTCATGCCGACTGGCAACGCCACCCGCGCACAGGTTGCAGCCATTCTCCACCGCTTTGTGGAAAATGTAGCGACCACCAAATAATCACCTTGCAGCACAGGACTGCCCCCCTTTGGGGGCAGCCCTGATTGCCGCATTTATAGGGGGAAATACAAATGAGAAGAATCAAACGAATTTGCAGCGCTGATTCTGGCGTTTTTCCGTCCTGTTTGACGCTGACGGTTCCCGCGTTGGCGGCGTCCGGCGTCCAGAGCGAACTGCAGGGCAGCGCCGCCTACATGCTCTCCGCCGTCAAAGCGCCGGAGGTCGGCTCCATCGGCGGCGAGTGGGCCGTCATCGGCCTGGCCCGTTCCGGCTATCCGGTCCCCGCGAATTACTTTGACGATTACTACGCGCGCGTCGAGAAGTACGTCAAAGACTGCGCCGGCGTGCTGCACGAAAGGAAATACACCGAGTATTCCCGTGTCATCCTCGCGCTGACTGCCATCGGCCGCGACCCGGCGAACGTCGCGGGATATAACCTTCCTGACCCCGCTGGGCGATTTCGAAAAAACGATCTGGCAGGGCCTCAACGGCCCCATCTGGGCATTGATCGCGCTGGATTCCGGCAATTACGATATTCCCAAAAATCCCGCCGCAAAGACACAGGCAACCCGGCAACTCTACATCGATGAAATTCTCAATAGCCAGATGAAGGATGGCGGCTGGAGTCTGACCGGCACCGGAGATTCCGATGTAGACATCACTGCCATGGCGCTTCAGGCCCTCGCCAAATATCAGGACCAGAAGGCCGTCAAGACCGCGACAGACAAGGCTCTGACCTACCTTTCCAAAGCGCAGGACAGCAAGGGTGGCTTTGCATCGTGGGGCACAACCAACGTCGAATCCGTCGCGCAGGTCGTGGTCGCGCTCTGTGAGCTGGGGGTTTCTCTGGACGACAGCCGCTTTGTGAAAAGCGGTCACACGCTGACGGAAAATCTTCTCTCGTTCCGGCAGTCTAACGGCGGCTTCTATCACGTCCTTGACGGTTCGGACGGCAACAATCAGATGTCCTTCGGAACAGGGGTTTTACGCTTTGGTTGCTATTGACCGCGCAGCAAATGGTCAAAACAGTCTGTACCGTATGAGCGATGTGGCGAAGAACACCTCAAAACCCACCACGAGCGTCAGCAAGGGCAATGTGGACGCTTCTGTGAGTGTCCCCGGCGTAACGGCTCCTGGCACAACGTTCTCGGACATCAAGAATCACGCCAACAAAGCTGCCATCGAAGAACTTGCCTCGCGCAGCATCATCAATGGCATGGGCAAGGCACCTTTGCCCCGAATAAGACCATGACCCGCGCGGAATTTGCCGCTATCGTCACAAGAGCCCTCGGTCTGGAGGCAAAGGACACGAAAGCCTTTACGGACGTTCCCAGCTCCAAATGGTACGCCGGTTACATCGGCACAGCCAACAGCAGCGGCATTGTCAACGGCGTTGGCAGCGGCAAATTTAATCCGACGGCACCATCACCCGGCAGGAGGCCGCCGCAATGGTCGCAAGAGCCGCGAAGCTCTGCGGCCTCGATACCGCTATGTCCGCGGCAGCGACAAAGACATGCTCGCTCAGTTCGGAGATTACCGCGGCGTAGCCAGCTGGTCCAAGGAGCCGCTGGCGTTCTGCTACCGCGTCAATATTCTCGACCAGAGTGATCTCAATATCGAACCCACAAAAGCGATTCTGCGCTGCGAAATTGCACAGATGCTCTACAATATGCTGACCGCTGCGGAGCTGATCTAACATGAACCTTTCTGGCAGAAACACAAACTCAAAATCATTCCCGGTATTGATCGTTCTCGCGCTTGCTGCGGCCTTCACCTTTGGCGACCGGGATATGCCGAAACAGAAAGACCCATCAGCGCACAGCCGACCGTTGCCGCTCCGGTGGAGGCACCGGAGCAGAACGCGGCGGAATCAAATACGCCGGACAAGGTTGAGACAGAACCGACGCAGACGCCCACAGAAAACGTCTCAGAGCCGTCTGACGACCCGCAGACTGGAGAATCTGCACAGGCTAATACCGAACAGCCGGAATACGTTTCGCCGGAGGAAATCCAGGCAAGTGCAACCGGCGAATATGAAGAAGTGGGCGGCATGATGATCGACACCGGCACGGGCAAGGACAAGTACCAGACCGACCCCGTGCCGGAGGGAAAGCCAATTCCGGTCGAGCCGGAGGACGTGGAAATTGGCGATGCGGAATACACCTGCACCCTCTCCATCTCCTGCGCCACGATTCTTGACAATATGGAGCTTTGCAACAAGGAAAAGCGTGAGCTGGTGCCGGAGGACGGCTGGATTCTGAAACCGATGACCGTCACATTTTATGAGGGTGAGAGCGTTTTTAACATCCTACAGCGCACCTGCAAGCAACAGAAGATCCACATGGAATTTGAGAACACGCCGGTCTACAATTCCGCTTATATCGAAGGGATCAATAATCTCTATGAGTTTGACGTTGGTAACACTTCCGGTTGGATGTACAAGGTCAACGGCTGGTTCCCCAATTACGGATGCAGCCGCTACCAGCTTCAAAACGGCGATGTGATCGAGTGGGTCTATACCTGTGACCTCGGGAGATCATGTGGGCGGCGGCTACGCAACAGGCAGCGAATGAGAAACAAAGACGCCTTTTCCGGCTATCATCCGACGATCAATTTCCTGTATTTTGCACTTGTCCTCCTGTTCCTCCATGTGTCTGATGCACCCGGTCTATCTGGCAATTTCCTTGACCGGCGCGCTGGCGTATGATATCTATCTCAAGGGCAGGAAAGCGGTGCGCTTTGCCGTCATGGGACTGCTTCCCATGGCGGCGTTTGCCGCGCTTGTCAATCCGGCCTTTAACCATGAGGGCCGACGATCTTGACCTATCTGCCCTCCGGGAATCCGCTGACGCTCGAATCCATGCTCTATGGTGCGGCCGCAGCAGTCATGCTGGCGAGCGTTGTATTGTGGTTTTCCAGTTATAACGAGGTGATGACGTCAGATAAGTTCGTGTACCTCTTCGGGCGCGTCATCCGGCGCTGTCTCTTGTTCTCTCCATGTCCCTGCGCTTCATCCCGAAGTTCAAGGCGCAGATGCAGATCGTTAGGGAAGCGCAGGCGTGTATCGGCAGAGATACGAAAAACGGAAGTGTGTTTCGCCGTGTTGGAAACGCCGTCAAGATCTTCTCCATCCTAGTCACATGGAGCTTGGAGAATGCCATCGAAACCGCAGATTCCATGCGCTCGCGCGGCTACGGATTGCCCGGACGCACAGCGTTTTCGATCTACCGCTTTGATAGCCGTGACAAGGCCGCGCTTGTGTGGCTGGTTTTCTGCGGGGCATATCTCATTTCCGGCTGGATAGCAGGCGGCACGTATTTCCGGTACTATCCGACCGTGAAAGCCGCCGCATGGACGCCGATGACTGTGAGCTTTATGTGCGTCTATCTGGCACTCGTGCTTACCCCCGTGATTCTCGACCGAAAGGAGGACAGACAGTGGAAGTCTTTACAATCCAACCCTGAGCTTTGCATACCCGAGCAGGAAAAGTACGCGATCTCTGACCTCACGCTGTCCGTCCGACCAGGGGAGTTTCTGGTGCTCTGCGGCCCATCCGGATGCGCAAAAGTACGCTGCTCCGGCAGCTCAAAACCGTCCTCGCGCCGCACGGCAGACGTTCGGGAGAAATTCTGTTTGAGGGAAGAAATCTCGATTCTCTGCCCCAGCGCGAACAGGCTGAGAAAATCGGCTTCGTGCAGCAAAGTCCGAAAACCAGATCGCGACCGATAAGGTCTGGCACGAGCTGGCGTTCGGCTTGGAATCCCTCGGCTACGATACGCCGACCATCCGCCGCAGTGTCGCCGAAATGGCAAGTTTCTTCGGGATCCAGACATGGTTTTATAAGCCCGTCACTGCGCTTTCGGGCGGTCAAAAGCAGCTCTTGAATCTTGCTTCCGTTATGGTTTTGCAGCCAAAGGTTCTGATTCTGGACGAACCGACGAGCCAGCTTGACCCGATCGCGGCGTCGGATTTTTTTGCTACCCTTGGCAAGATCAACCGGGAGTTGGGAACGACCATCCTTCTGACGAGCATCGTTTGGAAGAAGCGTTCGGTTTTGCTTCGCGTGTGGCGGTCATGGACGGCGGCAAGCTGCTTTGCAGCGGAACGCCCGCCGAGGTGGGCGCGGAATTAAAGGCCAGCGGAAACGCCATGTTCCTCGCCATGCCCGCCGCCATGCGCATCTGGGCAGCGTCGGATTCCACAGCGACTTGCCCCATCTCCGTCTGCGACGGACGAAACTGGCTGCTCGACTATGCGAAAACGCATGAGTTGCGACCTGTTCCGGAAGAAAAGAAAAACACACCGAACGCGAAACCGTCGTCTCGGCGCGGGAACTCTGGTTCAAATACGACAAAGACCTGCCCGATGTGGTAAAAGGTCTATCCTTGGAGCTGCACAAAGGCGAATTTCTTACCCTGCTCGGCGGCAACGGCACGGGCAAAACGACCACGCTCAAGCTGCTGGCAAGCCTGCAAAAGCGTATCGCGGCGAGCTGACCATCACGGGAAGCGTCGGAATGCTGCCCCAAAACCCGCAGGCATTTTTTGTGAAAGCCACCGTGCGCGAGGATTTATTGGAGATTTTACCAAAATCCGAACGCAAATCCGAGCGCCTTGCACAAGTTGTCTCCCTCTGCAAATTGATGGAGCTGCTCGACCGCCATCCGTATGACCTCTCCGGCGGCGAACAGCAGCGTGCAGCGCTGGCGAAGATCATGCTTCTGAACCCCGACGTTCTGCTCCTTGACGAACCGACAAAGGGGCTGGACGCGGAGTTCAAGCAGGTGTTCGGGCAAATTTTCCGGGCGCTGCAAGCATCCGGCGTAGCGATCCTCATGGTCAGTCACGACATCGAATTTTGCGCGAAATACGCCGACCGCTGCGCCCTGTTTCTTTGACGGAAACATCGTCACAGAATCTACCGAGAACGTTCCTTCTCCGGCAACAGCTTCTATACGACCGCCGCGAACCGCATCGCCCGCGATATGCTGCCCGATGCCGTCACGCCGGAAGATGTGATTGGCCTGCGGCGGCGTGCTTGAGCCGGAAGCGGCGCTGCCGGAATATCAGCGCATCCCGCCCGCACCGGAGAAAGAGACGCGGACGGTGAAAAAGCTCCCGGTCTGGCGAAAAATTCTCGCCGCCGTGTCCGGTGCCGCTTCGCTGGCGCTGATCGCGCAGGCCATCGGCGTGACAGACCTCACAAAGCTCATTGACGCAAACGGCATGACCGCGCTGGCAGGCGGGCAGCTCAAGCTCTACGGCATTTTGATTGCTGCACTTCTTGTGTTTGCACTGTCCATTGGCCGCAAGGCAGACAGACCGGACTATCTCGTCCAGACACCCTTGAAAAGCGCAAGCTCCAAAAGCGTACCGTGACTGCCACGCTGCTCATTCTGCTTTTGATTCCTCTGACGCTGTTTGTCGGCGTGTACTACTTCGCGGGGCGGAAATACTACTTCATTTCGCTGCTCATTCTGCTCGAATGTATGCTGCCGTTCTTCCTGATTTTCGAGGGCCGAAAGCCGCAGGCACGGGAATTGGTTTTGATTGCTGTGCTCGTTGCCTTGAATGTCGCAGGCCGCGCCGCGTTCTTTATGCTGCCGGAGTTCAAGCCAGTCGTGGCAATGACGATTCTGGCAGGCGTAGCCTTCGGCGGAGAAACGGGCTTCCTTGTTGGAGCCATGACCATGCTTGTCTCCAATATGCTCTTCTCCCAGGGGCCGTGGACGCCGTGGCAGATGTTTGCGATGGGCATCATTGGCTGGCTGGGGGAAGAAGCGTCCGACCGTGCAGGGGTTGGTCCTCGGCAGTGTGCAGCGCGGCAAGCGGTTGAGGCGTTGGTGGATCGCGACGATTGCATTGCCTGATGATCGGTGCATCCGGTGTCGGCAAAGACTGCGTTCTTCCTGTATCCCAACATCGAATTTGCCTGTGCCTGTGGTATGAGTTTCCTGATTTTGGATACGAAGGGTGACCTCGCGCGCAACTGCGGAAGAATCGCGCAGAAGTACTACGGCTATCGCGTATCAGTGGTCGACCTGCGCAATCCGATCCGCTCGGATGGAAACAATCTGATGACACTGGTCAAATCGCCATGGACGTGGCCGTGAGCATCCGGACAACCTTGCAGCACGGGCGAATGCAGAAAATATGCAAAGATCCTCGCCAAAACCATCGTCAATCGAGGGCGGCGACGATCAGGACTGCGGGCAGAATTGTACTTCTATGACGCAGCAGAGGGCGTGTTGGCAACCGTGATCATGACGCTGTCAGAGTTTATTCCACCGGACAGGGCAATGACAAGCGGCACATCATGTCCGTGTTTAAGCTGGTGAAGGAACTGATGGCTCCTATGGGCAAGAAAAATGGATTTCAGGTTGATAGACAGCCTGCCGGATACGCATAAAGCAGGCTGGATGGCGACCGCAGCAAACCAGTTCCTCCGAACAAGGCATGGCATCCGTCATGTCCACGGCGCTTTCCGCCTGAATTCATTCATCGATTCCGAGCAGGAACAGGTGCTTTGCTATGACAGTCCGATCGATGCGGAGCACTTCGCATCCGGGAGAAGTGTGCAATTTTTCTAATCATCCCGGAGGAAGATCCGACGAAACACTTCATGGCAGGGCTTATGATCCAAAACCTGTCGCGGGAGCTGTTTTCCATTGCGAACGATAATGACGGCAAGCTCAGAAAAAGCGCGTGGTATTTACTGCGACGAATTCGGTACGATGCCGCCTTTGACGTTCTGCCGCTCTTTCCGCAGGCCGAAGCCGTAAGCTGACGCTCGTGCCGATCATCCAGAGTCTCGCGCAGCTCGAAAAGAATTACGGCAAGGAGGGCGCGGAGATCATAGCCGATAACTGTCAGGATACGATCTTCGGCGGCTTTGCGCCGAACAGTCAGGACGGCAGAAACGCTCTCTAAAGCCCTCTCGGCAGCCGGACGGTTTTGACCGGCTCCATCAGCAAAGGGAAGGGACAGCAACAGCCAGAGCTTGCAGATGGCGGAGCGCGCTTTCTATCACCGGACGAACTGAAAAGTCTCCTGAAGGGTGAGTTTGTTGTCATGAAAACCGGCACACACCCGATGCGCACGAAGCTGCAATTATACTTCAAATGGGGCATCAAGTTTGAAGAACCATATCAAACACCGGGCGCCCAGCGCGAGGTCTATTATGCAGGAAAGGAGAATTGCTGATGAACATTAAGAAAAGTCTGTATTCCCAACCGCAGCCGGTCACGGCATCAAAGCCGGATGGCTATATGAGCAGCTATGGCGACAAATGAGCTTCTTCGGTGGAATTTACGCCGATCCCGACCTGCCGCATCGAGCGCGGACGGTCTATATGTACCTCCGTGACCGCGCAGGCGGCGGAGCTGCTGGCCGGGTGTGAAAAACCATAGCTCGCGACCTGCACCTCTCGCGCACGGTGCAGAGCTTTTGAACGATTTAGAGCGCGCCGGATACGTCCAGCGACAAAGACGCTATCGGAACAACGGAAGCTGCACGTCAAACTTATACATTGTAAGTGATGGCAGGATCGAGTAGGAGGCGTTGACAGCCCTCCCTTCACACCACCGTGCGTACCGTTCGGTACACGGCGGTTCAATCGCATAAGTGCAACGACGCATGTCGGGCGAGGATACTGTAGTATCCCGCTGTGCGAGTCGTTCGTTTGTTATTGAGCGTGTTAACACCGGACTTCCGGCCACATTCCAGCAGACTTTAATATACTCCCCCCATTTGTGGGCATAGTACTTCGGTATGCCCAACTTCATTAGGCTTCGTATTCTCGCTTTCGGGAGCTTTTCATTATTTCCAGATATAAACTCGAAGTCTCCGCCGCGTCCACTCGTCCCATCGTTTCATCGTCATCTTCATGCTCACTGTCCTGAAGTAGCCCAGCCAGCCCCGGATGTAGATTTTTACCTTCTGCATCACGGCTCGGACGTTTCTGCCCTGACTGCGGGAAGTCAGCTCTTTTAGCTTGGCCTTGGCTTTCTTTCAACCAATTTTGTTGCTGGACGCTCCACTAAAAACTGCTCGTTCTGCTGTTCCACCCCATGCTTGAGCGTGTCCGCCATGATCGCAAAATGCAGCGTCGACGGGGCATCTTCCGCTAGGTCAAAGAGACGTGTTTAAATACGCTAGAATGAATCTTCAAGACTGAGATACAAAACGGCGCCCCTTGCTGTCGCAAAAAGTCCAGAGTGGCTGCCCTATGCAACGCATATAAGCAGCGCCACAAAGCAATCCACGACTTGCCGATTTTCGGCGCGTCTGCTAGGATGTAAAGCCTTCTGGAATAAGCTCATCTACCAGTCCAGTTTGGTCATTTTTCACTTCCTCTTCCTTTTGCTATTGACATTCTGTGTCGCGTGATTTGGACTTATAATTAATCAATATGTTTGTTTTCTATTTTTAGACTAATATATCCCAAACTATTGTCAAGACTAATTTATAAATATAATTTCTATAAATCTATTTTGAGGTGCAGTCATGTCTGATTTTCAGTGCAAATTTTATCTTCTGGACGGCGCGGAAACGCTGGAGTGCAAAGATGGTAATGCGTATGGCAAAAATAACAGACTGTCCGTTTCCCGGACAGCCTGCTGTCGTTTGTGTATTATGATATCAATTCGTGGGAGCCGCGGTTTCCACGAAGCTGATCGCGCGCTGATGGAGTTTTATCAGTCGCGTGAACGAAATGTTTGAAGCCGGTGCAGAAGCTTCTGGATGA